>JAEEGJ010002864.1_pt1 | contig 75366 bp, 65 predicted proteins | sample 8958761 | NCBI WGS metagenome assembly JAEEGJ01 (sample SAMN16246546, study PRJNA631951) | gut metagenome | biome: gut microbiome; feature: rumen; material: RS-attached | host: Bos | place: Iran: Karaj | collected 2018-10 | reverse complement strand
GAGCCCAGGTATTCCTCGATGAGTTCGGGGTATTCCTTGATGGCGTCGCTAATGCTGCAGAACAAAATTCCCATTTCCATGAGCTTGCGCTTATGGCTGGTGTAAATGCTGACCGAGTCAAAGACCGCATCCACAGCCACGTTGGCCAGTCGCTTCTGTTCGTCCAGCGGGATGCCGAGCTTTTCGAAGGTGGCGAGCAACTCCGGGTCCACGTCTTCAATCTTTTCGTGGCTTTTCTTGGTCTTCGGGGCGGAGTAGTAGACGATGTCCTGCAGATCAACCGGCGCAAAGTTCAATTCGCCCCAATTGGGCTGCTCCATGGTCTTGAGCTTTTCATACGCTTTCAGTCGGAAATCGAGCATGAACTGCGGTTCGCCGCGGAGCTTGGAGGCCCTGCGGATAACATCTTCGTTCAGGCCCTTTTCGAAGGCCTCGTTCTCGATATCCGTTACAAAACCGTATTTGTAGTTTTCGCTCATTTTACACCTTTTTTGCGGGTGCAAAGATAGAAAATGATATGGAATATGCCAAATAAGGACCCGTTTTAATCTGATTCTTCTGAAACAAAATGTGACAAAAAGCTTACAACGCTCTATATTTTTGTATATGAATAGTAATAGAGAATCCTTTGCGTCCCGTTTGGGGTTCATCCTCATCTCGGCAGGCTGCGCCATTGGCCTAGGTAACGTATGGCGTTTCCCCTTTATTACCGGTCAGTACGGTGGTGCCGCATTTGTGGTAATCTACCTGTTCTTCTTGCTCGTGTTCGGGCTCCCGATTCTTATGGCAGAATTTGCCGTGGGCCGTGCAACCCAACGAAGTGTGGGCCGAGCCTTTGAACGTTTGGAACCGAAGAAGTCCAAGTGGCATTTGGCAAAGTGGCCCATGATTGCGGGGAATTACCTGCTCATGATGTTCTATACCACGGTTTGCGGCTGGATGCTCTATTATTTCTACCGCATGGTGGTGGGTGATTTTTCGAATGTGACCCCTGCGCAGGTGGGGGCTATGTTCGGCGAAACCCTTGCAAGTCCTGCGATTCAGGTCGGCTGGATGGTGGCGACGACGATTATCGGTTTCGGCATTGTGTCGCTCGGTCTTCAGAAGGGCGTGGAGCGCATTACCAAGTGGATGATGTCGTTCCTGTTTATCATTATGATTGCGCTTGCTATTCGCGCGATTACGCTTCCTGGTGCAGAAGAAGGTCTGCGTTTTTACTTGTTGCCCAATTTTGACCACCTTGTAAAAAACGGTATTGGTGAAGCGCTCTTTGCGGCGTTGGGCCAGAGTTTCTTTACGTTGAGCCTCGGTATCGGTGCCATGACGATTTTTGGAAGCTATATCAAAAAGGATCATTCGATTGCAAAAGAAGCGGCCAATATCTGCGCCTTAGATACCGCAGTTGCCTTGCTTGCGGGCCTGATTATTATTCCCAGTTGCTTTGCCTTTGGGCTTGAACCCAATGCGGGACCGGGCCTTATCTTTGTGACGCTTCCGAATGTGTTCTCGCAGATGCCTGCGGGTAGACTTTTCGGTGCTGCGTTCTTCCTGTTCCTTTCGTTTGCGGCCCTTTCGACGGTGGTGGCTGTGTTTGAAAACATTACCACTTTCTGGCGCGATGCCCGCCGTTTTGACCGCTGGGAAGTGGTTCGCGTGAATGCGGTGCTAATTGTGCTGCTGTCGCTCCCGTGTGCTCTCGGATTCAATATGATTTCCGGTTTCCAGCCCTTTGGCGAAGGCAGCTGCGTGCTGGATCTCGAAGATTTCTTGGTGTCCAATACACTATTGCCGATAGGTTCTCTGCTGTTTATCGTATTCTGCTGCTACAAACGTGGCTGGGGCGAAGAAAAGTTCTATGCCGAAGTTAACACCGGTAAGGGCTTCAAGATTCCTACGTATAAAATTGTTCGTTTTTACGTTAAATGGGTTATTCCCATTGTCATCGCGATTATCCTGATTCAGGGGTATTTCCAGAAGTTTGCCCCGGATCTTTATAATAGAATATTCGGATAAATCGAATTATACACTTGGTTTCATGGCGGGCGAGTCCCGCCTTTTTTTATGTGTTTTAAAAGTGACAATTTTTGTCATTATTTTAAAGGTATATTTGTATGCGTAAAAGAGAGGTAAATTATGAATCGCTTTAGCATTGCAAATAACAACATTCTGTTTTCTACGCTCCTGATGCTTGCTCCGGCTGTGTTTGGAGTCATGTTCTATGGTTCGGGTAGCGTTGTCGCGTCGGTATCGGCCGCGATTGCCTATTTGAGTCTAGTCATCGGCGAAAGGCTGGATTCTGCCCAGAATTCCTAAAAACCAGAAAGCTCCGCATTTTTGCGGAGCTTTTCTAGATTCCGACTTTAGGCCGGAATGACGACTTGTCGATTAGCGCCTACGCTCGGCCATCTCTTTCTTCAAGATATCCATGACGGCGCCGAGGTCTGCCGGAGCCTTGAACACGGGGTTCGCGAACTTGGAGCAGATATTCTCGAGTTTCTTTTCGTGGTAGCCGACCTTGAATTCGGTGAACTTGAGGCCGTGTGCCGTGCTGATGACGACCACGTTCTCTTCCTTGTCGATCTTGCCTGCGGCCACGAGCTTTTCGAGAGCGCCAAGGGCCACGCCGGTGTGCGGGCAGCAGTATAGACCGATACGGTCGCCGCGGTGGGCGGCGTTAGCGAGTTCTTCTTCAGTAACGCTCACGACCATGCCGTTCGTTTTCTGGATGGCGCGCACGGCCTTCGGATAGCTGACCGGGTTACCGATCTGGATAGCGCTAGCGAGAGTCTTCTTGGCCTGCATGGGAACGAGCTTGTCGAAGCCGCGTTCGTAAGCCTGGAAGAACGGGTTGGCGTTTTCGGCCTGGGCGACGATAATGCGAGGAATGCGGTCGATAAGGCCCATGGCCTTGCAGTCTTCGAAACCCTTGGCGAGGGCGCTCACGTTACCGAGGTTTCCGCCCGGAATAATTACGGTGTCGGGCACCTTCCAGCCCATTTCCTGACAGATTTCCGGAGAAATCGTCTTCTGACCTTCCACGCGGAGGCTGTTCATGGAGTTCGCGAGGTAGATGCGGTTGTCGGCGGTGACCTGCTGGACAATCTTCATGCAACCGTCAAAGTCGGTGTCGAGGGCGAGCACGATGCTGCCGTTGCTAATCGGCTGGATTAGCTGGGCAACGCTCGTCTTGCCGGCGGGCAGGAACACGATGCTCGGAATACCGGCCTTAGCGCAGTAGGCGCTCAAAGCGGCAGAGGTGTCACCGGTAGAGGCGCAGGCTACGGCGTCGATTTCGTGAATCTTCTTCTTGATGATGTGGTTCACCTGGCTCACGAGAACCGTCATGCCTAGGTCCTTGAAAGAACCGGTGTGGGAGTTGCCACAAAGCTTCACCTTGAGGCTCTTGATGCCCAGTTCCTTGGCGAGCGGAGCCGCGTCAAACAGCGGGCTCCAGCCTTCGCGCATCGTAACGATATCTTCAATCGGCATGTCGGGGAGCACCATTTCGCGCTTGCTCCAGATACCGCTCATGTCGGCCGGTTCAAAGCTCATGCGGCGTTCGGCGAAGAGCTTTTTCCATTCGTCGGGGCTCTTGCTTGCAAGGGCTGCGCGGTCGTGTTCGACCTCGAGCAGGCTTCCGTCCACCTTGCTGCGGTAAATGACGTCGGTCAGCGGGTAGGTGTCGTCGCCGTTGATGTTCCTAAAATGCGCGTTGAATTGAGACATAGTATCCTCTTGATTTTTACGAGGGTAAAGATAGTAAAACTTATAGCCAGTTATCGGTAATTTCTTACATCTAATTTGCTATATTCTCTTCCAGAATACAACAAACTCGGAGTTCTGAGTGAAAAAGAAAAATTTTTGGCTTTTATCGTTTTTTGCGGCAATAACGCTGTTTTTGTCTGCTTGCATTTTTGAGTCCGATAGCGATGGCCTCGAAACTTGGCTTTCTGACCGTGGAATGCCTAGTAATTATCAGGTGAAGACTTTGGAGATTAAAAATCTCAAGCCGACATCGGCCAAGGTCTATTTGGATACTACGGCCGATATGGCTAGAGCCAATGCCGTGCTTGGGCATGCATCTAACTTGACCCATGACCTGGTATTTGACTTTGCTTTTGATGAACCAGAGGATACATCGTTTTTATCGAAATACAAATCTTCTGATTCGGCACAGGTTGTCTTGGTGCTTTATTGGCAGCAGGAATTCTATAAGTCCAAGTGGTTCCCCAAGAAAGAGCTTCCTTATTCTGAAAAACTGGATGTCTCTGTCAGTTGGAAATTTGAAAGCAGTTCCCGCTCAAAGTTTGTGGACAGTATCTACGACGTGACTGATTCTGCTTGGCTTGAAGAGCTTGCTGAGTGGAATCCTACCAATTCTGCAGATACTGTTTTCAAAATGAAACTGAGCGCGGGGGATACGGCAATCAAAATGCAGCTTCCTTCAGCCTTGGCTAAAGACCTGAAAAAGATTAAGAAAGGTAATCACCTCCAACTTCGCATTTCGGCCCCGGGAGCATCTCGTGAGTATCGCTTTTGGGGTAGTGATGTGGACGATCGTCCCTATTTATTGTTGTCCGCTAAAGCAAAGGAAACAGTCCTCATGAATCCGATGCGAATGGCACATCTTCTGAAAAATGAGGAAGATTGTGCTGATTGCTTGGTCTTGCATGGGGGTGTACTTGATTCCTTGGTTGTGGAAGTGCCTCCAGAACCGGTCCTTGATGCCTTGTCCGAATTCTATGGCGATGAATTCCCGTACGATGGCGATGATGTCCGTCAGACTGTGGTTCATGCGCAAATTACGATGCTCCGTGACGATTCCAAGGGGAGTAACGAGCTTGGCTGGCCTATCCAGGTTCTTTCCTCTTCTTATTTGGATAGCGCCGATATGGTTTATTCGGACAACAAAGATTCGAGATATTGTCACCTAGAAGGATATTACCTTGACTCTCTAGGAATTCTGAAATCGGGACACCCGAATTTGATTTTCCATAAAGGAGATTCCCTTACGCTCCAGCTGACCTATGGTCTCCGCGATTTCGTTAACAAGGCAAGTGATGGGCGCAATATAAAGTTCATGGTTCGATTGGGCAAACCGTTCTTGCAGGAAAGGGATCCTGATTACGAAAATTATATCGCTTCGAAGGCCGATACAATTTATAACGCTAATGGTAATCCTGTCTACATTGCCAAGGGCGATACCGTTACTAAGTACTTTAGTATCGATTACGCCCGTTATGATTTTACGAAGGCTATGGAGAATCCTTTGACCCTCAAACTTTGGCTTGCTTCCAAGCGGGGGAATGAATAATGAAAAGATTTTTGCTTGCTTTAAGTGTTTTGTCTGGCTATGCCTTTTCTTCGATGATCGGTCTTGATGCCCTTGGTGAAGAGCAGGTAATGGGGGGGACCACCTCTGCTGCCGCTCGTGGTTTTGCCGGTAATGCCAAGACCGGTGATGCAGAAGGTTTGTCTGTCGTAAACCCCGCCCGATTGGCCTTTGATGCGAAAGTTGTCTTTAACTTGAACTTCGCCATGGAGATGGAGGATGCCCGAAAGAATGGTCATCATTATTCTGTTTCCAACTTGTCGATGCCGTCCTTCAACCTGTCCTTCCCGATGGGGTTGTTCGGTGCCATGGGTCTTTCGCTTTGGCAACATTATTCCTCTTCATTTAACGAAGAGTCTGAAAACAAAAGCATTGGCTCTAACGTAAAACTGGAATACCAGGGGAGCGTTTACGAAATCGTGCCGACTTATGCGGTTCGTTTGCCGTTTTTACGTTCGTTCTCCCTTGGCGCCTCTGCTCATGTCGTTATGGGAAATATGTCCCGAAACCTGACCCTTGGTGCCGACGCATCGTCTGTTGCTAAAGAAGATGCCTGGGCCTCGAGGAACTACTTGGTTTCTGATTATGTGGACGGAACCTGGGAAATCAAGGATCATCCTGCATATTATACGGGAGCCCTTCAATACCGTGGAAAAATGGTATCCTATTTCTTCTCGTATACTACTGGCTACACTTTGGAAAACGAACTGGAATATACTTTCAGGTTTAGTGAACTAGATACCTTGTCTGCCTCTCGCTCGGTGCGTGAAATCGATGTCCCGGCCATGCTTGCGACCGGTATCAATTATCGCTTGGCCAAGCGTCATAACATTATGATGGATTTGACTTGGCGTGTTTGGGACGAGGATATCGAAAATATCGCGGGAAGCTGGAATATGCCAGAAGTAACCGAAACCCAGACGGACTTTATGGTTTCTCTTGGCTACCAGTTTGATGGAAGTCCCCTGTTTTACGAATCGTTCTGGAACCGCATTAACTATCGTGCTGGAGCATGGTACAGAAACTGGTATGTCAAAGATGTCTTTGAAGTCGGCGGCTCTCTTGGCGGAGGTTTCCCGCTGGGCCGTAAGGGAACCACCATCGATATTGCTCTGCAGGGTGGCAAGCGCTTTGCCGATACAAAATCGGAGTGGGAAGAAACGTTTATCGGTTTGCGAATCGGTTTGACCGGTATCGCGTCATGGGGACAAACCAGATAGGTTTTTTAATGAAGGAGGCCTAGTATGGCTATAAAAAAAGAAACTGAAACAAAAACCAAGACTAAGTCTACGGTAAAGGCCAAGGCCGTTACGGAATCTGCAGAAAAGGTGGCTAAGGTTGCTACCAAGAAGACGGCAACGAAGTCTGCGACTCTCAAGGCCATGAAAGATGCCGAAGAAAAGGCTGTAAAGGCCGTTGCAAAAGTGAAAAAGGCCGCTGCAACAAAGGTGTCCAAGATTACGGACGAAGTGAAAAAGGTTGCTGCCAAGAAGACTGCTTCTAAGGCTACTGCCGCCAAGACGACCGCAACTAAGACTGCGGCAGCAAAGACTGTTGCAACGAAAACGGTTGCAACGAAGGCTGCTGCTAAAACGGCGGTCAAGGCGGCCGCAGCAAAGGCTTCCGCAAAGGTTGCCAAGGCTTCTGATAAGGAAGTGGCCAAGCTGGCCCAGTCCTTTGATGCCGAATACCTGGTGCTTATGCAGAAGGATCCGAACTGGATGCACGCCTTCTGGGAAGTTTCTGAAAATAGAATTAACGAAGCGAAGACCGGCAAGGGGAAAATCGTTCTTCGTCTATTTGACATTGCTGACGACCTTACGGTGCAGCGCAGCAAAAAGCGCAAGTTCCGCGATATCGAAGTTCCGGCAAATGCCCGTAGCTGGTATGTGGAAAATACCGCCGGCAAGTCCTGCGTTGCCGTTCTCGGTGCCGTGTCAGGCAAGAACTTCAAGCCCATCGTGGAATCGGCTCCGGTCTTGACTTTTGACAAGTCTGCTGCCGCTCCTGCTGCAGATGATGCCTTTGCAAAGGCTTCTCTCGGTGGCAATACCCTCGGCAACTTCATGAGTTCCGGATTCTCTAGCCAGACCGCAGAATCCTGGCTCAATAGCCTGGGCGGAAACTTTGGCAGTTCTTCTGAATCCATGTTCTCCGGTGCTTTGTCCAGCGCAGCCTTGCAGTCCAACAATATTGAAGTTTCCAAGGATTCCGTGAACTACGGTAAGGATTTCTTCTTGTGGGTCAAGACCCGTTTGATCGTTTACGGCGGTACTCGTCCGGATGCACACCTCCAGGTGCGTGGCGAACCGTTCCCGTTGAACCCGGATGGCACCTTCAGCTTTGAAGAAGACCTGCCGGATTCTACGAAGATCATTCCGGTGTTTGCGACCGACAAGGATGGCGATTTCCCGACTACCATCGTTCCTATTGTCGTAAAGCGCACGGAGTAATCCGTTTTAATGGGAGCTCCCGGAAAAATCATTTTCCTGATGCACGCACATTTACCCTTTGTGCGGCATCCGGATTATAAACGCTTTTTCGAAGAGAACTGGCTTTTTGAAGCTATTGCCGAAACGTACCTGCCTTTGGTACAGGCGATGCGCCGTCTCTTGGAAAAGGGCGTTCCCGGGACGCTCAATTTAAGCGTTTCGCCTCCGCTTATCGAAATGCTTTCTGACGAAAACCTGCTTGACAAGTTTTCGCTGCATTTGAAACATCAGCTGGAGCTGATTGAAAAAGAAGTGGCCCGCAATGCGGGAACGGATTTAGAGCAACTTTCCCGTTTTTATCTTTCTCGCCAGCAAACCTTAATCGACTTGTGGGAAAATCGTATTCACCACAATCTGCTGGCAGAATTTTTAGAACTTGAAAAAGCCGGAAAGCTGAACTTGCTCACTTGCGTGGGCACACACCCGTTCTTGCCGGCGTACCAGAGCGATCCTGCATCTATTCGTATGCAACTCGATGTCACGGTGCGTACATTCGAACGCGCCTTCGGCAGAAAGCCCATGGGCGTGTGGCTTCCGGAATGCGGCTATTTTCCGGGGCTCGACAAATATCTCGCAGAATTTGGCTTGCATTACTTCTTCTTGGAAACTCATGGAGTGTTGCTGGCGTCGCCCACGCCCAAGTACGGCGTGTTTACGCCGCTGCGTACCACGCAGGGGCTTTACTGCATGGGCCGCGAACAGAAGAGCTCCATGGAAGTATGGAGCCGCCGTACAGGTTATCCGGGACACCCCGAGTACCGCGAATTCTTTACGGACATCGCCAGAGAACGCCCCCGTGATTATTTGGGCGAATACTTCTTTGCCGGCGATACTCCCATCGATTCGGGCTTCAAGTATAACCGTATTACGGGTGGCGAGCATAAGGAAATTTACCGCCCGTGGAATGCCATGAAACTTGCCGAAGACCATGCGCGACTTTTCGTGGTGAACCGCGAAGCTACCATTTCGGAATTGCTGGTGAATATGGAAGGTCACAAGGCGGCCATGCTTTGCCCTTATGACGCTGAACTTTTTGGACACTGGTGGTTCGAAGGACCCATATTCCTTGAAGAAATGCTGATGCGTGCCGCTTCTTCGTCGGTGATTGAATTTGCTGGTGCGGATCAGGTGATGACTGATTCTGCAGATCCCAGCGCCCATGAACCGGCGTTTTCAAGTTGGGGCGAAGGTGGGTTCGGGTCTGTGTGGATTAACGGAGAAACGGATAAGTATTATCCGCAATCTTACCGTATGCGGGCCATGATTGACCATTTGATGTCTATCCGAGAAAAAATGGGTGCGACATCTCCCCGTGGAAAATTGCTGAACCGCTATATCAAGCAAATGGAACGGGAATTGATGCTGTTCCAGTCTTCGGACTGGGCCTTTATGATTCACAATCATTCGGCAGAAGGCTATGCCCGTCGCCGTCTAGAAGACCATTATAATAACGCCCACGAGTTGTTTGCTGAAGCTTGCAAGGCCGTATTACGCAATACGGATAAATTAACTGCTAATTCTGTATTGCCCGCTATCGAAAAGCAGAATAATATTTTCAGTTGGTTGTAACCAATAATTGCGGCGAATTCGCTAGTAGACGATAATAAAGTCTTTCAGCTTGCCGCTGTTTTTGACTCTAAAGCGATACACCCCTGGAACCATGAGTGATTTGACTTCGGCTTCATCCATACATAGGGTGTGGTTTTCGTATTTGACTTTCTTGACCAGGTTTCCGCGGCGGTTTCTGATTTCAATGTAGTCTTTGTCGCGGGGGAGAGGGGTAAAGCAAAGGGCTCCGTTTCGCCAGGGAGTGGGGTAGGCTCGCAGTGTAGAATCCTTGAAGAAGGTGGGGATAATCTCTTCTTCGTTAAAGCGGCTGAAAACCCAAAGGATGGAGTCCACGCTAGATTTCCTAAGGAATTCGGTGCGGGCAGAATCGATGCTGTTGGACGATGGTAAAAAACGGATGGAATAAGTATTGGGCTTAATTGCTATGGCAGTGGCTCTGCCGACGAAGTTGGATATATCGGGTATCCCGTTTGCATAATAGTAATAGGCTGTATTATCAAGGGCGGTGGGTTCAAAAGTCTCTTTCTTGGACTTTGTCTGGAACCCAGGCCAACGGGGTTGATCACTTGTAATCCAGAAGGTTGAATCAGCTAGGGAACTTCTGTCACCTGTAAAAGAGAGCCTGATGGCAAAATCGTGGAACAGGGAATCTGCGGAAAGGCCCTGTTTTTGGGCTACTTGCTCCAATTGATATTGGTACGTCTTGGTCGGTTCTTTAGCGAAATTTTCCCAAATAAGTCTGTTGGTTTTGTGGCTTACGTGGTTGTGCAAGTACAAAAAGAATATTCCTGCGCCATAGGGCTGTTCCAGATTCTTGTATGGAAAACCCATATTCTGGGACATTTTAGGGAGATAGGTGAAGTAGTCGTCCACGTCGGGTACGGCGAGTTCTTCAACACCGGAGGCCGAGGCTTCGAACCAGAAATTGTATCGGGGCATCTTGCTGGAATAACGGAATTGAACGGCATGGTACAATTCGTGAGCCGTAGTGACGCGAATAGCCTGGTTGAATTTTTTTGCGTATGAATAATTGTAAGTGTCGTTGGTGAGTTCCACTGTGGCACGGGGGTATGTGCAGACTTTATCATTGAAAGTCACTGTGTCAACAATGGCAGTGCCTTCGGGAACGTGCTTGAAATCGTTCTCTATCAGCATTTCGCTTTCTTCGTTATCGAAGGGGATTGTAAGCCCAAAGCATGTGCGGCACTGAGAGTCCATTACGGCCTTGTAATTCTGCAGAAGGTATATGTCAATGACTTCGACGGGGTAGAGTCCGTCATGAACCTTTTTTTCGTAATGGTGCGTTTCGGTTGTTCCCTTGGGCGGACGCATCCCTGATTTGTTGACATGGAAGTCCCAGGCGTATTCAAGTGCTTTTTCCAAGGAATCAATGTGTGCGACAGTAGTCTTGTGCGGACCATTTAAGGTATAGAATATTTCGAAATGTTTTGTGGTACGGGTATAGACACTGTCGTAATAATCTTTGGCGGTGCAGCCGGAACTTGTCGTACGTGCGTAAGCCTTGGTGGAGGCGAGCATCTGTTTGACGGTCTTATGGTTGCTGTTTAGATAATTCAATATCTGTGCCGTGCCGCAGGTGCGTTCCGCAAAGGCTTGCGTTGCAAGACTCAAAAAAAGTGTTGCCGATAAAAAGGTTGTGAACCTCATTGATTCCCCCCAAGAATTTTTTCTTCCGCCAAGACTTGGCGCGCGCGTTCTCGAATTTCTGCGGGCACGGAAAGCGCTTTCTGATGATGCGGCTTGATGCGGGCGTCTACAATCAGCGGGGTTTCGCATGTCCAGTGCTTTTCGCGAATTTGGGCGCGATAGCCGAAAATATCCTTCGCCGGGTCCGAACGCGTAAAGGTCAGCCACAAGAAATCGCGCAGATTGCTAGTGTCCAGAGAAGAATCGAGTTCAGAATCGACAATCGAAATCCAGGGATAATTCTCGCGGAATTCCCAATGGGCGAGAGCATCTTCGATTTGTGCGATGAAGTTTTCGCGGTCAGTGCTATCAAAGGTGGGGCCTTGTAAAACGATGACGCCCGGCATCGGAATCTTGGCCGTGGTGATTCCCGGAATCTCGAGCGATTGCAAATCTTCGGGATTGCGGCGGAGCTCGCGTTTCTTTAAGCCGGCGGCAGCGAGCGTCAGCTTGGAGCCGTGATTCAGCTTGCTTCCGGTGTAGTCCAGCGTATCGATGCTCGTGCTTGTTTCAAAATGCAAGTCGCGGCTAAAGTCAATGCGTTCCAGCACATGGCCGAAGAATCCGGCAACGTCGTTGACGTCGATTTTATGACCGGTCTCTTCGTCTTCAGCGGCGGCAATCAAAAGGTACTTGGTCAGGCTCGCCTGATTGAATCCGAGAATGGCGTTTGCCGTCTTCAAGAGCTCGAGAGGCTCGCGGTCTTCGGGCTTGGCGTAAGGCCTAAAGCGTTCGTGGGCAAGAGCCAGGCAAAGCGGGTGTACGCCGGCATCATCAACGGCGTGGAGTGCCACAAGTCCCGGAATCGAGGCGGGCACCATGGGCTTTGTAATCTGGTGAATGAAACTTCCGAACAGGGTGTCTTCTTGTGGCGGGCGCCCTACGACGGTAAAGGGGTAGATGGCGTTCTTTTTGCACAAGACTTTTTCGACCTTGAGATACGGGAACGGGTGCCTATCGGAATAGTAGCCGATGTGGTCGCCGAAGGGACCTTCGGGCTTTAAATTCGGCTGGAGTTCGCCCAGAATGCAAAAATCCACATCGCTCGAAACCAGGTAGCCGTCGTGAATAAAGTAGCGGAATCGCCTGCCGCCGAGCATGCCTGCAAACAGGAGCTCGCTCAGGTTTTCGGGCATGGGCATGACGGCTGCAACCGTCTGCGCGGGCGTGCCTCCGATAAAGATGCTCACCTTGAGGGGGCGGCCTTCTTCAATGGCCTTCTGGTGGTGTCTAGCGATGTCGCGCTTAATCTGGTAATGCAGCCCGCATTCGTCGCAGGCGTAATTGTTTCCCGAAATTTGTACTCGATACATGCCTACGTTTGTCGTCATGACCGAGGCGTTCTCGGCGGGGCGCGTGGCCACTTGCGGGAGCGTCAAGAAGGCGCCTCCGTCATTAGGCCAGCAGACAATCTGCGGCAAGTCCGTAAGCTTGCATTCCTTAAAATCCTTAAGGCTTCCGTCTTTTTTCGGGAGCGAATGCAGGCCTGTGCGGGCGGCCCTCAAAAGCTTGGCGGGGGAGGCATGCTTGAAAAAATCCACCGGATTTGACTTGAACAGGACCGCAGTCTGGGTTCCTTTCAGGGTATCGCGGAACAGAAAATCAAGCCGTTCCTGCGTGCCAAAGATATTGCAAACAGCCCTGAACGGGCTCCCTTTCACATGTTCGAAAAGAATGGCGGGGCCCTTGTTTTCGAAAGCCTGGCGGGCGATTTCTGCCATTTCCAAGTACGGATCCACCTCGCGCTGAATGCGCTTGAGCATGCCTGCTCGTTCAAGATCTAGCAGTGCCTGTTCCAAGTTTCTGTACATGGAAATCTCCGCTGCTATCCGGCGGTAGCGGATTGGTCGATGGCGCTGAACCCTTGGGTCTGTTTCTTGCTTTCGATGGCAGCGAGTGTATCGCGGGCGTCCTTACGGCTAGCCACGGCGTAAACAACCGAAGCGTTGTCCATCACTTTTGCAAAAGCTTCTTCAGGGAATTCACTGAAACCCTGGAACGAAAAATCGTCGTAGCAGGCAGTCAAATTGCCTTCGTCTACAAATTCGTGGCTCGCATTGAATCCGCGGAAAGGACCTTTGTCCAGGCGAACCATGATTTTGCCCTTGTTGATAGCACTGATACGACCCGTCCAGCAAATCTTGCGGAATCCGACTACAACAGTGTAGCGCACGATTTCGCCGGCTTCGATTGCCTTGGGCAGCGTATAGTGTACAACAGGGGATTTTCCGATAGTCACGTTCATGGGCGCATAGCGCATGGTCTCCAGCATATTTGCCAGAGTATATTCTTGCCATGAAGTTTGACTGTATTGAACCATATTCAATAATTTAGCAAAAAGAAATGTGATTTGTCGTGAGTCTTACAAAATAAAATGCGTTTTTTCAAAGCTCAACGATTAGAACTCGAAATCAACTGCACGGCGTTCTGTTACGACTTTTTTAACAAATGATACGATTGCCAAATGTTCCGGATGGTTCTGGTAAACATCCAGTGCTGCTTTGGTGTGGAACGTGGTGTCGAGTGCAACATCGTATTCCACGTCTCCGTTACCCAGTTCGGCCTTGTTGAAGTTCAAACCCGATTCAATGCTCAGGAGTCCAGGAATCTTTCCTGCCAAGGCATGGAATGCATCGACCATTTTCTGGCCGTTCTCTTTTGCTGTGGCACCTTCGGCTTCGCTCTTCAATTTCCAAAATACAATGTGACGGATCATGATTTCCTCTTTTGATTATAAATTTGTTTGTAAAGGTCCAATTGCCTCTTGAAGCAATCGTTCCAGCTGAATTTTTCGGCGTAGGTTCGGGCATTGGCCTTCTTTTGGCTCAAGTCCGAATGGTAAAGTTCAACGATGGCGTTTGCCAGGGCTTCGGGGGTTCGCTTTTTCAAGACAATGCCTGCACCAGAGTTTTGTACATGCTCGGCGGCAGCACCAGTGCTAGCGCCAATCTGGGCGTTTCCGCAGGCCATGCTTTCCAGAATCGAAAGGCCGAAAGTTTCCCAGCCCGAAAGGGCGAGTCCCATGTCTACGCTGGCGTAATGCCTTGCCATTTCATCGATGGACGAAATGAATCCGGCGTACTGAATGTGGGAATGCTTCTGGACGGCTTCTTCCACTTGGGGTAAGTAGGGGCCCGTACCTGCAAAGACAAGGGCCGGTTCGCACCCAAGCTTTTCTGCAATCAGGGGGTAGGCTCCCAGCAAAAGTTCGATTCCCTTTTCTTCGCAAAAACGGTGGGGGAAAAAGATTGTGAGTCGTTCAGGTCTTCCGGCCTTCAGTTGCAAAACCAGCTTTTCATCACGTTTTTCGGGAGAAAACATCTGGATGTCGCAACCCAGCGGAATCCAGTGGGATTTGGGCAAGTGGTTCTTTTCGAGGCGTTTCAGGACTTCGTCGCAAGAAACTTGGATGCCGTCGAAATGTTTGAATTCCTGCTTGGCGTACCAGAAGGCGACCTTCTTTGCCAGAATTCCTAATGTGCGTCCGAACTTGTTTGTCACGGGGCGCTGCACATAGGTAATGGGAAAATCCGCATGCCAGAAACTCAAAAGAATCGCTTCTGGCACCACCTTCTTGGCCACATGGCGCACCACAGTGGGTAAAATATAGGGCGAACCGACTTCAATCACTTGGGGCTTGTATTTTTCAAGCACGGGCCTAATCTGCGATGGTCTCCACATAAAGCGGTATTCCCACTTGCCAGGGAATCGATACGCTTCCACGTGCTCGATAATGAGCCCCTTGCTTTTTTGCTCGGTATATGTCTTGGAATCTGGCATTACAAAGACGGACAGGACTTCTTCCTGGTTTTCGTAAAAAGCCATCTTCTGCAAATGATACCTGCGAACGCCTCCGCCAGAAGGACTCCAGAAATTATTGAAATCAACAATCGTGAACATTAAAGGAGCTCGATTTCTTCTTGCATGCGGTTCGAAAGCGGGTCGATAGAAAGGGTGCCCTGGTACAGCTGGTTGTTGCCGAGACGCTTTGAATCGACGGTCAGGAACATGTTGCCGTCTTTGGAATCCAGCCAGTAAATAGCATCGGAATCGCGCAGGTAGGCTCTCGGTCCCACAAGTCCTTCTTCAGAATCGATGAGCTCTCCGCCCAAGAACAGCGGTATGTCCAGTGCCTTGTACAGGTCAAGAATCACCGAAGAGCGCCTTTCGTGAATATCCGAAAGGTCCGCATGGTCTGAAACTTTCAAGTGGTCTAAACCGTCAATGATAACGACAAGGTTGCGGTGTTCCTTCACTTCTTCTTTCAAGTTCTGGAGCAGCACGATGTTGTCGAAATTGTTTTGGTCATCCCAAATTTCTAGGCGATTGTTGCGCACGAAAGCCATCAAGTCGCGAGTCGCTTCCAGAATTTTCTGGTTCACGGATTCGTCAATGCTCTGCTTGCGAACGGTCAGTACCGATTCGCCAATGAGCATGGCCACGAGCCTGTCAAAAATCTGGCGGCGTGGCGTTTCAAGGGCGATGTAAATCAGCTTCAGATTGGGATTGCTCTGGACCAAGTCCAAGGCGAGGCTTGAAAGGAGAGTCGTCTTCAGGCCGAAGGGCTTGGAAGATACGTAGAAACAACCGGACTGAATGCCGTCGATTTCTTGCGTCAGTTTCGGGAAGGTATTCAGGGCGTAACCTACGCTGACATCGGGCGGGCAACCCATGGCCGTATCGAAGTTTTCCTTGATATCCTGCAACAGCATGGAACGACGGTGGGTGTGTACCGTATCTTCGCCGGTATTTTGCACCAAAGAAATTAACTGGTCGGCCCCGTTCTTGCGAACCACCAGGTCTACGGTCTCTTCCTTCGGAAGGACGATGGACTTGAATTTCAAGTTCAGACGTTCCGCCATTTTCAGATATCTTTGAATGCGGAATTCCTGCTCGCGACGATCCAGTTCCCGTCTGAGAATGACCGTGACAGATTCTGCGCCGCATGCCTTTAACTTGTACAGGTGGCTCAGTGAGAGTTCCTGGTACATGGTGGAAACCACGCCTGGTATGCCGGCAAGGTCTGCGGTCAGGGCGTCAAAGAACCCTTCTACAATGATGGGCTTCGTTACGTCGGACTGGATGTTGAACGGAATGTCACTGGGGCCCGAGGCATAAGAAACGTAGGTGTGCGGTCCGTCGGATTCGTCAATGAGACGGCCATAAACGGAATGAATCAATCCCTTGGAATTGCGGGCGGGGATCGTGATGCGGGGTTCGTGGTAAGCGTCCAGGTTGTCCAGGTAGAAACTAATCTGGTGTCGTTCGATACCCGACATCATGCAGAAGCTGACAAAGGGTTCCGGGTCACCGCTGTAATAACCGATGCCGTAAAGCTGGGCCTGTCCTATGCTCCAGCCTCGGGCAGCCAAGAAGTCTGCCGAAGAAGGGCTCTTGCAAGCGGCCCAGTGGCAGTAGCGCACAAAGTTTTCCAGGACCTTATTCTTTTCTCCGCCGATTTCCTTGATCCACGGGTGTTCTTCTTGCAGTTCGTGTTCCTGTTCAAGGGTCCCTAAAAAGTTAACGGCTTCGGCCCTGGCGGCCGGTTCTTCCATACCGTTAAAGCGGCTACGCATTACAAATTCGACTAAATCGCCTTCGCTTCCGCACTGTAGGCAGCGGTAGCGCCAATAACCCAAGGCGTCGTAAAAGAATAGCGAGGTTTCTTCGGGAGAATGGAACGGACAGCATGCAATCAGGTTTCGACCCCAGCGACTTAATGGGATTCCCAGCTGTCGCGGATGGGTCTTGGCTCGCATGACAATTCCTGCATGTTCTTGATCAATAATCATTGGAAGCCTCTCTTTTATACAGTAAAAATCTAGTTATTTCTGTTGCGCGGGAGTACAGAAATTTATTTTTACGGTATGATTGTCCTTGGTATAGATCCTGGGTCCATTACGACCGGTTACGCTTTTATTGAAGTGGGCTTAACGAAGCCAACGGTTTTGGAATACGGAACTTTACATGCTCCTGCTGCCCATGCCCTTGAAGATCGGTTGCTTCATATTGTGTCGGGACTGGAAAAGCTGCTGGACAAGTACAAACCGGAATCTTTCGGGATGGAAGGGATTTTTTTTGCCAAGAATGCCAAGAGCGCCCTGGTGTTGGGGCATATTCGCGGAGCAGTCCTGGTGGCATGCCGTAAGCGGGGAATGACCTATTCTGAATACAGTCCCCGCATGGTAAAGCAGGCGGTTACCGGAGACGGTAACGCGTCCAAGGAGCAGGTGGCGAATATGATTTTTGCCCGTCTCGGAATTCAGGGGGGAGACTTGCCGCTGGATGCGTCGGATGCATTGGCCATTGCCTGGACCCATGCCAATCCGTCTCCTTTAAGCGAGGCCGTCTCAAAGGCGATAGGCAAAAAGAAAGTTGTCCGTAAAAAGAAGGCCACAACCAAGCAATGGCTGGATTTGATTGAAAAGATGGGAGGGCATGTTTGATGGATTGTTATGGGCTTCGTGGTGTAGACTGTCCCGATTTTGTTAAGGTAGACGGCTACATTGTAGATAAATTAATTCTAGAGGATTACAATAAATTAAAGGAGTCGCTGGCGAAATTCGGCTTTGCGCTCCGCATCGAGTCGGCATACCGCCCCTTCGAAAGGCAACTTTCTATTTGGAATCGCAAGGCCAGCGGTGAACTGAAGCTTCTTTCTGCCGAAGGACTCCCCATGGAGCGCCCGACAGATGAAGAAGAATTGATGTATGCGATTTTAACTTGGTCGGCGCTCCCTGGTGCAAGCCGTCACCATTTGGGAACCGACCTGGATGTAGTGGATGGCAACGCTTGTCCCGCCGGTTACGAGGTGGAACTTACGCCCGCCGAATGTGACGGCATGTTCCGCCCCTTCCATGAGAAATTGACCGAATTGATGGGGGCGGGGGAGTCCTTCGGCTTCCAGCGGGTTTTCGTGCCTGGCCGAGGTCGAATTCAACCTGAAATGTGGCATATAGCGCACTTGCCCACATCTCGAAAATATCTGGAAAGCTTTTCGCTCAAGGGTCTCCGTACTCTTTACGAGAAAACGGATATTGCTTGCAAATCCGCCTTGTTGGACAATCTTGAAAGTCTTGCCTACGATTACATCTACCCCTATTTTGTGTAAAATCGATGCGCTCTACCCTTTCACAGACTTTGACTGAATATGGCCAATCCGTTCTCGGTACGCCGCTTCGCTATATCCCCTGTACGGGACGGTGTCGCCTTTTGGTAATCGCCGGTATTCATGGCGAAGAACCGGAAACCACATTCTTGTTGAGTCGCGTATTGCGGGCGTTTGAAAAGCCTTTTGAATCGGTCGCCTTTGTCTTATGTGCAAATCCTGACGGCATGACGCTTGGCACCCGCGGTAATGCCAATGGGGTAGACCTGAACCGTAACTTTCCGACGGACAACTGGAGCGAAAATCCGGTCCAAGTCCGGTCTGTTTTAGAGGCTCCGCGGGATACATCCCTTTCTGCCGGAGCGACTGCTGGGAGTGAACCAGAAACGGCCGCCCTCGTCTTGTTGATTCAAAAGCTAGCCCCCGAAACAATACTTTCGATGCATGCTCCTATTGCCTGTGTCGATGCTCCTGTGCGCTCTGCATTGGTAGCGACCTTATGTGAGGCTTTCGGTGTTCCCTGGCAACCCGATATCGGATACCCTACGCCGGGGAGTCTTGGAACCTGGTGCAAACAACAAAAAAGTCCAGAGTGTATTACCCTGGAACTTCCTAGAATGTCTTTAGAGGCCTTGTTTGACCGCTATGCCATATCCTTTGCGGAATGGCTTAAGAACGTCTAGCGGCGTTCTTCAACCTTGTTTCTTTCGGCTTCTTCGATAATGCTTTTGCGCTGAATGAGGCCGACTGTGAACCCGATAATCAGGTAAGAGCTGCAAAGAACCAGCAGGTATTCCAGAATGAACGGAACCTTTTCCGAAATAAACAGGAATCCGCAGACATAGGTAATGACTATCAGAATAGCTTGGCCGATATTGAACAGCTGGTTCTTACGGGGCTGAAGCTTGGGCAAGAACAGCGGGCTTACCATCAGGAGGCCAGTCACGAGCATCACCAAAACGGGAATAATCATCATGGGATTTTCGGGATTCTCGAACAGACCGTTGGACTTCAGGTACACAATCAGGATTGCGTTGATCGCTCCGGCGAAGGTAGACGGAAGGCCAGAGAAGTGATGGTGGTAGACGTCGCTATCGCAGGCATTGTACTTGGCAAGACGCATGGCTGCGCAAAGCACGTAGATGGAGAACGTAACGATCAGGAGCGCACCGTTAGCCTGGAACCATTCCGGGGCCAGGGTCTTGTAGGTGAAGAAAACGGTAAAAGCCGGAGCGAGGCCGAAAGCGATCAGGTCGGCAAGGCTGTCGAACTGGGCTCCGAACTCGGAACTTGCGTTCACCAGGCGAGCGGCAAATCCGTCCAATTTGTCCAAGAGAACGCTCAAGATAATGAAATAGGCACCGGTGCGGATAGGGTCAGAAGAGGTAAAGGAACTGAATGCGCCGGTCACCCAGCAAATGGCAAAAACGCCCAGAAGAAAGTTCATGCTGGTAAAGGCATTCGGCAAAATAAAACGAGACTTACCCATAAGGGCCTCCAATAAGAAGTTCGAGTCAAAGATAATAATTTGGGCCTTAATTGGCGGGCTTAATGCTCCAGAGAGCCTTTACGCCTGCGGCTACTACAAGGCTCTGGGGCGGTGCATAAGGATTTTCTTCGGTGGGAAAGTTTGTCCAATGCTTGGTCGAGAACTGATAGTACTGCGTGGGGCGGTACATGACCGGAATCACCGGAATAGTTTCCATGAAGATGCGGTTCAAGTCACGATAGGCCGCAATCAGGTCCTTTTCATTGGTGAGTGCCGGGATCTTCTGTATCAGCTTGTCAGCTTCTTCGTTCTTGTAACGACCCTGGTTAGCGAATGCTTCTTCGCCGATTTCCTTGAAGGAAACCAAACCCATCACCTGGTCGAAACGATTCCAAGGGGAGGCTGCCGAAAGTTCTGCCGTCTGGGTCTTCATGGCCAAGTCGAAGGTGCCGAGTCTCAGGTTCTTGTCCCATACGCTGTAGTCAACGAATTTCTCTTCGGCGGCGAGTCCGATTTCATGGAGGGATTCTACAATAACCTTGATTGCATCTTCCCAGTCGGTCCAGCCTTGCGGGCATTCAATGGTGAAATTGCGAACAGGCTGCTTTTTCTTGTCTAGAAGTCTTCCGCTTTCATCCCAGCTGTAACCGGCATCGGTCAAGATTGCCTTTGCTTTTTCGATATCGAAGCTGTAGCCGTACTTGTCGGCATCGTCTTTGTTGAAGAACTTGGATTCTGTGCCGAAGGGCAGAATGAATCCCGGTTGAATGACGGGGGTGTAGTTTGAAACGGCGCGTGACTTGATTTTCTCGAAGTTGATGGCGTGCATCATGGCGCGACGGAGTGCCACGTCATTAAAGGGGGCGTTCTGGTGTGCAATAAGAAGGGTGGTGATTGAGCCGGGAAGGTGATAGGGCTCGTTTCTGCTCCAGGCGCGGATACTGTCCTTTGCCTTGTCCCAGATACGGGGAAGGAACACCGACGAAATATCCAAATTGCCCTTGGTCATGGCACTATTAAAGTGGTTGTTGCCATTGTACAGGGAATGAATGATATACTTGGGAGAGGGCTTTTTACCGCCAAACTTGTAGTTGCCCCAGTAGTTATCGTTACGGACCAATACAATCTGATCGGGGGAGTAGGTCTTAATGTTGTAAGGACCGGAAACCACCGGCATGGAGTCGTTCTTAAAGGCGGTAATGCGGCTCATGTCGTAGTTCTTGCCGGACTTCGCCCCCTGGACTAGGGGTTCAAATACTGCCTTGGGCAAAATGGATGTTTCCGCAATGGCGTTCAGGATGATTAAGGGATTCTTGTTCTTGCCAAAGTGGAACGAAATATTGTTGTTGCCGTCGTTGGTAATTTCGCTCAAGAAGTTCCAGTTGCCGTGACGCGGCGTCGGCAAGATGGAATCGATCTTGAATGTGTAGAGAACATCGTCTACGGTGACGGGGGTGCCGTCACTCCATTTGGCCTTGGGATCCAGGTGAACTGTAATCTTGTCTTCGCTGCTGGAGTAGCTGTCGGCAAGCATGGGCTCCAGTTCACCGCTCAGCTGATTGTAGGCCAGCAGGGCTTCGTAGGTGATTCGGCAGTTGCCGTCAATGGGGAAGTTAGGATCATAATCCAACGGATTGAATGTAGAAGGAGGTGCCCAGTCGAAGCCTCCGATGTACAGAGTCTCGCTGCGGTTGTACTCTGATTCGACCGTCTCGTGCGTAGCCTTGTTTTCTTCTTTGCAGCCAGAAAAGAACAAGGTACCGAGGGCGGTTGCCAGGGTGAACAATTGCTTCGCACGAACTTTAGCAGTGCATCCCAAAGAATTCTTTATATTCCCATAATCCATATCTTAAATTTAGTGTGTTTTTAATAAAAAAACCACCAAAATTTGTTTACAAGAGTTAAAAAGTACCCGTTTCAAGGGTGTTTTTTTACGTTATAAAGAAAATCCGTACAAAAGACGTTTCGGAGACGCGCTAAATAACGTGTGATTTAGGATAAATGGTGTTCCTGCACCGCCCGGAGTGCTGAACCGTTGTTCTTTTTTACCGGTTTTTAAAGAAATCCCCACAACCTCGTTTCCTTGGTCAATCCATGCAAAACCGTCTTTCACGAAGGGTTTCGGGAAAATGGCGTTCTTGCCGGCGTATTTCCACAGAGGGGCGCCCGCTTCGGAGTAAAGCAGAATGGTCTGATCCGAAAGCCCCACGAGGAATTTTCTTTCTCCTTGGTCATTAACGATTTGTAACGAAGAAATGGCGTTCTCCATCAAGATTTGAAGAGGAGGGTCTTTCTTTTTCTGGTTGAAAAGATATAACTTGTTTCCGCTAGCTGCGGCTGTAATGGAATCGGTGCTGAGCAGGTGAGAAATCTGACCTGGAATTTTGCGTGTGGAATTTTCCTGGGTTTGGCCGGCTTCGTCGTCAAGAACCACAAGGTCACCTTCCAGGTTGCAGATGAAAATCTCCCGGTCTGATTTGGAATGCAAGAAGGGTACCGAGAATACCTTTCTGGACCAGGCCAGTTTGTTTTCTGGCCTTAATATTTTGAGCAGGAATCCGTTCCATGTGGAAATATAAATGGCGTCTTCGGTTACGTCCATTTTAAAAGCCTTGCCGGGAAGCTGCAATGTAATAGGGGCGGCATCCTTGTTTAAATCGTAAATGGAAATGTTGTAGCCTGATGCGATGGCCAATGCGTTTTCGTCGTTTTCGATAACGGGGCTGTTATCCAGGGCTCCGATATATTTGGCCCAGCGGATTTCTCCTGATTCGGCATTGATGCAGAACAGTCTGTCTGCTGCGGGGTCAATGGTGTACAGATATTTCTTGCTGCTAAAGAATTGGGGATAGCGCGTTTTCGGTGAAATGGGAAGCATCGTCACGAATTTAGCCCCGATTGCTTTCCCGTAGCGGCTTAAAATGAGTTGTGTCGTTTGTGGGTTGCTACCGGAAAGCCGTACGGCTTCAGACCATGCCTTTTGTTTTTCACGTTCGTTGTCTTTGTTCTGTTCCAGGTAAAGGGCCTTGAAGAACCAGCCTTCGGCATTGCCGGGTTCCAGCTTAAATAAGGAGTCAAGAATCGGAGGCAGGTCTTCCCATTCTTCGTGTTCGACTATATCTGCCGCTTGCCGCGCAAGAATTTCAGAAAGCAGAATCTTTTTGCCGTAGTAATGGGGCGAAAGAGAAACGAGCTTGCGGTCGCCAAAGTATAGGTACAGGCTTCCATTAGTGTAAATGGGGGCCTGTTCAACGGGCTTGGCAAAGTTGAAATGCCATAGCGGATTCAAAAGGGTGTCTACAGCAGTGATGGCGCCTTCGTCAGAAAATAGTCCAAGGGTTCCTTTGGCAAGTGGGTAAATGGAGGATGCATCGCTCCGAATGGCTTTGCGGGTTAAACCGCTTCTCTTGTCAATAAGCGAGATTCTTCCAGAAGCTTCAAGCAGAACGATTTCTTTTTCAAAGGAAAAAAGACTTTCGATGTTGCTTGCCGAAATTTTCCAAAAGGGGGAGGTCCTTTGCTTGGGATAGTAGGCGTAAAGGTAATTGCCGGATATTAGGTAGAGAGAACTTTTGTCTATCAGAACATTCTTGATGACGTCAAATTGGGCGATGGATTTTCTTGGGGATCCGTCTTCGGCCGAAATAAAGTGAAGGGCATTGTCGGTGCAGTTTAAAACAAATTCGTTTGTCGGTGCAAAGAATCCTTCGGGGACGCAACCGTTATATTTGTCTTCGATTTGCGAGACGATTCGCTTGTTGTTTAAAATTGAAAGTTGACGTTCGGTCTGAACGAGTACCCTGTTGCCTTCGCTCCAGAAGTGCGTGATGCCGGTGATGGGGTAGCTCTTGTTAGGGGTGTTTGCATACAAAGCCTTGAATATAAGGCTGTCCTGGTCGGCGGGCTGGTACCAAATACCTTGGCGGTCAATGTTGAAAATTTGCTGATGGGCGGGTGCCGTCGTGATGATATCGAGTCGGTCATCCTTGATTTTGCAAATGGAGCCATCGTTCAACAGCAGGAACGTGGGATTTTTTCCGAAGGTCTTTTGAATTGGGCTCTTTAATTGAATCGGTGTGCGCAACAGGGCTTCGGGCTTGGTGCTGGTTGCGCTCTCTCGTTCCGAAAGCCAATAGGCTTTCGCGACTTCATTTGTCCTGGCGAGGCTTTGCTCGTAGTAAAAGTTTGCGGAAGTCTTGTTGTCCGAAAGTTCCTGGATTTTGCCTAGGTAAAAATATGCTTTTTCTTTGTCGTCTTCATCGCCTTTCATGGCGGCATTTTCAAGCATCTTTATCGCTTCGGAGGTTTCGCCCTTCATTTCGAACAGGTAAAGTGCTTCTTGGATGCTTGTTTCCATTTTCTCGGCAAATGTGAAAGAAACAAGTCCGCATAACCACACGAGCGCAAGCGTCGTGCGAATGTTCATACACTTTATGTCTGTTCTAATCCGTTTCATTTATGCATCAAATTTGTATCCGGCTCCTCTCACCGAAATAATGAATTTGGGGTTATCCAAATCGTCTTCGATTTTACGGCGGAGATTGGCGATATGGTTGTCGACAGTGCGGGTCGAGGGCATGTTCTCGTCTGTATAGCCCCAGATTTCCTTAAGCAGGGTTTCGCGCAAAATGACTTCGCCTCGGTGCGCCCAGAAGAATTTCATAATCAGGTATTCGCGGGTGGTCAAATCCAGAGGAACTCCGCCTTTAGTCGCTTCAAATTTCTTCACGTTGATGCTGATGTTTGCAAATTCGAGAACGTCGGGAACAGCAATGGTGTTGTTGCTGGCCTGAGGCTCGATACGGCGGCGGAATGCCTTGACTCGGGCGAGTAATTCAAGAATCGAGAAGGGCTTGGTCACGTAGTCGTCAGCTCCCATTTCGAGGCCTGCCACCTTGCTGGTTTCTTCCGTCTTGGCGGTCAGCATGATGATGTAGGTTTCGGGGTGCTTGTTGCGGATATAACGGCAGACTTCAAAACCGCTTTTCTTGGGAATCATCAAGTCCAGAAGCACCAAGTGGGGCTGGTAGGAATCCGCTTTTGCAATGGCTTCTTCACCATCGCAGGCGGTTTCTACGGTGTAGCCTTCCATTTCAAAATTGTCCTGGAGGCCCAAGCGAATAATTTCTTCGTCTTCTACGATGAGTATTTTGAAGTTCATGGTTATTCTGCCTTTTTAAACTTGACGGTGAACGTGGAACCCTTACCGGGCTTGCTGACCAACGAAATGGTTGCCTTGTGAGTTTCGGCCACACGCTTGACCGTTGCAAGGCCGAGTCCGGAGCCCTTGGTACTGCGGGTCATTTCGTCACCCACTCTATAAAAATCATTAAATATATTTTTTTGTTCAGAAACCGCGATGCCGATGCCGGTGTCTGCCACCGAGAATATGACCCAATCGCTGTCGCTTTTGACTTCAACCTTGATGTCTCCGGGGGCGTTGGTATACTTAATGGCATTGTCAATAAGATTCTGTACCAAACTGTACAGCGCCGTGTAGTCGCCCATAACGAATACATTAGGTTCAAAATGAGTGTAGAAGGTAAGGCCCTTTTCTACGCCGATATCTTCGACAGCGTCAAAGACCTTCTTGGCGCAAATGGAAAAGTCGAGACGTTCCCACTTGAATGCTCCTGTACCGTGTTCCATGCGGGTGTAGTTGAGAATGGCCCCGATCAGGTTCTCTAGTCTAGAAGCTTCTTTGCCAATGAGGGTGGAATATTCCTGCACCTTCTCGGCTCGCTGCAATCGGCCGCGGGCCATCATTTCTGCAAACATCTTGATAGAGGTCAGAGGAGTCTTTAGTTCGTGGGAAACGCTGGACAAAAAGTTTGCCTTCATGGCCAAAAGCTTTCGCTCCTGGGTAATGAATCGGAACATAAAGAATGATCCGAAAATGACGGTGATGAGGGCGAACAACATCAAACCGTACATCAAGAACATGCGGTGTCTGGTTTCTTTGTGAATATCTTGCATGTCTTTTTCGTACAGGGTAAATTCCCATTCCAGTGCTTCTGAAATGTAATGCTGGGTGATGATGGGTGCGCTTTCCGGGATTTCACCCATAATGACTTTTTCGTTGTTTTCGGTAATGGAAAACGGAATGTTCTTGAATGTCTGTATGACGGGTTTCAGCTTGTTTTGTAGTCTTGCCTTGTATGAATCCCGGTTTATAACGGCAATCACCACCTGGTCTCCCGAAAGGTAGGGATAGGACATTTTGAACAAAGTCATTTCGTCTGTGTTCTTGTACAGGATGCCTTCTTTTGAGGAAACATCGTCATCCAGTATTTCTTGGAACAGGTCGCGGTTGTAGTACAATATGTCCATGTAGCCAAGCTGGCGGTTGAAGTTCTCCCGCAAGTTCCAGAAGGCTTCGCGCTTTTCTTGGGACAGATTTTCAAAAGAAAGAATTTGGGTGAAGGTGGACTCAAAGAAGTACCTGGACGAAGAAATATCGTCGATGTTCTGCTTCTCAAGGAATTGGGCAAGCACCGACAGACAGTAATCTTGGGCTTCCTGGTGCTTTCTCTGGTTTACCAGGATTTCGAAATGGAGCAGGTTTACGGCATATGTCAGGTCGGCATGCAAATAGCCCTGCTGATGGGGATTGTTTTCAAGAATGGCAAGCAGATGCAACGCTTCGTCATATTGTTTTCTTTTGAAGTAGAAGCGGATAAGTCCCAGAATGCTCTGGACTTGTTCGTCCTTGGTTTCAAAGAAAAAGCTTGCTGGTCTAAGGCTTCTGGCTCGTTGTTCCAAATAGATTTTTTGGGAAATGCTGTCCTTCAGTCCCTTTACTTCTTCTTGATAGAGCCTTTTGTCCAGAGCCGAGGGAACGCTGCTTGAAAAGTTCGAAGAATTGAAGAATTTCTTCGACGACAGGTCCGGATAAATCAGGTTCCTGTTATTGAACAGGAATATGGCGTCGATTCCTTCCACGGACTTGAATTCGGTGGCATGTCCAAAGTCCAGCAAACCCTGGGGTTGCTCGTACAAAAACAGGGATGCCGCCTTGGTTTCTTGGTAAATCTTCGCCTGTTCTTTTTCGATGGCGTCTTCGACTTCGTTCTGAAAGGCATTCAGGTTTTCGTCGAAGTTTTTCTGTGAAAGGTATATCTCGTTCTGGATATTCCTGAAACTCAGAACCGACAGAATTGCCGTCGGGAGGACAATTCCTCCCGCGAACAAAAGGACGAACAGCAGATTATTACGTGAAACCTGCATTGCCAGTCCTTACGGAAATTTGGGACTTAAAGCAGTTGTCTTATTGGGCAATCTTTGCACGGTGGGTCACCGATACCCTGTGTCCAACTTCGATTCTTCTGCTGTTGGAGTAAATTTCGCGAATCAGAATGCTGGATTCGTTTTCGGCAGCTCTTGCGATAATGCCGCGGCCAATCAGGCGGGGCGGAAGGGATTCGTCGGTCTTGTCTTCTTCCCACACGGCAACGGCGTCACCGGTATTGTAACCTTGCTGAATACCCTTGTCGATCAACACGTAAGAGAATGCTCCAATAATCAGCATGGGGTCCATGGAGTAACGGATCATGGCAAGGGAATCAAGCTTGGCTTCCTTAACCTTGGAGTATCCGGCTACGTTCAAAGTCTTGAGGGGCTGCTTCATGCGAGCCTTGGACTGGCTAATCTTGATTTCGCGGAAGGTGGTGACAATCTTTGCTCGAGAAAGGGTGTCGCCAATGGCGGTAATCTTGGCAATGCCGGAAAGGCGGAGCAGGGCATAACGGTCGAAACCGCTTCCCTTGGCAGCCGGAACGTCAATGGCCTTGGCGTCGATGATTTCGACGAGGTCGCCACGCTTCAAGTTGGCGTTGGTCTTTTTACCGATTCCCACCACCACTTCGGCTTCGGGCATGTGAATCAGGGGTTCTTTCTTTTCGCCCGACTTGATCGAGATAAAGCGCTTGTCTTTTTTCAAGGAATCAAGCGTATAGATTTCGGGGGCGTGCATCTGGTAGTAGCCATTGAAAATCTTGGGAGCCGGACGCTGCTTGTAGTAGTATTCGTCGTTGGCCTTGGCCTTCTTGATTCCCTTCTTGTCCTTGTCGCGCAGGTTGCCGAGCATGCCTTCGAAATCGCTGTTGCGTTCGTCGCCATCATCGCAACCGGCGTTAGCGACCGTCAGCCCCTTGCCTTTGGGGAGTGCAGAATCCGAAATGCTTGCGTTACAGGGATACTTGCTCTTGTTTTCGACCTGCAACACATTGCCTTCGCGAATGGTATCACCCAGATAAATGGAGTCGCCCGGATAAATCCAGTGCGGGTCCTCGATATGGCGGTTATTTTCCCAAAGATCCGGCCAGGCAAAGGGGTCTTTGAGGAATTCGTCGCTCAAATCCCAAAGGGTATCACCTTCTTTAACGATGTAGGCAGATGCCAACAAGGCAGAAAGTCCCAGACAGATGGATGCACATTTCAAAAATCGCATAATAATCCCTTACAGGCTGTTATACCAATAATTTAACCTTTTCTTTGCTTAAAGGTAGGGGCTTTTTGGCTAAAACGTGGAATTTCTTGCGTTTTTTGGCTAAAAACGCGTTCTTGTGGGCGTTGTATGGTCCTGGAACGCTGCTTTTGGGCTGGATTCTGCCCTAAAATCCCGACGCGATCCGGTACAAACAAGAAGAGCAGTTCGAACTTTCCGGAACCCGGTTCCAGGTACAGGGGGATGTTCTTGCGGAGCATGTACCCTTCGTTGCGGAATTGCTTGATTGAACGTGCGGCAATTTCGAGATTCGAGGTCTGCAAGAGAATGCGCTCCGGTCTGGAGAAGGCTGCTGCCTGCACGACGCCCGGGGCTAACGGCTCATCACCGGGCAAGTTGAAGTAGAATGTCCAGCGGCCTTCGTTTTCTTCTTTCCCGAAGAATTTGCCGAAGAAATCCTGTTCCACATGGGAGCGGACAAACTTCATGTTTTCGCTCATGGCGTTGCGAGCGTTCAGTCGGGAAGACATCATGGCGTATTCGCGGCAGTCCATGGATACGACGCGCTTGAATTGGTTTGCAAGGGATGCCGAAACGAAAGAGGAACCCGAGTAGAATTCAAAGAAGGAATCTTCGGCATTGGGGTGAATGGCATTCTGGATGCGGAGGGGAAGCCCAATCCAGGGATCGCGAATGCGGGGGGCCCAATCCAAAACATGCATGCTGATTCCTGTGTCACCGATGGGCATAAAGTCCCTACCGAAGGCGCTCTTGGCTTCGACCTTGACGGGAGTTGTTCCCGCAGGATCAAAGAGAATGTCCGGCAGGCATTGGATGTGGTGACAACTGATAACTTCGGGGCAGTTTCTTTGTACGAAATCAATGAAGGTCTTGTAACCGTGAGCTGAAAAACGTCCCTTCAGGTTTACCTGAACCAACATGGCATAGCGTCCGTCACCAGTGGCGCGGAACCAAATTTGACGCAGAGCCTTCTTAAAGATATGCAGGTGTTCTTTTTTGAGTTGCTCAAAGACGTTAGTTACGATCTCGGGCGTATCCATGTCGCGGGCGGGAGCTTCAATGGAAAGCTTTTCTTGTTCGCCACGGTAAGTTTTGAGAATGCGCCAGTCGGAATGTTCTGGCACGGCTTCGGCAGTGTACCAGGCCTGGAACTTGCCTGGGATATGTTCGTTCTGGGCCCAGGCTGCGAGTTGTTGCTTGATGTCTTCAAAAGTCAGCGCTGCTTTACGTACAGGCTTTTCTGCCTTCGGGGCTTTGTCTTGAATTTTGTCGCGACGTACGGAATTTCCGCGTGCGCGTTTGTTTGTACTTCTAAAATTGTCTTTCATTCTTTCTTGTTTCATTACACATTACTCAATACTAATTCACTAACCACTAACCACTGTCTACTTCCTACTTCCAACTACACCAGGAATCTCGGATAGATCCAGGAGCATTCGCGGGCAAGCATCTTCGGGAATTCGCGGAAGGTTCCGTTGATCTGGTAGAGGTTCAGGCTACCTTCCACAGGTGAAAGCTTAATCAGCGAGTCGGCTCGGGCTTCCAGGTAGGGGTATTCGTCGATGTTGCAGGACGATACCACGGCGCAGCCCGTGAGAGCGATAATGGTGTCCACCATCTGCATCAGAATCTGGTGGGGGGCGCCATTCAGTCGCGTGGACTTCGGGTTATGCAACACTGCAGAAATGGGGTCGATTACCACCACGCGGTAATCGTGGTTTTCCAGTCGCTTGGCACCTTGGATACGCTTGGCAATCAGCTGCGCCGTTTCAATCGGCGAAAGAGCTGTTCCGCGCAGGTTCAAGAAACCGAACTTCGGGGTGCTGGCGTTCAGGTTGCGCTTTCCGCCCAGCAAGTAAAGACGGTTCAGGAATACGGACTTGGTCAGTTCGAAGTTGATGAACAGGACGTCGCTTGAAAAGGTGGCGTTTCCAAACCAGTCTTCTCCGTAGCAAATGGAGAGGCCCAAGTCCATAAGTGCAAGGGACTTGCCGCTTTTCGGAGGTGCGGTGAACAAGAAAAATTCACCGGCACGGAGCATGTTCTCTACGATGGTCTGGTCTTTCTTGGGCGCTTCTTCGGTATCGCTGGCAAGCTCAATGAGGGGCTTTCCGTCCAGGGAATATTCCACCCATTCCTGCCATTCCTTGAAGTTCTTGGCGCCCTGTTCAAGACCAATCAGGTACTGCTGCTTACCGCCACGGAGCACGCCCGGCATGCGGACCATCATGTGCGGGTTGCGATTGCTGGAATCAACCTTGAATCCCTGGGAGTCCAAAGTCTTGAAAAGGAAATCGACTCTTTCGTAGTATTCTTCTTCGTCGTTGGCGAAAATCTTGATCCAGGCCTGTACGGAGTTTGCACCGGTGTTTACCAAGGCGGCACAGGGGAGGTTCAAGGCCTTAAAGTAGGCCAGCTGCTTGGCCAAGGACATTTTGGGATTGTCAACAACGACATAGCGGTAGCGCCAGGATTCATCGGAGGCGTCTTCGCCGCCCTTGACAGCGTTGATGCAAAGAAGGGCGCCTTCGGGACTGTCGAGACTCTTCATGATCTTCTTGATAGAGTCGTCCTGCCCGATGATGTTCGAAACGAGTTCTTCGGTGGAATCTGGAGTATTCGATACCTTGAACGAAATGGTTTCGTCAGGGTCGAAGGTTGCTTCGAGAAGCTTGGCCAGGTCTTTACGCCAGTCTGCGGCGGGCCATGGAATGGAAAGGGCTTCGGGATCGATTTTGAAGTTCTGCAACAGTTCCAGGGACTGGGTATCCAGTCCCATGGCCAGCATCTGCTCCATGGAAATCATGTTCGCCGAAAGCGGGGTGATAATCGGCATGGCCACGGTTTGCGGAGCCGAGGGCGCTTGAGCGGGGGCACCCTCCGCAACCGGGGCTGCGTTCTGTGCCGGCGCGGGCTGTTCCTGGGGGCGTTCTGCGGAGCGCTTTTCGGCAGAGAACGCACGGCGAAGGGTCTGTTCGACTTCTTCGCCGTCCATGCCGTCATCGCGGGCCTTGCCGCCCAGCTGGAAACTCGCGTCCATGAACGTCCAACCTTCTTCCATGGCGGCAACGCCCGCCTTGTACAATTCGGTTTTGAGTTCGTTCGGACTAAAAGTGCCTTTTAAGAACAGGTTGATGGTCTTTTTTGCGTTTTCCATAAGCGCCTCAGATTCTTTATCATACTGAATGTAGCTTTTTTATTTACAAAAGGGTACTTAAAAGTGCAAAATGCATGAAAAAACGCCCCGGAATCGCTCCGGAGCGTTCTATTTAATTTGTTTGTAGTCGCGAATTACTTCGACGGGTTGAAACTATCCTTCAGACCAACCGTGCGGTTAAACACCAAGTGACCCGGCTTGGAATCTTCGCTGTCGAGGCAGAAGTAGCCCTGGCGCATGAACTGGAAGCGGTCTTCGAGCTTGGCGTCGGCGAGGCTCGGTTCCACCTTGGCCTGCTTGATGACCATGGATTCCGGGTTCAGGTAGTCGTGCCAGTCTTCGCCTTCGGGGACCGCGGAGGGGTCTTCGAGAGTGAAGAGGTTGTCAATCAGGCGCACTTCGGCGTCCACAGCGTGAGCGGCAGATACCCAGTGGATGGTGCCCTTGACCTTGCGGCCATCGGGAGTTTCGCCACCCTTGCTCTGCGGGTCATAGACGCAGTGAATCACCTTCACCTTTCCGTCGGCGTCCTTTTCGACGCTCTTGCAAGTCACGAAGTAGGCGCCTTTCAAGCGGACTTCGCCTTCCGGCTTCAGGCGGAAGTACTTCTTCGGCGGTTCTTCCATAAAGTCGTCGGCTTCGATGTAGAGTTCGCCGCTGAACGGTACCTGGCGCGTGCCTGCGTTCGGATCGTTCGGGTTATTTTCCACTTCGATCATTTCAACCTTGCCGGCTTCCCAGTTGTCGATTACGAGCTTGACCGGATCGATCACGGCCATCACGCGGTTGGCTGTCTGGTTCAGTTCTTCGCGGATGCAGAAGTAGAGGAGGTTCACGTCGACCATGGAGTCGGCCTTGGAAACGCCGATACGGTCGCAGAATTCACGGATGGAACTCGGGGTAAAGCCGCGGCGGCGGTAACCGCAAACGGTCGGCATACGCGGGTCGTTCCAGCCCATCACGGCCTTCGTCTGCACCAGTTCGAGGAGCTTACGCTTACTCATCATGGTGTAGGTGAGGTTCAAGCGGGCAAATTCAATCTGCTGCGGGCGATTGTCGAGGCCCAGTTCAATCAAGAACCAGTCGTACAGCGGACGGTGAGCTTCGAATTCCAGCGTACAGATAGAGTGGGTAATGCCTTCAATCCAGTCGGAAAGCGGGTGCGCAAAGTCATACATCGGGTAGATGCACCATTTGTCGCCGGTACGGTGGTGGGTGCAGTGCTTAATACGGTAGATGACCGGATCGCGCATGTTCATGTTCGGGCTGGAGAGGTCCACCTTGGCACGGAGGCACTTTTCGCCGTCGGCATACTTGCCGTCGCGCATTTCGCGGAAGAGCTTCATGTTCTCTTCGACGCTGCGGTCGCGGTAGGGGCTAGGACGGCTGGGCTTACCGGCATCGTTGCCACGGTATTCCTGCATCTCGTCGCGGGTCAGGTCTTCCACGTAAGCCTTGCCCATTTCGATGAGCTTTTCGGCAAAGGCGTAAATCTGGTCGTAGTAGTCGCTAGCGAAGTATTCGCCGCCCTTCCATTCAAAGCCGAGCCACTTCACGTCTTCGCGGATGGAGTCCACGTATTCCACATCTTCTTTCGTGGGGTTCGTGTCGTCGAAGCGCAGGTTCGTAACGCCGCCGAAGTCCTTATACTTGTTTGCCGTACCGAAGTTCAGGCAGATAGACTTGGCGTGTCCGATGTGGATGTAGCCGTTCGGTTCAGGAGGGAAACGGGTGTGCACATTCTTGCGCTTGCCCGTAGCGAGGTCGTTAACGATGATGTCCTGTACAAAATTCGAAGATTCAGGGATTTCCATGGTTAATCCTTTAGTTTTTTAACGCTGGAAAATATAGTAAAATGGTTATTCGTCACCGAAGAACCAGTCGCGGTCATGGCAGACAATGGTGGTGTGTGAAGTCCTGTTGGAAATGACTGCGATTTTATCAACATCGGTGCAAGCGGGCCCATTTTCAAGTTTTGAAAAAAGATCATGGTCTTCGTAGTCGACCCAATACTCATCTTGACATATATAGCCAACTTTCTCTTTATTTAAGTATACAACGACACCCTCTAAAGCGGCCTTGCAGGGGTATTGCGAGGTCTTGGGGGTATCTTTGGTATCTTGAATGGAATCTGTCGAAGCGTCGGTAGAGCCTTTTCCGCCGCAGGCGGCTAGGAAAAAGGCTACAGGAAGAATGCTGAATAAAGATTTCATGAATAATCTTGCATCTTGGCGATGAAATTTACTTTCTCATACTTTTGCCAAAGCCACCGCGGCTGTTGCCGCTATGTCCGTTACCGCGGTTGCTGCGATCGCTGCGGTCGTTACGATCGCTGCTACGCCTGTCATCCTGCCAGTAATAATCGTTTGCGGTGCGGGCGTTCATTGGCCGCGAAGTCGTCGTTGCAGAGGGCTGGGCGGGAATGTAGGTCCGTGTTGCCGGAGCGGTGCGATGGTTCATGGGAACCTTGGCCGGCTTGCTGGGAGGAACCGCGTAACGGTCTTTTCTCGGCGGAGGCGGATTGTGGTGCCTTGGGGGCGGAGGGTTGTGGTAGTGTGCCGGATGGTGCGGGCGAGGCCTGTTGTGGTACCAGCGGTAATCGTGAACATAAATTAAATGGGTGTCCCATTCAAAGCGGCTGGAACCCCAGCCCCAGTAATCGTAATAGCCGCCGACCCAAACGCCGGTGCGGTAGCGAAGTCCCGGATATCCGTTGGAGTAAACGTAGTAGACCACATGGGGGTTGTACACGGGAACATATACATATTCCTTTCGCACAGGTTCAATGACAATCGTCTTTTCCTTGATGACCTTTACCTGCTCGTTACTTTTTAAGTGCCCGTGGTTATAGGCTGCATTTCTCATGCGCTGGACTGCGTCCATCACGTCTTCTTTTTGCGTTGCGACGGCATCGCCCAATTGGTCTGTCCAAACTTGGTATTTGGCCATGGTGGCAAGTACGGTGGGAAAGGGAATCAAAGCCTGAACGCTTTCGTCGTAGGGGAGGTCCTCTAACTTGATTCGGTCTGCAAGCTCTTGCCCTTTAAGGTTCTTGTTTTGGTTTGCCCAGTCGGCGGCACCCGGAATTTCATCCCCATGTACGGAGGCGGCGAGCACCTGGACCAAGAGCGGATCCGGGTAGAGAGCAATAGTAGAAACGAGTGTATCCAGTTCCGCTGGGGTAAATTTTTCGCTTGCACGGGAAGAGGTGGGCAGGCATAAAACGACTGCCAGCAAAAACCACAGCCAGGTGTGCTTGGCGGCAAACGGAAACGCTAAATTTTTTTGAGCTTTTGATTCGGTAAACATGATTTACCTCCTATAGCCATGTGTTACCAATATTATACAAAAATTTGATGCCAATTAGATGCTAAAAAATCGTTTTTGGTTGCAGACAGACCTATTTTTCGGGAATAAAATTCCCGTGTTGAGATTTGTCCATGATGGACAGTTTTATTCTTACACGCTTTTTAAACGAAATGATGAATTTGACGTTGTATATTTAGTGTGTTAAAATGTGCTTAAATCAGCCTTAGAAAAGGGCTGATTCTTTTGAAATTTGCGGAAATTGTGTGATTTGGGCGTTGTTGTTTCACACAACACATTAACTAAAATTAACATAAAATCTTACACGTTTGAATCTATTTTTACAACAGATAGTTGGAGGCACTATATGGGCTATTGGGCTAAAATTATATCTACAACGGCGCTATTTGCGTCCTTTACGTTTGCGCAGACGTATGATCTGCCGATTGTGTTCATTGACACGAAAAACAAATGTCTAGACCAGAATGTCACCGAAAAAATACCCGCCACGATGAGCGTGCTGGACGCGGCAACGAACAACGTTGCCGATAGCGCCAAGGGTACGCACTACGACATCGGTATCAAGGTTCGCGGCCAGTCTTCGGCCAAGTTTCCCAAGCCCGGTTACAGCGTAGAAGTCCGCGACGAAAAAGGCGAAGGCATGGACGTGAGCATGTTTGGACTTCCTCCTGGTGACGACTGGGTGTTCCACGGTCCGTATGTAGACAAGAGCCTGATGCGCAATGCACTGGCCCATTGGCTCTTTAGGCAGGCTGGACACTATAGTCCCCGTAGCAGGCATTTTGACTTGTACATTAACGGCGTTTATCGCGGTGTGTACGTGCTTCTCGAAAAGATCAAACGCGGCAAGTATCGTGTAAACGTGAGCAAGCTTAAAGAAACCGATGTCGCAGGCGACAGCGTTACCGGTGGCTACATTTGGGCCTTCGACAAGACGGGTACCAATACCGGTGGCATGGGCATGGAAGATATCAACAAGGAAGGTTTCAGCACGGCTGACGGCCTGAATGTCATTATGCACTACCCCAAGAAGGAAAACCTGCAAACTCAGCAGCAGGCCTACCTGAAAAAGTACCTGGAAGATCTCGAAAATCTGTTCAAGAACGGTAAGAATGGTAGCGGCTACGAAAATTATGTGGATATGACTTCTGCGCTTGACTATGTGCTGCACGAAGAAGTGACCAACAATTCCGACTCTTACTGGTGCAGTTTCTTCTTGCACAAACCCAAGGATAGCAAGGGGGGCAAGGTGACGCTTGGTCCGGCTTGGGATTTCAATCTTGCCATGAGTAACGGTGGCGGCATGGGGTCGACAACGACCGACGGCTGGCAAATCGAGAATCCTCAGAAGCAGGGCCAAGGCGGAATGATGATGATGGGCGGTGGCCTGAAAGCTCCTAACTGGCTTATCGGCATGTGGAAAGACAGCCACTACCAAAGTGAATTGAAAAAACGCTGGGCTGAACTCCGTAGCGGTGTATGGCATACTAAGACGATGGATGTGTATTTGGATTCTATGAAAGCGTATCTCACCAAGGCTGCAGACCGCAACTTTAAGCGTTGGCCTAACTTGGGACAGGGTAGCGGACAGGGAGATCCCGATCCGGAGCCGATGAAATACTGCAACAACCAGAACCAGGGTGGCCAAAACCAGAACCCTTGGGGAATGTGGGGTGGCGGCATGGGTGGTGGCATCACCATGGGTGGCAATAACGCCAACACGTGGGACGGCGAATTCGAACATCTCCGCAAGAAGATGAAAGAACGAATGGCCTGGATGGACCGTCAGCTCGGATTTACCGAACCTGCACAGCCTATTGTGACCGAACCCGTGATTCATGATCCGGATTGGCAGAAGGATTCCGTAACCCAGTCAACTTACAGGAATGTTCAGATGGAAAACCTGAGTAGGCTTTCTCCGACGAACTACTTTGACGTGAACGGCAATTATCTTGAAATTCAGACGAGCTTGGGTGGCACGTTCGCTTTGGTCGACCTGAATGGTACGGTTTTATACAAGGCTCGAATCAAGAAGGGCCTTACGACCATGAGGATTCCGGACAAGGCGATGAACAAGCATTGGATTGCAACCCTCAACGGGAAAATGCTTGGTCGGTAAAAGACCGCTCGGCTCTATCGCAGATTAAAAATGTGATATCGCCTCGCTCTCGCAACCACGCCCCGTTAATACGGGGCGTTTGTTGCTCACAAAGACCGCTCGGTTCTATCGCGGATTAAAAATGTGATATCGCCTCGCTCTTGCAACCACGCCCCGTTAATACGGGGCGTTTGTTGTTCACAAAGACCGCTCGGTTCTATCGCGGATTAAAAATGTGATGCTAAAGATAATGCTTGACCTTGTTGACGGGGTCAAGGTTTTCTTTTGGGGGCTTGGGCACATAGATTTTGACGGCGTACACGTAATGGTCCGTTTCGACGAGGATGTCGCCTTCCTGCATGTCTTCGTTGATGTCGATTTCGATTTCAACACCATCGCGGGCGATGCGGCGGATAGAATGTTCCTTGAGTTCGTGTTTCTCGAACAGGACGTCGACGACTTTCTTGTAGGTGCCGTGATGAATGGTACCTAGAATACTGTTGCAAATCATTTTATTTTCCCGTTTTAAACCGCATCCATGGAGTCGACATGGTTTACGATTTCAGTGACGGTGGCAATATAGCTATTTATGCTTTCGATGAAAGCCTTTTCGTTCCGGCTGCTGATGGGAGCACGGAGTGCAGGGTAGGCGTTAAAGATTTGCTGGTGGTTTTCAGGATAAATCCGGTGAATCAGGTAGTAGACCCCGTACATAATAGGGAGTAGCGTCGCGTTGGCGCGGGCGAAGAATCCCAGTGGATTGCGGTCTTGTTGCAGGTAGATGTAGGCTTCGCGCAGGTGAATCAGGAGTCCGCGGAGTTCACGTTCGCATTCCAGACGTAGGCATTCCACATTCGGCTGGTAGTTGGGCAGGGGCTTGGCCCCGGCAATTGCGACGTTCCTGTTGGCGATGTGCAAAAATTCCAGGGGGAAAACGTCTTCGGAGGTCTGGATTTCTTTAAGGGTAAAGAAATAGCGGAACTCGATGTTTTCTTTCTTGGCTTCATTCAAAAGCTCTTGCAGGGGCTTGATGCTTGCGGTAGAATTATCGCGCAGGATAAAGCTTACGGTCCAGGGGTTTTCCAGGGCGTTGAAACCTTCGACAAGGCAATCGCCGTGGATGAAGGCCGATATCAGATTGTCGCCCAGGGCTTGCTGAAGCATGCCCGGCCACTTGGATCTTTGAAGTTCTACGATGCTCAGGTTCTTTTTCATGATCTACCTTACCAAGAATTCTTTTTCCCGAAACTGCTGCCGCCGAAACTGCCTCCGAGGCCACCACCAAAACCTCCGCCGAAGCCTCTCGGGCTGCTCCCGAAGCCACCGATGAATCCTGTTTCGGGTTCATCCTTTTTCTTGTTCTTGATTGCGCCTCCGAATAGGAACCAGAAGATTCCGTTCCCGCGTCCGCCGCTGAACTTGGCCATCAGGAGTAAAAAAGATACGAAGAGAATAAACAGAATCATAAGGGAGGACGTACTGTTCTCGCTTATCTTGTACGGCGTTTCGTCAATGTCGAGTTTAATGCCTTTTGCTTTAGCTCCCATCTGGGCGATTGCGTAGGCGAAGGAAAGAATGCCTTCGCCGTAGTTGTAATCGCGGAAGGCCGGGAGCAATGTCTTCTTCTGGATTTTCGCAAGAGCCTTTTCGCTATAATATTTTTCTGCGCCGGGAGTGACGACGATGTTTTTCCAATGCTGTTTCTGGGAGACAAAAATCATGACGCCTTCGCCGCTTTCTTTTCCAAGCTGCCATGCGTCTGCCGTACTTTGTGCGTATTTGTCGCCTTTTTCAAACTGGTTGGTGTGTCCAATGTCGTCTACGATGACGCAGGTGAGTTCAATACCGGTTTTTTGGTAGAGATTGTCTGCCAAGTCATCGAAAAGTCGCGTTTCTGACGGGTTTAGCAGGTGGTTGTCGTCGTAAATTTTGCTTTCGGAAGGTTTTTGCGGGAATCTAGGCGTGTCGAGTGGTGCTTCTGCCATTGCCCCGAGCGTAAGACTCAGGCAAAGGAGTGTAATACGTATGGAAAATCGCCTTAATAGAAACATCACTTTGAAAATATAAAGTTTATTTCCAAAAAGGTGCGCGTGAACTTATTTTTTCATATGATTTTGGCAATAAAGTTTATATGTATCTTACGAAATGGAATATTCCTGTTTGGAATATGATTTTTTTTCTTTGGTTGGTGCTCTATGCAAAAAAAACTCTATATATTTAGGAATGGGTTACGAACAGAACAATAGGATTGGATGATTATGAACGAAAAATGGACATGGCTCCCGGATTTTGCCTCGGATATGGGGATATGGGAAGACGATCTGATCGGCATTGCGCCAGATGCGGAGCATCTTTTTGTGTCCTACGAAACGATGGTTTCGTTCCTTGATAATCTTTACGATATGCCCGGCCTTGCCGAGGCCTCTACCGTCGTGGGTTGGGGTTTAGGTGCTTTTGTCCTTTTGAAAAATGCGGACAAACGCCCTAAGAACCAGAAATGGATTTTGCTTGCCCCCTATGCCGATTATTGTTCAGAGCACAGTGAATGGAATACTGAAAATTTGGCCTTTATTGCCCACCAGACCTTGACTGCCGTAGATGCTACGTTGAACGCCTTCTATGAGTTGATTGAAAATGAATTTGGCGAATGGCAGGACGACTGGATGAAAACGGCAAGAAACATGAGCCCGGAATCGATGCTCAAGGGGCTTCTGTATATTGCCAAAAACCGAATTGAAGAACCTGTTCCTATCACAGGCGAAACCCAGGTGCTCTATGGCAGGATGGACGGAGCTGTCCCGCCTGCAATGACGCTTGAACTCAAGGCGTTTATGCCCGGGGTGGAATTCAGGGAGCGTCCCAAGGCGGGGCACTGGCCGCCAATGCTTCTGTTCTAGTTGGCTTTGTACTTTCTAATGATGCTGAGCAATGCGGTTAGAAGGTAGACGGCAAAGAACAAAAGCAAGGAAATTTCAACTGTATCGCCGATGTGGCTGTAAAGGGTGTCGCGGGTCTTGAGCGGCACCTTTCTCTGTATAACGCGGTCGGTGAAAATTTCGGTGTTCTTGTCGAAGTGACCGTACTGGTCGATAAATGCGGAAATGCCGCTGTTGGCGAGTCGTGCCACCGGCATGCCGTTTTCGATAGCGCGGTAGCGGATCAAGTTCAGGTGCTGGTAGGGGGCGGTGCTGCGGCCGAACCAACCGTCGTTGGTAATGTTGACCATGAGGCGGGAGCCTTCGCGGATGGCTTCACGCACCAGGTCACCAAAGATGGCGTCGTAGCAAATGTAGGGAGTCCAAAGGAACGGCTCGTATACGGGAGTTTCCTTGCCGGCCACAAAGTCTCCTTCACCCAGGTCCACGTAATTCAGGATGGGGAAGACTTCGTCGAAGGGGATGCGTTCGCTGAAGGGAACTAGGTGTTTTTTGATGTAACGCTGCGGGAATTTGAAAACTTTTGGCGTGAACAGGAAGGAGGCGTTGTAGATGTCGAACTTACGGATGCTTCCGCGGGGATTGCGGCGGTAGTCCAGGGCACCAACCAAAAGCTGTGCGTTTTTCTGGTCGGCAACTTTGTGAAGTCGTTCGATGACACCGGGTTGCCGGCGGATGTGGTCTGGAATGGCTGTTTCGGCAAGGACGATGATGTCGGCATAATCCTTGATGCTGTCGTTCACCATGCCAAGAGTCTTGTTCACGATGGAATCAAAGCGATCCTTGCTCCACTTGGCGCCTTGTTCAATGCTGGGCTGCACCAGGGCGATGGAGGGGTTATCTTCGGTTTCTGCGTTATAGAAAGGTTGTGCTTCGGGCTTCGATAAGACAATGCTCCCTTGAATGAGCAACAGTGCAAAAATTGCTACAGGTACAGCCAATGCCGGAATCGCTTTTTTGATGTCCTTGACTTTGCAAAGTGCATGGGCCACGGCCTGGTTCGATGCGACAACTAGAATGGTGTAGCCGAAAATGCCGATGTAAGGGAGCATCTGTAAAAGTTCCAGGCTGTTTCCGAAAACGTAACCCAGGTGGCTCCATGGGAATGCGAAGTCGCCGTAGGTACGGGTCATTTCGAGGCCTGCATAAAATACGGGGTAAAGAACCAGGAGAATGGGGCGGATCTTGGCGGGAGCGTCTTTGACCAAAGTGTAGATGTATCCGGCCAAGGTGTTGTAGGCGCTAAAGAAGGCGATGAGCAGGAACAGACCAAAGAGAATCAGTCCCGAAGGGGCTGTCTCTACATGCATCACATTGTAGATCCAATAGTAATTAATGGTATTGTAGAGCATGCCCGACCAGAAGGTGGCAAACAGGGCTTGCCCGCGACTGAATCGGTTTAGGACGATGAACCATGGCACCAGAATCAGGAGTGCTGCGGGGCCCAGTGGCATGGGGGGATAGGCGAGTGCAAATAGCCCCCATGCAAAACAGGAAAGAATGAGTGCCGTACGGGATTCACGAGTCTTGATGTGTCTAAAGTTCCAACGGGCAAAAAGGATAATCCAGAATAATCCGATAGGACAGGATGTCAATATGATTTGAATCAGTCCGGCGTGCCCCACTTTGTTTGTGTCGCCAATGTTGTAATCAAGGACCAAAAACAGGAAGGATAGTAAAGCGAATGCGTATAGGGCGGGTTTGAAATTCTTGCGAATTTTCTTGAAGAACAAGAATGGAAGCGCGGTTAGCAAGGGCAGGTATTGTGCCCCGTGAGTGTAGAGCCCCGGTGTGTCTGGGCGCAGAGAAAAGGCTATGGTCTCGGCGACAATGATAACCGCTACATAAATCCAGTAAACTTTCGGGAGATCCTTAAATTTTTTCAACATAACCGTTAACTTTTTTTGCTTTTAATCTACAGTCCGCTTTTGTCCTGGGGATTGAATATCAGCACGAATTCGCCTTTAGGCGGGTGAGCCTTGAAGTGTGCTGAAATTTCGGAGGGGGTTCCAATAAGGTGTTCTTCGAATTTCTTGGTGAGCTCGCGCATCAGGGCAATCTTGATTTCTCCAAAGACCTGGCCGATTTCTTCCACAAACTTGTCGATATTGTGGGGGCTAGCGTAAAAAATCTGGGTCGCTTCTTCGTCTTTCAGCTTTTCCAACAGGTGAATGCGCTGTGCGCTTTTTTTAGGTGAAAAATACTGGAAGGTAAAGTGGTCGGTAGGCATGCCGCTTGAAACAAGGGCGGTAATCATGGCGCAGGGGCCAGGAATCGCACGGACATCGATGCCTTCTCGGACGCATTCACGCACTAAATTGAATGCAGGGTCGGCGACACCCGGAGTACCAGCGTCGCTTACCAGCGCGATGTCGCCTTCGTTCTTTAAAAATTCCACATACTTGGGCGTCACTTTCTCTTTGTTGAAGTCGTGGTAGGCTTCCATGGGGGTGTTGATGCCATAGTTGTCGAACAGTACGCGGCTGTGGCGAGTGTCTTCGGCCAATACCAGCGGCACTTCTTTTAAAATCCGCACGGCACGGTAGGTGATATCTTCCATGTTCCCGATGGGGGTTGCGACGATATAGAGTGTGTGCATAACTAAAAATCCTGTGCCAAATTTAGGTCGGTGTTTCGGCCGAGGCGGGTTTCGAATTTCAGCCGTTCCAAAAGCTTGCGGTGCATTTCTTGCGAGGCATCGTTTACCAGGTCTGCACGCATACGGCCGTACCAGAACGCTTTGACATGTTCGCTTTCTTCAAATTCTACCCTGAAGGTGAGGGCACCGTGGCAGAAAATTCGGGCTTCCATGTGGTAATGCCATGTTTCGCTTACTGGGAGCATGGGCCAAAAGGGAATGATTGTTGCACCGATATTCCATGCGCTGGGCTCGTCATCGGGGGTGACGGATGCGTCGATATGTGCTACTCCGCGGCAGGATTCCATGGGGTAGCTTGCGGAATCTACCGCAAAAGAGTACGCTCTTTGCAAATTCGTGTCCAAATAAACCGTTTTTTCGCCGAAAGTAAGTGTAATCGGCTCGAAAAAGGGAATCGTTTTCGGGAATTCTTGCAAGTCATATTTTGTGAGACTCATAGAACAACCGACAAGTATTCCGCAACATAAGATTGCAATTTTTGAATAAAAGCGTCTCATTGTAATAAAATATAATAAACTCACGTCTCACACTTGGATGCTTCATTTCTCATCACACATTTCACATTCCTCATCTCGCATCTCGCATCTCACATTCCTCATTTATCATAGTTTTCTATATTCTTTCTCGATGTCTTTGCCTGCATATTTTTTATCTGATGCGCATCTCGGGGTAAACCCGCCGGGTGCTGTTCCTGACCGTGAAAGGGCTCTAGTCCGGTTCCTGGAATCGATTAGAGGCAAAGCCTCCCATTTGGTTGTTGTGGGCGATTTGTTTGAATTCTGGTACGAATACAACGATTACGTGTGCCGTAATCATTTTGATTTGTTCTTTGCCATGCGCGAATTGGTAAAATCGGGCTGCGAAATCCACTTGTTACAAGGCAATCACGACTTTGCCTATGGCGATTTTTTTCCGAAAACTATAGGAGCGCTGGTCCATAAGGAGCTTGTTTTAGAAATACAGGGGAAACGGGTCTATTTCTGCCATGGTGATGGTGTGGCCAAGTCCGACTTCGGTTACCGGTTGTTTCGCCGGATCCTTGATTTCCCGCTGAATCGCTTCCTTTTCCGCCAAATCCATCCGGATTGGGGGATGGCCTTAGCCCGATTTGTGGGCCGCAGCAGTCGAAAGGTGGGGGAATCCCGCGTCATTAAAATGGACGAATACCTGCACTGGGCGAACAAAATGCTTAAAAAGACCGATTCTAGCCACTGTATTTTGGGACACCACCATGTTTCAGGGATTTGGAACGTGGAGAACGGTGTTGTCGCTTCTGCCGGGGACTGGATGAAAAAACTCACCTACATCCAGATGGATGCAGGTGAGCTTAATCTCAAGGAATTCGGAATCTAGGGCTAGTTTCCCTGGATGTCGCTAGCGCGGGATTCTGTAGACTTCATCATTTTCTTGCTGGAGTTTTCACCCCAAATCTTGGCGACAAGGTCGGTGTTTGCGAACTTGTCCCACATTGCGTCTACCCAGCACCAGTGATGGGTTTCTCCCTTGCTGTCGGTAATAGTCCATTTCTCCGGGGTTGCGGTGAAGGTCATCTTAATCGGCTGGGCCTCACTGTAACTGCCGTATTCGTTCGGCGTTGCTGCGGGAGGGTCGATTTCGATGGTCCAGGACTTACCTTCGGTTCTTTTGTAGATACCGACATTGTACACTATAAGGAGTACGCCGACAATAATGGCTCCCTTGAAGTTCTTCTTTGATAAGAAGAAAATCAAGAGCATGAGCAATAAAATCGCTACAGCACCCAAATTATAGTGCGTCGTATAGAACAACTTGAGAACGTCGATCATGGGAGACTCCGACTAATTATTTCTTGGAACCCTTTTCGGCAGCCTTCTGCTCGGCGACCAGCGCGGCGACACTGAATGTAATCGTCTTGCCTTCAACCTTGCATTCGGTACGGAAGCTCTGTTTGGGGAGTGCCAGACCGTGAGAAGAGAAGGTGCCCATGAAAGAGGCGTTTGCGTGACTTGCAATGGTACGGACGTTGATGAAACCCTTGTCCTTGCTGAAGGAAAGCTTGAAGACCTTCTTTGTACGATCGTAATCGGCAATCATGGTCTTGTTCACCTGGGTATTCACTGCGTCTCTAGTCTTGCGGTCAAAAATGATGGTTCCGCGAGAGTCAATGGAGAGCATGGTCTTATTTGCGATGGAATTGCGGCAAGCGATCAATTTCCACGGACCTTTTTTCTTGGTAGAATTCTTGCTCGTGAAAATGTACTTGTTGCCTTCTTTTTCCAACTCGTACGGACCGGTGGCGATTTTTTCGCCGATGGCGTTCAGCGCGCCCTTGAAGTAAAGGAACTTTGACTTTGTAGAGTTGACACCAACAATGAAACGGAAGGACGTGGTTTTTGCTTCTTTGGTGGGAGTGATCGCAACGCGCTTTCCGATGGGATCCACTTCGATGTCAGCGTAGGGGCCGATTTCGACGACTTCGCCTTTCTTGGAGGATTCCTGCTTTGCCATCTTGTCGAGTTTCATCGTCTTGATGGCTTGATCCGGAAATCGCAGAAAACCGCGAATATCCATTTTCACAATGATAGTATCCATAAACACCTCTTTTTGTTTATTTGTGGTTTTCTAGGTAAACTAATAATTTTTCGTAATACGGGCAATACTGATAAGAAAAAAAGCAACAAATTCTGTTCCCAAAAGGTTTTCCATTTGGTCAGAATTTGTCCGCTTTTATTGGTATAAATTGCCTTTTTAAGCTTAAAATAAGCAGTTTTTGTAAACTTTCTCCATTGCGAAGAACCAATTTTGCGTTTCCCAACTTGGAATATTCCAAGTAAGTACGATTTTCAAATTGCTTTCTGTCACTGACTACAGTTGTGTTGTTTTGTGCGCTTTTTAACTTGTCTGTGGCTACTTTGAAATCAGTGCGGACAAGGAATCTGGGGTACAGAAAACCGTATTTTTGATGTATAGCTTCGGCGATGTCGAAGATGGGATCGATGAGTATAATTTGTTCGTAATTTCGATGCTGGTTAATTGCCGAGATGGCGCCCATCCCGCGTCCTACAAGGATTTGCGGGGCGTTGCCGTTTACTTGTGTAGCGCATTCTGCAATTTGTGCGGCGTCTTGTGCGAAGGTCTTTTCACTGGGAGTTCCCTTGTTTTGGGCCGAGCCTCGATAATTGAATGTGATGACGCTCACACCTGGGAGCGAATCTACCTGCGCTAAAAATTGTGCGGCGTCTTCATCTGCTTCGGGGTAGTAAAGTAGGGTGGGGTCAGTTTCGTTTCCGAGGATGAATCCATTCAATACTGTTCCGTCTTCCAGTGTGCAGGAAAGTTGCTTCGCCTTATTCTGGATAGCTTCGTTCGCTTCTTTGTGGTAGATCGCTCGCGGGAATGCATTCCTGCGTTCGGTCAGCGCGAGGTAAAACACCATGCTCACATATATGACGGCAAGAATTCCTGCAAGCCGAAGAATGCGGAAAAGAGCCCCTTTTAAGATGGTGGTGATTTTAGAATTGCTGATCATCGGGCGCAAATTTAGAAAAAAATTTAAAAAAACACGTTTGTAATGAAAAAGGACTTTCGTCTGTTTCCAAACGAAAGTCCAAAGGATGGGATTGGGTGTTCCTTGAATATATCTAAAAAATTTGGGGAGCGTATCACTTCTTTTTTCAAAAGTGTTCACGAATTGTTCTTTTTTGCAAGATTTACGGGAATTTACAAAACTATTTCGAGAATAGGTGTTCCCAAAAATTGACAAAAAAAGTATATTTAGATTGATGAACGTATACGCTTACTACAATTACCGAAAGTTCTTGCAGGACTATTACGACTACCGTAAGTCCGTACAACGATACTTTTCATACAGGTCCTTTGCCAAGAAGGCGGGGTATTCCTCGTCGGGCTTTTATTTGGATCTGGTCCGCGGGCGCAAGTCCCTTACGCCCCAGATGTTGCCCAAGTTTATTGCGGCTTTAGGCCTTAACGAAAAGGAAGGCCGCTACTTTACGTTGATGGTGGACTTTACCCATGCCACCACGCCGGCTTCCAAGCAGGCCATCTTCGAACAGATGTCTGCCCTTTTGCCGAATGCCATCAAGTCCTTGACCAAGAGCCAGCAGGAATATTATAGTAAGTGGTATTACGTTGCCGTCCGCGAAGCTCTGTCTGTCTTGAACATCGGTCCCAAGAATATCCAGGAACTGGCTTTGTTCCTGAACCCCCGCATTACGCTTCCGCAGGCAAAGCAGGCTATCCAGCTGCTTTTGTCGATGCAGTTGATTGAACTTGACGAAAATGGTTTCTACCGTTCGGTCAACAAGGCTATCTTTAGCGGTTCTGAAATTGCCCCCTTGTTTGTTCACCAGTTCCAAAAACAGATGATGGATCTGGGTAAAGACGCCCTGGATCATTACAGCACCGAACGCAGAAATGTATCTTGTATGACGATGAGCGTTTCTGCCGAAGGTTTGGAACGCATTATCAGCAAAATAGACTTGTTCCGCAAGGAAGTGGTTGATATTGTCCGTTCGGACGAAGGTGAAACGATGGTGTGCCAGATGAATATCCAATTTTTCCCGCTTAGTAAGGAAAAGGTGGATCTGCCGCCAGAAACCGAGGAGGAAAAATGAACAAGATAATTTCTTTGTTAGTTTGCCTAGCCTCTTTAGTAGTTGCCTTTTGGGGATGTAGTAACGAGAAGGTTGCCGGTACGGTGACTGATACGGGAAACACGGTTACAGCCGACGCCCAGGTGACGGGTGTGGTTCTCCGTGTGGATGGCTCGCCTGCATCGGATGCCATGGTTCGCATGGCCCGTATGGCTGTTTTCGATAGCGTGTTGCATGTTCCCGAACAGATCGAAGTGCTGACGGACTCCGATGGTGTTTACGCCTTTGATTCGGCTTTGTCGGATACCTTCCAGTTGGCTGTGATTGATACGTCTGCGGTGGAAGTGTTCTACTTGCCACGTACGACTTTGCAGGCAAAGGCTTACGACAGCATCCAGCTTGCCAAGGCCGCAGTCGTGTCTACTGTACTTTTCTTTAACGAAGTCGAAGATTCCGCTGTGTCTGTGGGCGGCCACTTTATGACCTGCCTTTCGGGTACGCCCTTCTGCGATGACGTGTTTGCTGCGGATAGCTTCTCTATGCTGGTGCCGGCCGGTAACTGGAACCTGGAAATCTTCCCCGGAGATTCCATGATGGTTGCACGTATGCAGACTCTCGGCTTTGCCGATAGCTTGATTTACCGCAGCTTGAGCTTGGATCGCCTTTACGAAGGGGATACGATTAGCCTCGGCCCCATTGTTTGGAGTACGACCGCCAAGGCCGATACGCTGATCAAGGAGTCCGAAAAGGAAACGAAGAATGTGGCCCGTATTTCGGGAAGGGTGTTCTGCAATGGCGATAAGCCCTGTGCCGATGTGGAAGTGATGACTATCCGCGACATCTATGGCTTCGAGTTTGTGGAAGGCGATTCTCTCGAATTTGTGGCGCAGACCAAGACCGACAGTTCGGGTCGTTGGTGGCTGCCGGTTCCTGATTCTTTGCCGGGTGATTCCTTCAGGTTTGAATTCCGTAGCCTGCAGGACGGCGAGAAGACCTTGGTCGGTGTATCCGATTACCTGAGCAAGAAGGATGTTGATGGCCTGAAGGATACCTTGGATATTGGGAAAACGACTCTTGTGGCGGCAGCATCTTTGGTGAGTACTGTGAATCTGGTGATTGACCGTGAAGATACAACTCAATCCAGCAACTGCATGGTGAATAGCGTTGTGGTGGGGGTTAAGGGTACATCTCATTTTGTTCGCGACATGACTTGCTATATGATGGTTCTGGATGGCCTGCCCGCAGGAGAACAGCAATTGGTTCTCTATTCTGGAGACCCTAAAGTCATGGCCAAGTTACGCCAGTCCTCGGCTCCCATACAGTTCTACGTGACGTTTACGGACGTGGAATTTACTAAGGGGCAACCTTTGAATCAGCAGGGAATGACTTATACTCCGCCAAATCAAAATATTTTCAAATAACCCCTTGCCGAAGTGAAATTCTTTTACTAACTTTGGGGGCGCATTGAGCTATGGTGTAATGGTAGCACAACAGATTCTGACTCTGTTTGTCTAGGTTCGAATCCTGGTAGCTCAACGAAATAACTCTTTGCTCATACCCCTGAGCAGAGAGTTTTTTTTATAAGGTCGCTACTACTAATTACTGTCTACTTCTAACTTCCTACCGTCTACTATATTTATACTATGGAATTTTTCGACTACTACGAGAAGCTTTTTGGTGACCGTTGGCCGGCCTTGTTGGAGTCCCTGAAGGGGGAAGGCTGTGCAACGGAATTGCGTTTTGGCGAAGGCCTTGAACCTTATTATTTGGACGAAGCTTCCGTTTTTGCAGCAAAGGCTCTTGGGGTAGAACCAGGTGACGATGTACTTGATATGTGTGCAGCTCCGGGTGGAAAGACTCTCGTGATTGCATCACAGCTTAAAGGGGAAGGTTCCTTGCAGAGTAACGACCGTTCGCCGGATCGCCGTTTGAGACTCCAGCATGTGATTGAAAATTCCTTGCCTGAAAGTTGGCGCTCTGTCATCAAGGTGACTGGCTACGACGGTATGAAGTTTGGGCTCCATAAAAAGGAATGCTTTGACAGGATCCTGTTGGATGCTCCCTGTTCATCGGACCGCCATGTGCTGAATTCGCCCGCCCATTTGGAAGTCTGGTCTGCAAAGCGTGTCAAAAGGCTTTCTGTAGAACAGGGGGCCCTGTTGGCGTCTGCTGTAGATGCCCTTAAACCGGGAGGAACTGTTGTTTATGGCACCTGCGCGCTTTCGCCGCTGGAAAACGACGATGTGGTTAGAAAAATCCTGAAAAAACGCCCTTCCATGCGCTTTGTGCAAATCGAGGACCTTTTGGAGGGGGCGGATCGCACCGAATTCGGTGTACACATCTTGCCTGACCGTTCCCAGGGGCGTGGGCCTATTTATTGTGCCAAGCTAGTGAAGGAAAAATAGCGGTTTTTTAGAGACATTTCCGCATTTTTTTATTTATCTTTACAATATGTTTAAGCGAATTGTTTTTTCGTCGTTTTTGACGCTGGCAACTGCACTTTCTTTTGCCGACGTCGCTGGTGGTGAACAACCTGTTCCACAGGCTGAATCGTCGTCCTCGGTGGCTTTGTCCTCTTCTGCAGAGGTGGTGTCATCTTCGTCTGAAGAACCCGAAGGCCCCAAGCATCGCGAAGTTCCCGTTCGTTACTGGGTGAACGGGGATTCTGTAGAACTTGACGCGATTTTTGTGAAAATCGAAAACGATACGGTCTACCTGAAAAAGCCTACAGAAGCTGAACTGCGCCATATTGAACACCTTACGGACAAGAAGGCGGTCGCTCTTCAGGAAAGTAATGGCCAGGAAGTTGAACCGGTTGAAGACGAAAATGAAGAAGTGGATTTGACGAAGCCCGCTGCCGAAATCATTATGACGGATGCGATTAAGGATTCCATGGCGGCCCAATCCGATACGACTACGGTTGAAGCGGCTCCGGTAGACGACGGTTCCGATGACGACTTGGAAACGGCTCTCCAGAAAGAAGACAAGCGTGTGAAAATGGAAGAAATCGCGAAAATGGAACAGGAAATCCGTGAACGCGAAATCCAGGATAGCATTGCCGCCGCGAAAAAGAATCCCTACATCAAGATTTACAGGTTCGCTCTCAAGCGTCTTTATAACTTGGAAGACGACGTGATGATCGACCTGTCCCTTTCGAACTATTTTGTTCCTGAAAAGAAGGTTGTCGAAGAGACTATTGAACTTTATCCGCCGGGAAATGCAAACTTGCTGGTGGTTTCGGAACCGGAAGCCTGCTCCCTCTATGTGAATGGCATCCCGCTGAAACAGGTTGCTCCCGATACCATTAGGAATATCAAGCCTGGCAAGTACACCATTTCGGTAATGAAGGTCTTGAAGGATGTGGAATGGTGGGGCTCTGCCGTGGTGCGTATCAACGCTGACAGTCTGAATAAGGTGACCATTCCTGTGTTGCGTCCTTCCACGCGCTTGACGTTGAATTCGAACCCCGAAGCGGCAGAAGTCTATGTGGGTGAGGCTCCGTCTTTGAATAAGATGCCTCACTACATGACCGACATGATTGTAGATAACGTAAAGCCTCAGGTCAAGACGACGATCTACTTTAGAAAAGTGGGTTACCGTGATACATCGGTGACGATGGAAATCAAGCCCTTTATGCCTAACCTTGCATATGTAGACATGACGCCGGTGCTTGATGACCTTGAGTTTATTGAAGACCAGAATGCCTTTAACAAGGAACGTAGCCTGAGACGTATTGGCCGAGGCCTTTTGTGGAGCTCCATTGTTCCGATTATTGCCGGTGGCGTTATGTGGTACCTGGCAGAACGGGATTGGAGCAAGGCTGCCGACAAGAAACACGCCTACGAACGTTTGTCTGCATTCGATAGCGACGATACCCGACAGATGGTCAAGGATAACCATGAGTTGAATGACAGTGGCGATACCAAGTGTGGCGTTGCCATCGGTCTTGGTGCCTTGGGCTTTGGTCTCTTGACCGCAGGCATTATTCTTGCGTTCTAGCATAGTAGGCTAGTTATGATTTGGAAGTCCTTGCTGGCGTGTTTACTTTGCGGGACTTCTTTTGTATTTGCCCACCCTCATGTGTTTATTGATGCCTCGGTCAAGGCTGTGTTTGATGATGCAGGCTTTTCGGCAATCAGGAATCATTGGGTCTACGATGAACTCTATAGCTCGGCCATGATGTCGTCGGGGGATACCGATGGTGACGGCCAGATTTCGGATTCCGAAAACAAGTGGTTCTGTGAAACGATCTTGGCTCCACTTAAGGAATACAACTACTTCAACTATATACAGTCGGGTACAGCATTTCTGAAGGTTCTGGGCCTCTCGAACTTCAAGGCGACTTTTAAGAATAATCGTCTGGTGCTGGATTTTGAAACGAAGTTCTCGATTCCTATTGGCTTTGATTACACGATGCTTGTCATTGCGATTGCGGATATTTCGAATTATTTCCAAGTGACTGCCGATATGGAGAATGCCGATGTAATTGGCCCGGATTCTTTTGACATTGAATTCTTTAACGACGGTCTGCGAGGGCTCACCTTGTTTAGGGCGTTCCGTTCGGATATTGAAGGCCTGTATTTGAGGTTTAAAAAGAAGTAATTCGGATGATTCTCCGGTTTTTTCTATTATTTGAAAGACAAGGAGATAATATGATTAAAAAGTTTATTGCGGCTTGTCTGCTTAGCCTGTCGTTTGCGTCGGCTCAGTTGGTGGATGATCCTCATGCCTATACTTCCGGAGCACAAGAGAAAGAAACTCCTGTGATGAACGTGAATCATACGGAAAACGATGAACCGTTGTTTGCGGTTTCCATCCACCCGGTGTCCATGTTTATTCTGACATTGTTCGACATACCATCGATTTATTTGACGATAGAAGGAAACCTGGCGAGCCACGTGTCCTTGATCACCAGGCCTTATGTTATCTGGAAGGATTTTTCGGATCGTGACGAAGAACTGGATGTTATGTTGTTTGGGATTTCGGAAGGCTTGCGTTTCTACTTTGACGGTGGTCACCGCGGCCTGTATTTGGCGGGGCATTTCAATTATGACCGCGTGAGCCTGGAATATACTTATGAAGGTGACTCTAAGAAAGATGTCGATATCCATGTAAACGGCTTTGGCTTTGGCTTATACGTGGGCCATAAGTACCGTTCGGGACGCTTTACGACGTCATTTGAAGTGGGCTATGTTTATTCGCGCTACACGGGCTCGGATAAGGCAAAAGACGATGTCGATAGAATTACTTCCGTGGGCTCTGGCATTGACTTGAACTATACGTTCGGCTTCGCGTTCTAGTACATTTTTCTATTTTTAGAAAAAAATTGGAGATTTTTATGCCAGCAATTCATTTGACTGCAGAAAATTTTGACTCGGTGATTTCTTCGGGCCAGCTGGTCTTTGTGGACTTCTGGGCCACTTGGTGCCGTCCGTGCATGATGATGGGCCCTGTTATCGATGAACTTGCCGACGAATACGATGGTCGCGCCGTTATTGCGAAGATTAATGTGGACGATGCTGGTGTGGGTGATATTTGCGCCCGCTTTGGCATTACGAACATTCCCAATATGAAGCTCTTCAAGAATGGAGTGGAAGTGGGCAATGTGGTAGGTGCCGTACCTAAGGCCACTGTCAAAGGCGTCATTGACCGCAATCTGTAATTTAGCGCTAAGAGCTTAGAATTTAGGACTTAGATTTTTCTAAGCTCTTTCAACTACTGCCATGCTTACTAAACGTCTTATAGTTTGTCTCGATGTCCGCAACCGCAAGGTGACGAAGGGCGTCAAGTTTAAGGGTAATATCGATATCGGCGATCCTGTAGAAATGGGTGCTCAGTATAGCGCAGACGGTGTCGATGAATTAGTCTTTTATGATATTACCGCAAGCGCAGAGAATCGCCCTTGCGATATGGAAATGATTCGCCAGATTGCTCACCGCGTGTTTATTCCTTTTGCGGTGGGTGGTGGCATCCGTAATCTGGATGATATGCACGAGGCCCTTTTGGCTGGTGCCGAAAAGGTGAGCGTGAATAGTCTTGCTGTGCTTCACCCGGAAATTATTGCCGATGGAGCAAAGGCTTTTGGTCGCCAGTGCGTGGTTTTGGGCATGGATGCGAAGTTCGTGGGCATTTCGGATAAATTTCCGAGCGGCTACGAAGTGTACATTCGTGGCGGTCGCCAGGCCATGGGCCTTGACGCTGTTGAATGGGCCAAGAAGGCCGAAGGTTTGGGCGTTGGCGAAATTTGCTTGAACGCCATTGATACGGACGGTGTTCGCAATGGCTACGAGTTGAACATTACTGATCAGGTGGCCCGTGCTGTACAGGTGCCGGTGATTGCAAGTGGCGGTGCCGGAACTCCGGCTCACATTGTGGACTTGTTCCGCAAGACTTCTGCCGATGCGGCCCTGGTTGCTTCCATGGTTCATTTTGGTGACTACACGGTGCCTGGAATCAAAAAAGAAATGCTTGCGGCAGGAATCCCTGTGCGCAAGAAAATGAACGGCGAGGTGTAGTTTGAATCCTTCTGTTGCAGTCAAGATTTTTGAAGCAGGCAAAAGTGCCGGTGCGGATTTTGTCGAAATTTTCGAAGAAGAAACCCGCAGCTCTGTGCTGGGCCTTAAGTCTAGTCAGATTGAGTCTGCAACTGCAGGGACTGAATACGGCATCGGAATCCGTTTGATTTATGGGACCGAAGTCCTTTACGGTTTTACAAGCGACGACTCCGAGGAGGCGTTGGTAAAGCTGGTGCAAACCCTTGCCTTTGGTCGCATTGCGGGACAGGCGGTGAAGCCTGTTGAATTTGCACCCCAGAAGCGTGTTGCCGATTATAATGTGGATGCCTTTAAGGATCCTCGAGTGCTGGGTCAGGCTGTCAAGCAGGATTTCTTGTTCCGTGCGGACCAGGCTGCTCGTAAAATTTCGGATAAAGTAGTGCAAGTGGGCGCTTCGGTGACCGATTCCTGCTCGGCGATTTCGCTCATGAACAGTGAAGGGCTGAATTTGTCGATGAACCGCGCCCGTCTGCGTGTGAATGTGACGGTGACGGTATCCGACGGAACCGAGAGATTGACGACTCACGAAGCTCCTGGCGCCTTGGGCGGTTACGAACTTTTGACAAATTATTCGCCCGAAGAATTGTCTACGGAAGCAACGGAACGTTTGTTGCGTATGCTCTCGGCTGGCTACATTAAGGGCGGCCAGATGCCTGTGGTGATGGGTAATGGCTTTGGTGGCGTAATTTTCCACGAAGCCTGCGGACATCCGCTGGAAACGGAATCTGTTCGTCGCGGAGCAAGCCCCTTCTGTAATAAGTTGGGCGAGGCTATTGGTCAGCCCTGCTTGACTGCTATCGATGACGGTACTATGGATGGCGTGTGGGGAAGTCTTAAGTATGATGACGAAGGAACTCCCACGCAGCGTACTACCTTGATTGAAAACGGCGTTTTGAAGACTTATATGAGTGACCGCGTGGGTGCCCAGGAAGTGGGAATTGCGCGCACGGGTTCTGCTCGCCGCGAAAGTTACAAGTATGCGCCTGTAAGCCGCATGCGCAATACCTTTATTGCTCCTGGAAAGGATTCTCTGGATTCCATGATTGCCAGCGTGGACAATGGGCTTTATGCTGCCCGTATGGCCGGTGGCTCTGTGAATCCGGCAACGGGTGAATTTAACTTTGCGGTGGATGAAGGCTATGTTATCCGTAACGGTAAGATTTGTGAACCGGTACGCGGCGCAACCCTTATTGGAAAGGGCCACGAAATCATGCCCCGCATTAGCATGGTGGGTTCTGATTGGGAATTGGCCGCAGGTGTTTGCGGTGCAAGTTCCGGACATGTTCCGGTGACTGTAGGACAGCCTTCTATTAAGGTTGACCAGATTCTGGTGGGTGGCCGCTAAGCTTTTTTCCAGCGCTTTTGGGGGTTGGGGCAATGGTCTTCATGGCCATCGGGCCAGATCCAGATTTCGTCTATAAATGGACAGGCGTCGCATTTGCCACCGACAGGGCAAAGACCCGAGGCGCCTTTAAAGAAAAGGCTTCCTTCGTTTTTAACCTTGCTTGAATGAAGGCTTCCCGAGAGGAATTCTTGCCGAAGGGTCTCGATTTCTTCAGTAGATATTCTAAAACGGTTCTGTAACGCTTGGGACGTGTTTTCGAGGAATACCACTGGATTCCATTTGATTCGTTGGATTCCTGCGTTTTCGGCCCAGTGGAGAATGGTTTCGACATTATCGATGTTTTCGCGGTGTAGCGTTACCTGCAGCGATAGGGTGGCGGGGGTGAAACTGCTTGATTGCCTACGGTATACCAAGAGTTGCTCAACGTTTTTTCGCCAGCGCTCTTGGCTAATGCCGCCTACTTCGTAAGCGAGGGTACTGATTTTGATGTCGCTGCAGGCCGTAAGCAAATTGACCATGCCCTGTCTACTATTCCATAGCCCGGGAAAAGTTCCGTTAGTGGTAAGGTTTATTTTGATGTGACGTGCCCTGCAGAAATCCAACAATTCCTTGAATTTTGAATAAAGTAATGGTTCCCCCATGGTGGAGGGAATTAATTCCTGCGGGGAGTATTTTTCGATGGCCTCTTGCGCCAATTCAAAGGACATCTCTCCATATGGAGTAGATGCGCCCCTTTGCCTTAAAAAACATAGCGGACAATGCAGGTTGCACAGGTCCGGATTTGTAAGTAAGGTTATTCGGCGCATCGCTTACTTTATGCTCGATGCTCTCGTATGTATTTGATGGCGGCAAGGCCTGCCTTGGCACCTTCGCCTACGGCGACGGCCACCTGGAGTGTTCCTCCGGTGCAGTCTCCGGCTGCAAAAAGTCCTGGGAGCGTTGTCTGGAAATCTTGGTCGAGAACCAGCGCCGATCCTTCGAAACCTGCGCCAGCCTTCTTGGCTAGGTCGGTAGCACTGGCACTTCCGAGAGCCACAAAGAGCCCATCGAAATTTTCTTCGATGCCGTCTTCGTAATGCACGCCCTTGAACTGGCCTTCACCAACAAGGGATTGCAAGTGCCGATTCTCGATGCGAACATTGGGTGGAAAAGAGGTGGCCAAGGCGGCCCCGTTTGTAAGGAGTGTGACACTCTTGACAACGGACAAAAGTTCCTGGACCTCATGGAGTGCGTATTCGCCGTTACCAAGAACGGCCACATTTTTCTGACGGTAGAAGAATGCGTCGCATACGGCGCAGTAGCTGACTCCATGGCCTTCCAGTTCTGCCATGCCTGCTACGGGACGCTTGTTTCGGGCGGCACCAGTAGCCATGATGCAGACCTTCCCGTGGTATTCGCCTACAAGGCCTTTGGCGGAAAAGCCTTGGCCGTCAAACATGAGGTCGGTGATTTCGTCATCGGCGATGTTCGCTCCCAGGGCTATAGCCTGTTTGTGGCCCACTTCCAAAAGTTGTTCTCCGGAAAGAGGCTTTTCAAGTCCATAATAGTTTTGGATCATGTGGGCCTTGGCGAGTGCACCTCCGTCTTTGCCCACCAGTTGAACAGAAAGGCCTGCTCGCAAACCGTAGAGCGCCGCTGAAATTCCTGCCGGTCCGTAGCCTAGAATTAGCATGTCGAACATAAAAAACCTCTTTGTTGTTCAATTTATACAATTACTATGATACAATTTATTTATTTTAGAAAAGGTTGTTGGAAAGATTCCATAAAAGGATCATTATGCAAAGATATACTCCGCGCGATATGTTTGTTGAAGCTGGTTATGGCCCCAGTTTTGCTGCCCAGCTTATACAAAATGCCTATAGCAAGTTATTTGAAGGGGACCCGATTAACGAAAGAGTTTGCTTTGATGCCTCTGATGACATGAGTTATATCATCGATATCGGACATGACGATATTCGTTCAGAAGGCATGAGTTATGGTATGTACATTACCGCTCTGACTGGCCACGAACGGCAGTTCGATAAGTTGTGGAATTTCTCGAAGCGCTATTTGCGTAATGATGACGGTCCCCATGTCGGTTATTTTGCTTGGCAGGTATCGACGACGGACTTTAGTAAGATGGACCCGGGTGCAGCTCCCGATGGTGAAGAATATTTTGCCATGGCCCTTTTGATTGCTGCAGAAAAATTTAATCGTCCAGATCTCAAGGATGAGGCTGTTGGCCTCATTAATTGGATGCGTAACAAGCCTAATAATGGAATTGTGGGGCCCATGATTGACCCTGAACGGAATTTAGTGAAGTTCTCTCCTGTATTGGGCAACGACTTTACGGACCCGAGCTACAATACCCTTGCTTTCTACCGAGCCTTTGCGGAAGCGACTGGAGACGAAAGGTGGTATACGACTGTAGAAAAAAGCCTTGAATATCTGCAGAAGGCTGCACACCCTGTGACGGGACTTTGCAGCGAGTACACGGAGTATGACGGTACCCCGAGGGCGACGCCTTGGTATCCGGAAAGCGATTGCTTCAGTGGTGATGCTTGGCGTGTGGCCATGAACCTGAGCTTGGACTATGCTTTGTTCCAGGGCCATGAATGTGAAAAGCAGATTTGCGAAAGAATGCTGAACTTCTTTAACAGCAAGCGTCCGTACCTGGCTGACTACGCAATTGATGGTGGCGATTTCCCGCGTCCGGGCCGCAATGCGACACCTGGCGTGATTGCTATGAATGCCGCTGCAACTCAGGTGTTGCCTACGGATGACCCGCGTATCAAGCCTTTTGTGAAAGACTTGGCTGCGCTTTCGGTGCCTTACCGTTTCTGGCGTTATTATGATGGAATGCTTTATTTGATTGGACTTCTTGCCACTGCGGGAAAAATTAGAATCTAGAGTTCTTTTAAAGGAGTAGAATAACATGAACAAATTAAATTCGCTGATGGTTTCGGGTGCCATCGCAGCAGCATTGGTCTTTGCTGGTTGCGAAGACGTTCGTACTGAAGAATATCCTAGCGGAAAGATCCGCATTCAGTCGACTTACGTTAAGGACAAGAAAGAAGGCCCTGAAAAAGAATATTACGAAAACGGCAATGTGAAGCGCGAAGCGAATTATGTGAACGACCGTCGTGAAGGTGTCGTTAAGGAGTTCTACGAAGATGGAACGCCGGAAGCGGAATACAATTACGCTGACGGCTATATCGAAGGCTTGGTGACCCGCTACCACAAGAATGGCAAGGTGGCTTCTAAGGCGGAGTACAAGCAGAACAAGCAGATTGCTTTCGGTGAATATTATGATGAAAACGGGGAGCCTGCTACTAGCGGTTCTTACAAGGATCCTCGCGATGGTTACTCTTACGAATGGATCCGTATCGGAACTCAGCTGTGGACTGCAGAAAACATGAACTATGCGACCGCTTCGGGTTCCCTTTGCGCCCAATGCAATCACTGGGGACGTCTCTACAACTTTGAAAATGCGAAGAAGGCTTGCCTTGATGGTTTCCATATGCCGACCAAGGAAGAATGGAATGTGCTGCTGACTTATGCGGGCACCAGCAAGCCTGTGGGCGTTGTGCTTAAGGCGGGTTATGGCTGGGATCCTATCAAGGGTACCAACAACTACGGCAACGGCAAGGATGAACTTGGCTTCGGAGCCAAGGCCGGTGGCGGTCACTTTGCCAAGAGCGACGTTCCTCTCAAGGAGCGCAAGCTGGAAGGTGCTGGCCAGAAGGCGTTTTTCTGGACAGCCGAAGGCGAAGTGCTCGTGTTCTTCCACGACAAGGATATCGCGAAGTTTGAAAAGTTCAATCCGGAATACGGCGCCAGTTTGCGTTGCATTAAGGACTAGGCAGATTTAAGAATGAAAAGAAAGGCGCTCTGATGAGCGCCTTTTCTAATGGTTTGAAAAGTGTTCGCGATTATGCAATGTGGCGCTACTTTGTAGCGCATCTCGCTCGGCTCGGTCATGGGCAAGCAAGCTTGCCCGCGACACTCGCCTTAGGCGATGTTTAAAGATTGTTCGCGGATGCATTCGACTTCGTTCTTGAGCTCGATGGCGAGGGCGGCGATGTCGGCACTCTGGCACTTGGTGCCCAGGGTGTTGGCTTCGCGGCCCATTTCTTGCAGAATGAAGCCGAGGTTCTTGCCTTGGGCGCCGCCTTCCTTGAGGGCGTTCAAGAAAAGCTTATTGTGGCTACGGAAGCGGGTGATTTCTTCGTGGATGTCCAGCTTGTCGGCCATGATGCAGGCTTCCTGCAGCAGGCGGACGTCGTCGATTTCGCTGTCCTTCAAGAGCACGTTGATGCGTTCCTTGAACTTGTCTTTCCAGACTTCGATGCGCTGCGGGTCAAGAACTTCAATCTTGTCGAGAACGGCGTTCAAGTGATTCACGCGGCCTTCGAGATCGCGGGAGAGGTTTGCTCCTTCCTTGGCTCGCATTTCGTTCACCTGGTCAAGGGCCTTGTCCAATTCTGCAGCGAGGTGCTTTTCCAGAGCATCGGAATCAGCGTCGGCATCGGTGAACTGCAGCACTTCAGGGAGTGCCAGAATGTTTTCCAGCGTAATGTTGCCTTCGATGCCGAATTTCTTCTGCATGGCGCGGGTGATGTCCACGAATTTCGCGATGGCAGCTTCGTTATAAGATACCGGAATGTTTCCACCGGTGCCTGCGCCGAGTGTTACGCTGAAGATGACGGAACCGCGGACCAGCTTGTCCTTGATCTGGTTCTTGAAACTATTTTCGAGGTAGGCCAGGTTCTTGGGCAATTTGCAAGAGATGTCCAGAAAGCGGTTGTTCACGCTGCGGACTTCAATCACGCAACTTGCGCCCTGATACATGGACTCGCTCTTTCCAAACCCTGTCATCGATAAAATAGCCATATTCAATCCTTTTACATTCATCAATGGATTGCTTCGTCACTGCGTTCCTCGCAATGACGTTGCAACTATTTCTTACTTATCATAGCAATTACATGTTCTGCGCCGAAGTTTGCAAAACCGATCGCTGTCAGGAACTTGCTGAGCTTGTGTTCGTTCTGGTAGCTGATAGTTTCGATTTTCAAGCCTTCCTTGTCGCAAAGGGTATGGAAATCCTTCACCGTCAAGAGGCGGATATTCGGCGTGTCATACCATTCGTACGGCAATTCCTTGGATTTCGGCATGCGTCCGTGCAGCATCAGGCTTCCGCGGGTTGTCCAGTGACCGAAATTCGGGAAGGTCACGATGGCGCGCTTGGCTACACGCAGAAGTTCGTTCAAGAGAGCCACCGGATCGCGGATTTCTTGAATGGTGCGGTTGATGATGGCGTAATCGAAGCTGCTGTCCTTAAAGTCGCGAACGCCACTTTCGTCGAGGTCACGTTGGATTACGGGCACATCGTTTTCGAGGCAGTCCATGATGCTCTTGAAGTTGCGTTCGATGCCGAGAACTTCGACATGCTTTTTTTTGTTCAAGAAATCGAGCAGTTCGCCGTTACCGCAACCGAGGTCGAGTACTTTAGTGTTTTCCTTGACAAGGCTTCCGATGTAGTCGAAGTCTTCGGTGTCGTGGAATACCGGCATGACCTGCGTGTCGGCCGAGGCCGGAATAATCTTGCTATCGAGGAAACGGCCCACGGCCTTTCCCAGGTCGCCGACTTCGATGAGGAAGCCGTCGTGGCCGAATTGGGTGTCGAGTTCGAGGCTGGTGACCACTTTGCCGGTATTCAAGAGTGCGCTTGTGATGCGGCGGGATTCGTGGGGCGGGAAAAGCCAGTCGGTACTCAGGTTCACATTCAGGAATTCAGCCTTTACTCCCTTGAATGCGTTTTCGAGAGAGCCGTATTCCGTTTCAAGATCGAAACTGTCAGTAGCGTGAGCAATGTGCAGGTAGCTGTTGGCGTCGAAGCGATCCACGAATTTTGCACCTTGGTATCGCAGGTAGCTTTCGAGCGGAAGATTCAAGTCGAAAGGAGTGCTGTAGGTGACTGCGTGGTTGCGACTTTCCTGGTCTTGGGCGCGCTTGAACTTTTGTTCCATGCCCACAGCGCTGAGGTAGGTGATGTGGGCGAGTTTGCGGGCGTTGGAAAGACCGACATCGGGGTGGGCGGATTCGTAGTAGTCGCCACCATTGAAGTTCGGGTCTTGCGTAATCACGTCGCGGGCGACGATTTCAAAACCGAGGGCCTGGCTGCTGAATCGCGGAGAGCTTGCAATCACGATGCAACGGCGTACAAGGTCCGGGTAGTAAATGGCCCATTTCATGGCCTGGAAACCACCCATGGAACCACCGATTACGCAGCAGAGCTGATCGATGCCGAGTCCCTTGGCGAGTTCTCGTTGGGCGTTCACCATGTCGCCGATGGTAATCATCGGGAAGGTGCTGCCGTAGGGTTTGCCTGTGCGTGGGTTGATGGAGGCGGGGCCTGTCGTGCCTTTGCAGCCACCCAAAATGTTACTGCACACGACAAAGAATTTGTCTGTGTCGACCGGTTTGCCGGGGCCAATCAGGGCGTCCCACCAACCGGGTTTCTTGTCGGTTTCAGTATAGTAGCCGGCAACGTGGGCGTCTGCCGTAAGCGGAGAACACACCCAGACCACGTTGCTCTTGTCGGCGTTCAGCGTTCCGTACGTTTCGTAACGGATTTCCAGCGCCGGAAGGGTCTTGCCACTTTCGAGCTTAAAACCCTCGTCCCCGTAATCCTTTGTAAAGGTCTGGGGCACCACAGGGCCGACGCTATGTTTATGCAAAAATTCACTCATATGCATAAATATAGCTTATTCCAACATAATCGTAAACGGTCCGTCGTTGGTTAAACTCACTTGCATGTCGGCGCCAAAGCGCCCTGTTTGTACTACAGGGATCTCTTTTTTGCATTCAGTTATAATATAATCATATAGCTCACTTGCTAAGGTTGGATTTCCGGCTCCGTTGAAGGTAGGACGGTTTCCCTTGTTGCAATTTGCGTATAAAGTAAATTGCGAAACCAGCAATAGTTCGCCGCCGACATCTTTGATCGAAAGATTTGTCTTGCCGTTTTCGTCTGCGAAGATGCGGAGCGCAAGCATTTTGCGGATGTAGCGGTCGGCAACTTCCTTGGTGTCGTCTTCGCCCACTCCGATAAGAATCATATAACCCTTGCCGATTTTTCCGACGGTTTCTCCATCGATGTCGACTTGGGCGTTGAGAACTCGTTGAATCAGGAATTTCATAGGCCTGCAAAATAATAAAAAATTCCTATAGCAGCTTTAGGAGACGGCGGAATCTGTCAGAAATCTTATAAAATTATATTTTCCTTACAAAATTGAGGGGGTATGCTCCAAAAGGGTAGGAAAAAATCCATTCTTTTCTAAATTTGGCACGGTTTGTAAACAAAAAGTTAAGAAAAGAGGTGTTAAGATGGTCGTTGAACCGATGATCCGCAGCAATATGTGCGTGAATGCACACCCCCAAGGCTGCGCAATGGATGTGAAGCGCCAGATTGAATACGTACAAAAGAAACGCGCTGAACGTGGTACTCCGAAAGATGCTCCGAAAACGGTTCTGGTGCTGGGATGCTCGACCGGTTATGGACTTGCTAGCCGTATTTCGGCTGCTTTTGAATTCGGTGCTGCCACCATTGGTGTATCCTTCGAAAAAGAAGGTGCCGATGAACCTCGCCAAAAGAGCGGAACTCCGGGTTGGTACAACAATATGGCTTTCGACAAGTTCGCTCATGAAGCGGGACTTGAATCGGTGACTTTTAATGGCGATGCATTCTCGCATGAAATGCGCAAGAACGTGATTGATACGCTCAACAAGATGGGCCGCAAGGTAGACTTGTTGGTGTACAGCGTGGCATCGAGCGTGCGCGTGGATCCGGATAACGGAACCCTTTATCGCAGCGTGTTGAAGCCGATTGGCGAAACTTTCTCGGGTGCAACGATTGACTGCATGACGGGCAAAATTAGCACGATTAGCGCAGAACCCGCCAACGAAGAAGAAATGGCGAACACAGTGAAGGTGATGGGTGGTGAAGACTGGGCTCTTTGGGTGCGTCAGCTGAAGGATGCCTGCGTGCTTGCCGAAGGTGTCAAGACGGTGGCCTATTCTTACATTGGCCCGGCTTTGTCGCATGCAATTTACCGCGACGGTACCATCGGTGGTGCCAAGAAGCACTTGGAAGCGACTGCCAAGGAACTCAATGCGGAACTCCAGAAGGAATTGAAGGGCGAAGCCTATGTGTCCGTGAACAAGGGATTGGTGACACGTTCCAGCGCCGTGATTCCGATTATCCCGCTGTACCTTTCGGTGCTTTTCAAGGTGATGAAGGAACAGGGAACTCATGAGGGTTGCATCGAACAGATGGAACGCCTGATGAACGAACGCCTTTACACGGGTAGCGCTGTTCCGACGGATGAAAACCATCTGATTCGCATTGACGATTGGGAACTTGACCCGAAGGTACAAGAAGAAGTGAACAAGCGCATGGCTACCATCACTCAGGAAAATCTGGCTCAGGTGGGGGACTTGGAAGGCTACCGTCACGATTTCTTGGCCACGAACGGCTTTGATATCGAAGGTGTGGATTACACCGCTGATGTGAAGAGCATGATGACGATTTAATTTGCGTTTTATGTTGTGAAGCTAAAAAAAGGCGCGGGTAAAACCGCGTCTTTTTTATAGGGCGAAAACCCGCTTGATTTCATCCACTTTCGTGGTGGTGGTGAGAGCAAGTCGTAGTAGTACGGCGGCCTTTTGAGGCGGCAGTCGTCCGGCGCAAATGCAGCCGGGGGCAAGCGTTTTGTTCAAGGAAACTAGCCCATGGTGGATTCGTGTCGAAACGACCACGGGAATGTCGATGTTTTCGAGAACTTTCGCCCAAGCGAGACTGAATTCGCCCGAGCCTGCGCCTGCGATGACGAGGCCGTCGGAGACGCAGGCGGCGTATTCCAGAATCTTCGGGTTGGCGTCTACGGTAAAGTAGACTACGTTCACTCGCGGCAGGCTTTCAAGCTTGGAAACGTCGAAGAAATTCTGTTCCTTGAGGGCGTTCCAGTTGGAACCTTCGCCGGGAGCGCTGACGCCCATGGCGTTGATGGCCGAGGCGCTACACTTCTGGACGCTCCGGGCGTCAAAAAGTTCGCCAGCAAAATACACCCACACTAAATTCGCCGGAGGATCGTCGTCGACGGCGAAGCCGGCTGCCGCACGCACTGCGCCCAGCAAGTTCTCGGGACCGTCAGGATTCATGGCGGTAGCGGGCTTCATGGAGCCTGTAAAGATGACCGCCTTTTCGCACTTGACCGTAAGGCTTACGAAGTAGGCCGTTTCATCCATGGTGTCGGTGCCGTGGGTGACGACGATGCCGTCCACTGAATCGTCGGTCTGTAAATCGGCGATGCGATTTGAAAGCTTAATCCACAGCTTGTCCGTCATGTCGTCGGAATTCACGTTGCAAATCTGTTCGGCGGTAATTTCGGCATACTCCGAAAGTTCCGGCACGGACGCTACCAAGTCCGCGGCAGAAATCTGCCCAGACACGTAGCCCGTATTTTTGCCGGGTTCACCGACACCTGCAATAGTGCCGCCAGTAGCAAGAATCACGATGTGTTTTTTCTTTGCCATAGAAAGCCTCCGCTATTTCACTTCGTCGAGCAACTGTTGCGCCGTGACGCCGTAGTATTTTTTGAGGGCTTCGTCGTTGCCGAGGGTGCGCATGTCTTGAATGAATTTTCTGAAGTGCACCAGGTCTGCGTTGCGGGCCAAAAGGCGTTCTACCATGGCTTGAGAATACCAATAAAGTTTTACAGCGGCTCCGGTGTTGTTTTCGTTTATGAACGGGGTCGTGAGCGCTTCGATGTTGGGTGCCTCGGTGTCGGGCCTTGCCATGCCTGTACGGGAGGCGTCGATTACTTGAGCGATACCCTCGTTCACCCACAGCGGAACATGATGTCGGGTCATGGCGCGGATAAAGGCGTGGGTGAGTTCGTGGAAGAACATAGGGCGGTAAATTTCGCGATAAGCCATCACGTTTACGGGAATGCGAAGCTTGCCGTCGAATACGGCGCCGACCCATTCGGGGCGGGGGCCAATACCTTGGTACTGTGACGATTCGTAAAGAACCAAACTCATCTTGTTTTCGGGGTGGAAATCAAACAGATGACAGAGCGAATCGTAAGCGACCTCTAGTACCGCCAAAGCTTCCATAATGTCTTTGCGGGCGGGGCGACCTTCGAATTCCACGCGGAAGTGCATGGAACGTTCCAAACCCAGAGTCTCTATTTCGCGAATCAGGGATTCGCTTTTCTGCTTCAGGTAATCCATGTCGGCGTTGCTGAATTTTCGGGACTGTATATAGGCAATGCAGTCTTCGTAGCGTTCCTGCTCAAAGAGAATTCCTGCCAAGTGCAGTTGCAGATTTTGGTCGTCAGGCGTTTCTTTGAGGAGCGCACGCACATTCTTTTCGGCGCAATTCCATTCGGCCATTTCCAAGCATTCATTGGTTTCGATAATCAGGGCTTCATGCTTTTCAAAAGCCTCTTTGGCCGCCGATTGTTGCATGTACCAGCGAATCCCAACGAGTAAGACGACTACGCCTATGACTATTGTGACGATGTTTTTCAAAGCCTTACCGCCGTTTCGTTAGAAGAAGTTTTTCCACCACCGGCTTTTTTGAACCTTTCGCGGATTAATTGCAGGTCGTGCTGGTAGGGATTGCGCTTAAAGTCTTCGAATGCCCAGGCGGTGGGGTGGAATTGCCCTTTTGCGTAGGTGAGGAGCATGTCGAGCCAAACGCCTTTGCCTGCGTAAAGCTTAAAGGGGCCGCGCTTGTAGCTGGGGAGTACAACCTTGTCCAAGTCCATGTAGCCGATGTCGATGTTCACGCGACGGGACTCGGGGTTGTCTGCCATAGCCATGGTGAGTTCCAGCGCATTGCTGCGTTCTTTTTCTTCGGCAATGGTTTCGGGTGGAATAGTCTTTTCAAAAGAGATGACACCGCGGTATAGGCCTTCTCCCATTTCGGGGGTGTAATAGGGCGTCTTGTCGAAGGCGAAAAGTTTGCCTTTGTGGCGGATTTTGCCCCAAGTGCGTTCCAACGCGTCGATTACTTCGGGGAGCCATTCGGCACCGGGTTGCAAAACAAAAGCCAAAAGTTGGGCGTTTTCAGAAAATTGGGAAGACTTCATAAAAATCAATGGGGATAAATCATCAGTGACTTGCGGATGATTTCAAGTTGCTGTTTGCTAAAGGAGAGTTCCTTGCCATTTACGATGGTGGGGAACATGTAGTTGCTAGCATCTGGGCAGTTGCTTAGGTCAGAATTCGATGCGTTGCTAGAAACATAAATCCTAGGTAAGGCTGCGTTAATATCTGTTTTTGAAACTTTCAACAAGGCCCAGCGTGTTTTGCCGTTACAACGGGGGGTGTCGTCAAGCCCGTCTTCTATGTTTGAATAGTCCCCAAAATCGTAATTGTCTATAATATATTCGATGTCTGCAATGGTGGTGGTGGTGTGCCTAAGTCCAAAGAAATGTCCTGTTTCGTGCAATGCTGTTTCAACGATATCTTTCATAGATACTGCTTCTTCTCCGTAGGGGGCCTTGACATGGGTGCCCAATACGACGGTGCTTCCGATTCCCTTCCCGAGATTCCCGCTGAACAGGTTTGAATAGCCTAAAACGCCTTCGTCGTTGATATAGTGCACGAATACGATGTCAAGTGCGTTTTCGATACCGGGCCATCCGCCTAGCTCAGATAAAAAGTGGTCTTTGGACGAGTAGCCTGCAAGCCAGGGCTCGTTGGCGGGGTATTTTTTACCTAGGGTGGGGTGCTTTGCGGCGTGGTTAATGTAGATGGTGTCTATAGTTACCGAGGTGTACTGTTTTCGGAATTCTTTCAGCAAATTTGAGGCCAGTTCGTCAATGGTGAAATCCTCAATTTCTTGCTCGATATTGCCGACCAGAATCATGTTGATCGAAAAATGGTCCGAGTAGGCTCCGTCTCCTGTAAGCCGGATGTTTGAAACTCGCCCTTTATAATAGGTCTCGTCTAGTTCGAGGGATGTAGCCCAATCTGTTTGGGCATTTTCTTCGCACATGAAGGAATAGACATACCGGCCATGATCAATGGTGGGCTCTATGGATCGAACCTTGTATGGGTACCATTCTGTTTGGTCTTCGCTCAATACCAGTCTAAAGAGTTGTAACGTGGGGGCTTCAAAATTAGGGTCTACATCAAAAGACAACTGATAGGTGGCCTGAGGGTGAACTATTAGCGTAATGCCATGGGCGAGATAGGCGGCTGCAGAATCGTTTTGCGCCTGATCGTTTGGGAATAGCTTGCGAAAATAAAGGTTGGTGTTGTCGGGATAAAGGGTGTATTCTGTGGAATCATCCTCTGCACAGCCTGCAAAGAATAGGACAATATTCAAAAAAAACAGTACACAAAATTTTTTACAAAAAATTTTCATAAAAACGAGCTCCGAAGTGCCAAAAAAAGCGTGTATAGAATAGGGACTCTTTTTAAGGCTTCATAACTATGAAATCTAGTAAAAAAAATAAAAATTCGACCGATTTGCAAAACCTTCTCACCCCGCTCATGGGAAAACCTGCGTTGTTGAGCGCCATAGTGGTAATCGGGACTGTTGCGTGTTTAGATGAACCGGCATATGCTTACGTTCTCTTGCCTGTCTTGGCGCTATGTACTCATGTGTTTCAACGGGCTTTGCAGTGGGTGGTGCTGGTTAGCCTTGTTTTGGGAATTGTAATACATGAATATTCGAGGGAAATCGCCGTAGAAAATCCGCCTGCAGTAGAAGCGTGCGGAATTGTAGAAAGTTCTCAGCACAAGAAAAGCGGCATGGCCGTTGTGATTCGGTCGATGCAGTCCTTGGCGGGGGAACCTTTGGCTGCTTCCAGGATACGTTTGACGGAAAAGCGGAATTTGCCGCGATACCCCATGCCGGGCGATTCTCTTTGCTACGAGGCGTCTTTCTATCCGGTCTTGTTGCCTATGGTGCCGGGGGCTTTTGATACCCAGGGGTGGCTTAAGTCCCAGGGGCTTGCTGCTTATGGAAAATTTATTCATTGGACGGTTTACGGTGAAACATGGGTGCCGGAGCGAAGTTTTTTTCAATTCCGCAAATGGATCGGGTCGCGATTTAGCGAATATTTGGATCCTTCGGAGACGGGGTTGTTGCTTGGGCTCTTGGCGGGAGATAGAAGTGGAATTCCCGATGCATTGCGAAGCGACTTTCAGCGTTCGGGACTTGTGCATGTGCTAGCCATTAGCGGCTTTCATGTGGTGCTCTTGGCTGGAATGTTGATGATATTCCTGAAGGCGACGGGGCTCCCGCACCGGGTGGTGCGAATTTTGGCAATCGTTTTGTTGTTCCTGTACATTCCGGTGACGGGAGGCTCGCCGGCCGTAAGGCGGGCGGTGCTTATGTTCGCCGTGCCGCAGGTAGGAGCGTTGTTCCAAAGGCCGGCAAATACCTTGAACAGTTTGGGCGTTGCGCTTTTGTTCATTGTGATTCCTGAGCCGTCGGTTATTTGGAATCCGGGGTTTCAGCTTTCGGTGGCGGCTACCATGGGAATTTTGATTGGCGGCTTTTGGAACCCCCTAAAGCAGTTGCCTGAAGAAATTCAGAAGAACAAGTGGTGGGCTCGCTTGCAATCGCTAGTGGTGGAACCGACTTATGTGACCTTGTGTGCCACGCTTTCCACATCGCCTTTCTTGATTCACCATTTCAAGACGCTTTCGCCATTTGCATGGCTTGGTAACATCGTGGTGGTGCCTGCAATTTCGATGGGAATGCAGGCGGGGCTGTTTGCGCTTCTTTCGCCATTGGATTTTCTGCGGGAACATTTTTGCTATGCGGCGCGGTTCTTTTTAAGGCTTGCCTCCTTGTTGACGCGGTTGCTGTCGGCTTCTTCGCAAGCTTCCGTTACAGTAGGTCCATTTGATCCGTGGGTACTTTTGCTGGGAGGTTTCTTGATAGTGGTGTTTCCAATTTTTGCCAAGAACCGCATTGCCAGGCGCTTTTCGTTGTGCTGTATGTTGCTGTTTGCGGCAATCTTTGCCTATAAGGGGTATGGTGCGGTAATAAAGCCTAGCTGGAAAATGACCACCATTGATGTGGGACAAGGGGATAGCCACTTGATTACTACGCCTTCGGGAGCGCACATTTTGGTGGATGCCGGCGATACGAAACGGCAGGATTCCGGAAAAGACATTGTGGTTCCGTATTTGCACCATATAGGGGTGTCTAGCCTTGATGCCTTAATCGTTACCCATGCCGATCAAGACCATTTTGGTGGGGCATATTCAATAATCAAGACGTTTCCGGTCAAGGAACTTTGGATTACCGATTGCGCAAGAATTGACGAAAAGGAAAATTGGCAGAAGATTATTGCCGAAGCGTACCGACGTAACATCTTGATTCGGGATATCCATCGCGGCTTTTTATACAGGGAACGGCTTTTTGAAATCAGTGTTGTTCACCCCGAAACGAGACGTTGCATAGATGCAAATACCCAGAGTATTACCTTCCGGGCAAAGGGCCTGGGACATTCCGCCCTGCTGACGGGGGATCTGACGGTACAGGGTGAAAAGGAAATCATGAAAACGAATGCTTATTTGCAGAGCGATGTGCTGAAGCTGGGGCATCATGGTTCGAAAACTTCAAGCGGAAGGAGCTTTTTGAAAAGGGTAGACCCGAAGTTGGCGATTGTTTCAAGTGGCCGTAAAAATCGATTTAGGCACCCGAGTAAACAGGTGATTCAAAGACTGGATTCTTTGGAGATTCCCTATTTGAATACAGCTGAAAAAGGAACGATTGATATTATCTTTCGTTCCGATACAATGCTGGTCAATACGATGTTAAGGTAATTACAGCGCCGTTATCACGTAGAGGGCGATGCTCTTTTGATCGTTGTTGTCTTCTTGCATGATGCCGATATCGAATTCTACTCGCACGCGAGTTGCACCAAAGGCGGCTTCCATCTTGGGAATAATGTCCACCATGAAGTCGTCTCTTAAATGGCCTGCACTTCCGCTAGAGGTGATTTCGATGAGGCACAAGAAGCTACGGCCGAAGTGGAGGGTGGGGGAGGTTCCCAATGAGAATTTTACATAGCCATCTTCTCCGGTAACGCCTTCCAAAAAGCCGGCGCGAGCTTCGTAGAAGTTAGAGAAATTGCTTGCAATGTAGACATCCTTACCGTAGGTCAATACCACGGCACTTCCATTGTTGCGGTTTAGCCCGAAATAACCGTCAATTTCGATAAAACGACCTGCGCCCATACGGTATCTGCCACCCAGGTCAATGGAGGCTTCCATGTTGTCCAGCTTATTGTAGGTGTACATGTCTACCTTGGCGCCAAGTTCCCATTCTTTGCTCAAGGCTCCCATAATATTGATGGGAAAGAGCACGTTATCGCCAAAGTCGGAACGGAGACCTACGCCGGCAGCGAACTTAGGCGAGGGGCGGGCTTCGGGGCCGAAGGTGTAGCGCATGTTCCAAATACGGTCCAAGGCGAAAACATTTTGGACGCAAAGGCTTATTAACACAAAAAAAATGAAATGGGGGATTTTCATGAGCCTCAATTTAGCTAAATTTTAGGCGCAAAAAAGAAGAGGATATCATGATTGATCCGCGTCCAGAGCTTTCTAAACTTTCTGATTACGTTCCCGGTAAATCCATGGATGAAATCCGTGCGAAGTACGGGCTTACGAATGTCGTTAAATTGGCTTCGAATGAAAACCCGCTCGGTGCTTCCCCGAAGGCGGTCGAAGCCTACCACGAAATCGCGGACGCTTTGCACTTGTACCCGCGCGGGGACGCTCCCAAGCTGATTAACGCCATCGCTGATTTTTACGGCGTGAACGCCAACCAGATTGTTATCGGTAACGGTTCCGACGAAATCATTGACATGGTGGGCAAGGCCTTCATCCGTCAGGGTGACAATTGCGTGGGTATTACTCCGACGTTCTCGGTCTATAAGTTTACGACGCTTTCGAACGGTGCCGACTTTATCGGTGTAGGTGTAGGCGATCAGAAGACTCCGCTTTCGGAACTTCTGAAGGCCATCAACGACAAGACTCGCGTGGTCTTTATCTGTAGCCCGAACAACCCGACTGGCGTCTACTATAACAAGCAGGAAATGATTGAATTCTTGGATAAGGTCCCGAGCAATGTGCTTGTGTTCCTCGACCAGGCCTATTCTGAATTTGCAACCGCCGAAGATTACCCGGTGCTTCTCGACATGCTCGACAAGTACAAGAATCTGTTTATCAACCGTACTTTCAGCAAGATTTACGGTCTCGCAGGCCTCCGCATTGGTTACGCCATGGCGAATGCCGAAGTGATTAAGGCCATGTGGAAAATCAAGCCGCCCTTCGATGTGAACCAGGCTGCCCAAGTGGCTGCAATCGCCGCTCTTTCCGACAAGGAACACGTCAAGAAGACTCTCGAACTCAACGCCGAAGGTATCAAGTATCTGACTCCGGAATTTGAATCGCTCGGCTTCAAGGTGCTGCCGACCCAGGGCAACTTCATTTGCGTACACATTGGTGCGAAGGCGAAGGACTTGGTGCTGTTCCTCGAACAGAACGGCATGATTGTTCGCGGCCTCACAAGCTTTGGTTTGCCTGAACACATCCGCGTGACTCTCGGCAAGCGCGAAGAAAACGAACTCCTGGTCAGCCTCGTCAAAAAGTGGAAGGCGGAAAATTAATCGCCGGAGGTGTTATGACAGCGACTGCTGAAAATCAAGAGCTTTTGAAGATTGCCCTCAAGGCCGCGGACCTTGCCCAAGAAAATATCATGAAGTATTTTCAGGCGAGTGTCGGCGTGGAATGGAAAAAGGATAACACGCCTGTCACTGTCGCCGACAAAAGCACCGAAGAAATCGCCCGCAAGTTCTGGGAAAAAGAAACTCCGGGTTTCGGCGTGATTGGCGAAGAATTCGGCATCGAAAATCCCGATGCCGAATACCAGTGGGTGATTGACCCGATTGACGGCACCAAGGCCTTCATTCACGGAGTGCCGTTGTTCGGGACCTTGATTGCGCTGTATCGCAAGGGCACGCCGATTGCAAGCTTGATTCGCATTCCGGCGATGAACACTGCGGTCTGGGCGGTGAAGGATGGCGGCGCTTTCTTAGATGGCCGTGTGGTCAGTTGCTCCAAGGTTGCCAAACTTTCGGATTCCTTGGTGCTTTCGGGTACCGTGAATACGATGGAAACGGCGGGCTACGGCGAAAAGTATGCGGCCGTACGTCGGGCAGCCAAGCTGCACCGCGGCTGGGGCGACTGCTACGGTTATTACTTGGTGGCAGCCGGTCGCGCCGAACTTATGATCGACCCTGTGGTTTCGTTGTGGGACATCGCTCCGTATCCGCTCCTGTTCAAGGAGGCGGGTGGCAAGTTCAGCACTATCGACGGTAAGACCGAACTTTTTGATGCAAGTGGCAAGCCGGTAGCCCCCATTTATGAAGGCTACACGAGTATGGCGTCAAACGGACTCAGCCACGACGAAGTATGTGGATTGATGTAGTTCGGAAGACTAAAATTTATTACAAAAATCTTATATAAACAAAGATTTACAAACAAAGTGTTTGAAATTTTGAGCAAATTAATAGATTTAATTTGCTTTTTAGTTTGTTCTATATCGGTTTAGAATAAATTTGAAGCATAACATTTATCAGGAGAACACATGAAGAGAACTCTTGTCTCTGCTTTTTTGGCATGTTCTTGCGTATGGGCGCAAAGCGGTCTGTCCGTAGAGGCCTTCGATGAACAGTCCAACAACAATTCACAACTTACGTTGCGTCTGCGCCTAAAAAATAATACCGCAGAAACACTCAAAAACATTCAGGCGAAATACTTGATTGAAAGGGATGATTCTAGGAAGCTTAATGTTCATCCTTACTATATGCCCAATGCGACATTTTCTTTGGATACACTGAGTGATTATCTCGTTGTCAACATTAATATTGATGCTGTTGCTCCTGGTTTTTACCCCAATGAAAGCGGAATCAGCCTTGGTATGGTCTATTCCGATGGTCAAAACTTCTATAAGGAAACAGACTATAGTTACCCGGGTGCGAACAATTTTAATGTGGCACCCCATATTATTGTAATGCAAAATGGCGCTTGGGTGACGGGTGAACTTCCGTATTCGATGACTGCTGCCAAGTTGCGTTTCAAGGCTATCCAGCCCGAAAATTCCGATACTCGTTCGGCATGGGTTGAAATTGAAAATTATGGTAAAGAATCTGTTAATCTGTCTCGATTTGTCCTCAAGAATTCGGAATCCCATAATGCCTCTATCGGTGATTTTACCTTGAAGCATGGCGAAAAAATTCGTATTTGCCAGGACATTACACTTGAATGCCCTGCAGATGATTTTAGCACTGTTATTCAGAACCTCACTTTTGGTAATGCGGGAGAAATCAAACTTGCTCTCGGTTCAAAAACTGTTGATTATGTGGCTTGGGGCAAGCAGGGTACTATGGGTGATTCTGAGCCGTTGCCGACAAAAATTCTTGATGCAGATGCAATGTATGAATCCTATTACATAGGGGCTTTCTTCCGTTATATTGATAATATAGGTTGGAAAATTTATTCTGCAAAAGAAATAAAACTAGGTGATAATCATCTTCCGTTTGCTCGCGATTATAACATGCCTGATGGCTCCTTTATTGTTCTGGGGCAGAAGCAGAAACCTCGTTTCTCGTGGGTGGATATTGAGGGAGCTGATTCATATACTTTGAATGTGTATTCATCTAAAGATAAATCTCTTGTTTTCCAGAAGCAAACAAATCTTAATTATGCGGAAGTTGATTTGCCGAGTGGCTCCTATTTGTGGAGCGTTGTTGCAAATAGCGATCTTTATGGATATACTGCTTATGGATTGCCTTTTGAAGATGAAATGGTTTTATATGAAATGATTTTGGACAAAGATGAGGAATTTATCCTTCAAAATAAGTCTCTCATAGATGCTCCGTCTTTGGGTGCTAGAAAAGATACACGGATGCTTGCGACGAATTGGGGCTATAAAGCTGACGATAACGGATGGAATAAAATTCATAAGCTGTCTGATCCAATAAATGCAGAAGAAAAATGGCGCTGTTGGGCGGTTGCCTTTAATGTGCTAAATAGAATGTTTAAAGGAACTCTCACTCAGGATGAAATCAAAATTTTAGGAATGAAATACGATGAACCGAGTATTAGTCCGTTGTTTTATTTTTATTTGAATGAGTTTGGTGGCGGACATTACGAAATGTATGAGAGCCTTTTCTATGAAATTTTCCATGATAATGCTATCATGAATCATATAAAGAGCGGTTATTTGAAATCGAATCCTAATTATGAAGAAATAATGAAAATTGCTAAGGAAGAAAAAATTGATGTATCGTTATTCAAAAAAAATATTGAAGCTGGCAACCCGATTTTTGTTGCTATAACTAATCCCGGTGGCTCTGGGCATGTGATGGTTGTTAATGGCTATGCTACATCGGATCGCGATGTGTGCAGTGAAATTGGTGGTGAAAAAGTTTGTTTTGTGAAAAAAGGTGATCCTCTTTTCCATTTTGTTAATACGGATAATAATGGTGGAAGCCATTGGATAAATGCAAATGCTTATCGGTATAAGTTCTATTATGTCGTAAAAAAGCCTAGTTATATACTTAATAGAGACCCTCTCTTAAATGACGAAAATAATGATGCGGATAATGATGGTGTTATTGCGTATGACGAGGTAAAACGTTTTGGAACTGATCCTGATAAGTGGGATTATGATAATGATGGAATTTCTGACTTTAATGAAATTTATGCAATGGTTAATAGATGTACTAATCTGAAGATAGAAACTAAAACTGGCGAAATAGAAGTTGGTTGTAGAAAGTTTGAATACTACGATTCTGATGGAGACAAAAAACCGACTTATCTTGACGAAGACTCCGATAACGGAGGTGTAATAGATGGCGCAGAAGACTTAAATGGCAATGGAATTCTTGATGCTGGTGAAACGGATCCCTACGTAAAATCGGATGACAAGAAACCGGAAGTTGCTAAATATAAATATGATTTGCCCAATGGTATTACGCTATTCGGAGCTACAAGAGTGGCTGTCAATGATTATGTAGAATGTTTCAATACAACCTCTAAAGATGGCCCGTTATGCGATGTCGCAAGCGCTGGTGAAAATTATTTGGGTTTCTCTGTTATTGTTGGTGCAAGGACCACGGTAAACAATATTTATTCTCGCGGAAAGATTAGACACCGCAACAAGTCGGTTATTGCTGGCAACATAAATATCTACTCTCTACCGGGACATAAAAACTTGGTTGAAGAACAAGATGGAGCCATTGTTAAGGGAAAGACAAACTACTACAACAAAGTGGCATTCCCCTATTCTACTACCTATGATTCATGGGAATGGACTGAAGAACCTACTGAAGAAATTACGGTCAAGAATGGGGAAACTTTGGAATGGGATAGCAATGTCGAATACAAGAAAATCAAGGTCGAGGCGGGAGGAAAGCTTGTCTTGGACCCCGGCGAATATCACGCCAAGG
>JAEEGJ010002862.1_pt1 | contig 75536 bp, 29 predicted proteins | sample 8958761 | NCBI WGS metagenome assembly JAEEGJ01 (sample SAMN16246546, study PRJNA631951) | gut metagenome | biome: gut microbiome; feature: rumen; material: RS-attached | host: Bos | place: Iran: Karaj | collected 2018-10 | reverse complement strand
TGAACCCCACCTATACCATCGTGATGAAGCACGGTGTTACCGAGGACATCATCTCCCTCTTCCGTGCCCTCGATACCTTCGGTTGTGTACTTCAGTACACCCGCTCTGGCCGCATCGCCGTTACCCGTGGCATGCAAGAGCAAGTCAGCGAGTTCCTCGAAGAACGCGAGCAGCATGGATAAATGAAAAACTCCCACAAAATAAAAGCCCCGCCAACCGGCGGGGCTTCATTATTAGTAAACCTTTCCTGTAACAGGTTTTGTATACCAGTCGGTGGACGTCACAGAACTCTGTCCCCAGTTGTTAAATTCCGAATAGGCCTCCTTGATACAAGTTTTCTCCAAAGGATATTTGAAGTCGTTAGGAATCATGATACCATGTGGATCCTCACCCGTTCTCGACAAGTAAATCTCAGTCTTTGTTGTAGCGTCATAGAGATATGGTGCTGTCGTTGGATCAATGAGACTGAACGATTTTTCAACTTGCTTAGTCACTTTGTATGGCGAAGCTGTTTGGCCACCCTTCTGAGTGTTGATAAATACCTTCGTATCAGAAGAATTAGTTAAGAGCTTATGCACCTCATTATTATCAATGCCAATACCCTTGATGTAGATTTCATCGTAAGCACCACAGGCTGTGACATAGTATTCTACAGTGGTCTCGCTCTTTCTGACAGCCTTGATGACCACGTCGTTCAAATCGTAGTCGCCCACAGGGGTATCCTCAAAGCAATAAGTATAGTTCTTGTATTCCGGATCAACAGGAACGAAGGGAATTTCGATGCCACCCTCAACGTCAATAATGATGTCGTTGAAATCAGCGTCAGTGCCCGACTCCCAGCACATAAGCTTCCTGCCATTCAGTGTCAGCCATGCTACACGAGGCCCATCGGTATCCAGTTTGGAGCTACTGAAATTTAATACAGGGTCATTGTTGATGTCATTATTCAAACGACCGTCTCCGTAAAGTTCTCCCTGCTTTCTTATTTTTTTAACAGGGTCTCCTGGTTTGGTTTCCTCAAACTCGGTGTTGGCACGAACCATGAAACCAATGCTTAAGCCCTTGGGGAAAGTGAAACTTCCTTCTGTGCCGATAGCAGGAGTCTTCGAATCACCAAAATACATAAGTGCATAGGCGGCAGTTCTCCTGATGATATTGTCTTCACTATCCGTATAATACTCGTTGAATGGGAACGCTTTGTATTTAGGCAGACTCTGCAGGAATGCCACCGGATTACTCTGATACTCAGGGGCATTTGTGTCAAAATAATAGTAATACAGGTCGGAGTTGTATATTTCGTTTCCGTATTTTGAACCAGAGTCCCACTTGAAGGCCGGCATCACAATAATCGGTTTGTCTCCTGTTGTGATGGGATATACCTTGTCATTATATAGACCGCTACTCTTTACTTTTTGCAGATTCCGCTGCTTGTTCTGGAAATATGAAAGTACCATCGAATTAAAGGCGGTTTTCATTCCCTCAGAATAGTTGGGAACTGTCATTTTCTGGGCAGTATAACTATCCAACTCATAAAGCATTTCACCCGGAACCCAACCTCTTGTATTAGCATATGATTCGATAGACTTTCCAATAGTGAACGTGCCATTTGGTAATGTGTAGGGCGTTTCTTCCACATCGTCACCTTCGCCTCTGGTTTTGGCAACATTGTTTAATGATACGGTTTCGCCTTCTACCTTTGCTAATTGATAATTAGTATCGGAGATGAAGGCTACAAACAGTCCATTGTTGACTTTGGGCGCGTCATACGTCAAGGTGATTGAACTCCGGCCATCCACTTCTGCCGCATTCAGGACTTCCATTGATGTATATGGTTCACCATCCTCATCAACATGTTCTAAATACACCAAAACTTGTACAGTCTTGATGGAAGAGTTCACTAGAATAGTCACCTTACCATTAACTGTTGTACACCAGTCGTGGTTGGGGTCGAAGGTGGTACCGAATACTTTCTGTACATTGGCATTGATGTCCTCTTGTGTGATAACCTTATCCTCAGTAGGAGTCACAGGAGTGACCGGCTCCACTTTCGTGGGATCATACAAATCTGTCGATTTTGTGCAGCTGGCCAATACTAAAAGGCCGATGGCTGCAAAAGTTGTTATCCTTTTCATATACATTTTTGTGTTTATGTTGATAATTTAGTTTTTTTTGAATATGCAAAGTTACGAATAGACACGTGATTCTTACATATAATTGATAAATAATTAAGTAATATTAACAGAATAATGCCAAATGTATGTCATTTTGTTGGGCGACTCGGTGTCGGGACCTCTCAAAATAAAAATCCCCGCCAATCGGCGGGGATTTTTAATTATTACTCGTAAACCTTTCCAGAAACAGGTTTCTTATACCAGTCGGTGGAGGTGACAGAACTCTGTCCCCAGTTGTTGAACTCCAGATAGGCGTCCTTGATGCAGACTTTCTCCAATGGATATTTGAAGTCGTTAGGAATCATGATACCATGAGGATCCTCACCTCTTTTCGACAATTCAATTTTTACATTGTTTGTTGCATCGTTGATATAAGGTGCTGTATTAGGATCAGCGATGCTGAAATTCTTATCCACAGTCTTAGTCACTGTATATGCTGAATAAGTTGTGCCACCCTTTTCGGTGTTAATGAATGTCTTGGTGTCTGTTACTCCGAAGAGACTATGTACTTCTTTACTGCTAAGACCCGTATTAATATTCATGATATAAATCTCATCATAGGCACCGCAGGCAACGATGGAATATGTAACGGTTGTCTCATTCGTTCTGACAGCTTTAATGACCACGTCGTTCAAGTCGTAGTCGCCCAGTTCGGTATCCTCAAAGCAGTAGGTGTAGGTATTGTATTCCGGTTCAATGGGGACTTCGGGCACATTGAGACCACTTTCAATTTCTATGATAATGTCATTGAAATCCGAATCTGTACCTGACTCCCAACACATGAACTTTCTTTCATTGAGGGAGAGATATGCCAAACGTGGCCCATCAGTACCCAGTTTAGAAGATTTGAAGTTACATTCAGAATAATTATTAATTTCATTGTTCAAACGGCCGTCTCCATAGAGCTCACCCTGTTTCCTGGCTTTTCCATTTTCTACAAAACTTGTGTTAGCGCGAACCATGAACCCAATCTTCAGGCCAGCAGGGAATTTGTATGTACCTATGGTACCTTCTTCAGGCTTACCTTCGCCCCAATAAATCAGAGCATAGGAACCACGTTTATCAAGAACATCATCTTCCTTTTCAATGTATAAATCCTTAAATTGAATTGCCTTATACTTGGGCAATTTCTTCAGGAATTCTACAGGGTTTGCCTGATATTCAGAGTCGTTTTCATCGAAATAATAGTAGTAGAGGTCTGAATTATATATTTCGTATCCATAACCAGTAGTAGTTTTCAAAGAACCATCACACTTATATACTGGCGAGATGATAATGGGCTCGTTTCCAGTGGTGAATGGATAGGCTTTTTCATTATAATAACCACTTCTCTTTACTAAAGGAAGATTCTCCTTCTTGTTTTGGAAATAGGAGAATATTATATTCCTGAACAAGGCAGCAAACTCACTTGTGTATTCTGTCGGTTCCATCTTCTGGGCTGAATAGTCGTTCATATAATAGAGCTGTTCACCTGGTACCCATCCTCTTTGGCTGGCATAAGAATCAATACTGCCTGCAATCGTGAATTCTCCAGTTGGCAAGGTCAGACCAAGAGCTTCTGGCAGTTCCCAATCTTCACCTCTGGTTTTCGCTGCGTCTGCGATATTAACTGTGTTTCCCTCCACCTTTTTGAAAATCTGCTTGCTTCCATTGATGAAGGCTACATAGATACCGAGATTGTCTTTAGGGGCATCATAATACAGAGTGATGGTGGTCTCACCGTTCAATTCTGCCTCATTTAAGATTCTCATCGAGGTAACTGTTTCTCCTTCCTCGCCTATTTCGCTGACGCAGACTAGAACCTGTACCTTTTTGATCGTTGAGTTGGCGATGATTTTCACCTGACCATTAACGGTACTGCTCCAATCGTGATTGGGGTCGAAAGTAACGCCGAAGACTTTCTGGACATTAGCACTGATATCATTAGATGGCTCCGATGGAGTAGGGGTCACAGGCGTCTGAGGCTCCACGTTTGTGGGATCATACAAATCTGTCGATTTTGTACAGCTGGTCAATAATAAAAGACCTGAGGCTGCCATAACAATCAATCTTTTCATGTTCATGTTGGTTAAAATTGTTCGACTATATTTGGCGCAAATATAAGAAAAATCGGGCGTATTTGTTGTATAATTGACTTCTAATTAAAGAAAATTAACTGAAATCCTTTCCTAAATTGGAAATAATACCGTATTTTTGCATCATGTTGAACCAATAGATGTCTGAAATAACCGTTAATATGCTGGTGCGTAAAGGCTTCTTGATTGTTTGTCTGGTACTTGTGTCGCTGGTTGGCGATGCTCAGATTTCCTTACCCGACTCCATGCTGACCATCACGAAATCCTATGCCTGTCACATCACCAGTCCCGATACTGCTCAGACCATTTTGAGGACCATTCGTGAGCGTCAGACGGAACCTGCCTGGCGGATTGATTTTGCTGAGGGAGACCTGAACTATAACATGCGCCGTTATATGAAAGCCCTTTCCTATTTCGAGCGTGTCAAGGCTGAACCCTCCCTTAAAGACAGTACTCATCTACAGTTGCTTCTCTATAAGCGGCTGATGGACTGCTATGACGTCCTCAACCTTGAAGACGACCTGATCAGAACCATTTACAACCTCCGTAAGATGGCGCGAGCCCAGGGCGACAAGGCCTTCGAGTCGATGACCGTCTTTATGAGTGGTAAACAGCATCATTTACGCGGTCAACTCGACAGGGGCTATGCCTCCTGTCTGGAAGGTCTTGAGCTCATGCGTGAGACGGAATATGTCAACAAGCATATCGAACTGCGCAACTATTATGGGGTATTATTAAAGATGTACACGCGCGATGGTCGTTTCGAAGAGGCCATCCACATGTCCCGATATCAAGAAGCTGAGGCTCTCTATCCGTCGCCAGCCATCATGCGCAAAGCCCGTGAACGTGGTCTGCGCCAGGTATATGCCCTCCGTGCCAGCATGTATGCCCAAGCCGGCGATATGACCGAGGCCAACAAAGCCTATGCAGCCTGGAAGAAGACCACCTGCGGCAATGCCATCGACGATATGGACATTTTCGACTATCTGCAGCTCAGCCACCATAACGACGAAGCCCTGAGTACCATCGTCCATTACCGTGAATTCCTGCGCGAACAGGGTGATACCATCTCTTATCGCATGCTCTTTGCCCTTAACCGTGAGGCCTTGCTCCGTGTGGATATGGGTGACTATGAACAGGCAATAGCCTGTGGTCGTCAGGTAGCAGTCATCGCCCACAAACTCCATATCATCAAGTCGGGCGAGCAGATGCAGACCACCTACAATCTGTTGTTGGAGCAGCAGGCCTCCGAGTCTAAGACGAAGTGGCTGATGTTGTCGGGCATTGCCATCGCCATCGTGGCTATGGTGGTGCTCATCATCCTCTATTATGCCCGCAACGAACGCCGTCATGTCCGTGATATGCGCAAATTGGCCCATGTCCTCGAAGCCTATCGTCGGGCCGTGATCAATGGCGAACCATCCACGTCGCCCGAAGTCGTGGCAGCCATCGAAGAGCTCCGTTCCATCCAGATTCCCGAGAGCCAGCCGTCAGAAGGGGAGGAGGAACCCGACGACGAAGACCATCGCTTGTTTGTGGAGATGGACACACGGGTCACGCGCGACCGTCTGTTCCTCAAACCAGGTTTAGGACGTGAAGACCTCATGCGTCTGATTGGTGTCGACAAGAACCGTTTCGGTAAGATGATGAGCAAGTATTCGGATGCCTCCAATACCTCTGTCTATATCAACCAGAAACGAGTGGAGTATGGTGCCAAATTGTTGTTGGAACATCCCGAGTACACCATCTCAACGGTGGCCACTGAGTGCGGTATGAGCAATACGGTCACCTTTAACCGTACATTCAAAGAGATGTACAACATGACGCCCTCAGACTATCGTGAAAAAATGACCTCCATTTAGGGGGGGGTAAAACTATTTGTAAAGAATATTTGTGGTTTGTAATTTGGACAAATCTTTGCAATGTTTTTATTTTCTAACCAATTGATTTTAAGCTTATTTGACAAATTGTTGTATATACAATTGGACGAATTGTATTTCTGAACTATAGAGTTGATTGTCTATTATTTATCAATTTTTGTAACCTTGTTTTTGTTTTATTAGTTATTCCAAATGTTAAAATATGACAAATTGTTAGAAGAAAACGACAAAATTTAATTAAAAAAGAATCGTTCTTACTTTATTATATAAAGAAAATAACTACCTTTGCATTATAAAAACGATGATCACCGTGAGAAAGTTGAAGTCTATAACCATTGCATGCATCTCGCTATTGGCTTTTGTGTGTGTTGAGAGGGTAAACGCCCAGACGTTTGCCTTCCGGAACAATCTGCTTTATGATGCAACTTTGACCCCCAATCTTGGTTTCGATGTTCGTTTGGATTCCAAATGGACGGCAGGTGCTGTCGTAGGCCTGAATGCCTGGGATATCGACAAGGAAAAGAATAAGAAATGGCGCCATCTGCTCGTTGCCCCCAACGTCCGTCGTTGGTTGGGTGATTCCCTCTTCCATAAGAGTTACATCGAGGCCAACCTAATCTATAGCCATTACAACGTCGGCAACACAAAGATTCCTTTCGGTCTTTATAAGGGTGCTCAGGATCGTCGTTTGCAAGGCGACCTCTTCGCTCTTGGTGGAAAATATGGATATAGTTGGATTTTGGGACGTGCTTGGCGTATCGAGGCTGAGGCTGGTGTTGCTGTGGGCTATGCTTGGTATAAGGAGTACGAATGTCCGACCTGTGGTGCCTATTTAGGCGAGGGCAATCGTATTTTTCTCTTGCCTCAGTTGGGAATCAATGTCGTTTTGATAATTAATTAGAAAAAGAGATCATGATGTCAGTACTTAGGAATATACCCCATGTTGTTTTGCTTACGATGTCATTCGCAGGCTATATGGGTATTATTTCCTGCTCATCGTCTACTGAGCATGTTGACGATGCGAATCCTGGTTATGATCCGGTGTCAGGTGAGGTCCCCATTAAGTTCCATTTCCATGTAGCCACTGGTAATACTTCAACCACACGTATGAGTCAGTCAGACGTTCAGGCTACCTCGAGCGATGTTTTCCGTGGCATGGACCAGAGTGTCTTGATGTCATTCAATCTTCCTTCTAATGGTAAATCTGTTTCGTCTTCCATCGTGGCAGACAAGCTGAATGGTATGGGGCTTATCACCTCAGGTTCTGTTGGTCCTAACTCAGAATCGAAGTCCCGTTTTGTTGCAGATTTAGCCTTACCGGTCGGAATCAACACTCTGATGTTTTGGGGTAAGGCTATTAAGACTGGTTCGGATAATGCCCAGGGTAAGATGGAGTTTGGTGTTGCCAAGGACATTAGCAAAAATACCTTCAGACTTTGTAATCGAGTTCCTGATGATGCGTCAGAAACCTATAATAAGACCGTGTTTAGTCACTATGAATCTTTGATGGTTACTATTTTGAACACGATAGTGCAAACTCAGATATCCAAAGATGGTGTCACCATCAAATGGTCGGACTATGCATCAGTGACCAGCACTGGTATTTTACAAGAGAAATCCAGTTCGGCCAACGATAAAGACCCGAGTAATCCTGTGGTAGCCATATGTGGTTTGGGTGAAACTCTATCCAATCTGTTTGTGACCCTGAATACAGTTTATCAGGATGAGTTCCGTGCAGGTTCAGGTTCAGCGGTACAACAGATGTTGTCAGATCTCTATCCTCATATCAATATTGCTGCATCAGCATCAGCCAGCAGTCAGGAGGAACAGACTGCCAAGGAAGTGGCAGAGGCTATCCAAGCCAATATGCTCAAAGTGCTCACCACTGATGGGAAAGCCTTTTTGCCAATCTCTACGATTGTTGATAATTTAGGTCTTTCTTCGATCACTATTCCAGCAGGTAACAATGATTTGACCAAGTTCCCCTCTGTATTTGGTTTGCCAGAAGGCAGTACCCTTTTACAGTTTGATGTTGCAGAGACTTCCTATTCCTACAGGAGTCAGGTCATCGGTAATGGCATGACCTTTGATATTGATCATTACATGTATCCTCCTGAGCTCTGCTATTTCGGGAATAGTCCTATTCGCATTACGGATTCAACCCTGGTTTCTGCCGACTATCCTCAAGGTACGACAGATTGGGATGCCGATGCGTCATGGATTTCCAATCATTGGAGTAAGGATTCCCGTGTATTACCTTCAACTCGCAGCGTCGCTATGCAGCATAGTATCAATTATGGAACATCTCTTTTGAAGACGACCGTTCGTTATGGTGCGATGGATCTGGAGGACAACAACCATGCCATACAGTTGGCAAGATATGGATCTAATGAGGAAAACGCCATCATTGATGCCACCTCATCGCCTTTTACCTTTACAGGACTTTTGATTGGTGGACAGCCTTCAGAAGTGGGTTGGAATTACTTGGCTAAAGGTTCGGTACCTTCTTTCAATGCCTTGATTTATGATCAGGCGCTGAATACCGGTGGTACCAATCAACAGACCATTCCTGCCTATGATGCTGGGGCCACCACTCAGGGTAGGTCAGAGCCTGTCTATACACTTGTTTTTGACAATTGGGATATCTCCAAAGCCGGATCCGATCAGAATGATGTCTATATTGCCCTTGAATTTGTGAATAACTCTGGGGTTGATTTCTGGGGTCAGGATAACCTGATTCGTAAAGGTTCTACCTTCTATATCATAGGAAAATTGGATCCTGATGTGATCAAAGGCGCTACTTCTGCCCAGTTAGCAGATAAATCATACGGTATCACCTGGCCCACGAATTATGCCCTGCCGCCGTACGATGCCGATGGCAACACCCTCAAGGAACGTCGTGTGTTTATTCAAGATTATATGACGGAGGCACACTTCGTGATAGGCCAAACCTCTTTGCAGAAAGCATTTGTGTCTGTGCCTGACCTTCGTTCATCAGAGAATTCCCTAGGTCTCTCCGTTGATGTGGCATGGACGACTGGTTTAAAATTTAGTATTATATTTGGACAGTAAAAAAGAGTACAGTTAACAATGAGTTCATTGAATCGACATATCAGAAAGTTGTTTTCCCTGCTGATGCCGGTGGCGGTGGTATCGTGTTCAGTGATCGATGAGGACCTGAGCAACTGCGTTGTTGTTGAGCAGGCGAAGCTGGACTATGAGCTACGCCTGGTGACGAATATGACCACCGAGCTGACGACCCAGCTGACCACGCAGACAGATATCCGGCTGGCCGACGCCCTGAAGCAGCATCTCGACGATATCTTCACCGACTATGCCCACGACGTGGACTTGTCGTTCTATGATACGCAGGGCGACTCTACTCGTATTCAGCACGACGAGCACATCATGAACGCCAACCAGGCCAGCTATACCCTGAACCTGCCCATGCGCCAGTATATGCATCTGGCGACGGCCAACATCATCGACAATGAATCTGTGACACTGGAGAACGCCCAGTATTGCCATTCGTCGATATTACGTCAGGCCGCCACAGATACCATCGACTCACATACCACGGGCGTCTTCACAGCCCGACAGTCGATGGAGGTGTTGGAGGGTATCGATCAGAACTTCGATGTCCATCTCTATATGGCCAACTGCGCAGCCACTTTGGTGATCGACCCTAGAGGGCATGGACAGCTCGACAAGATACGTGTTTACAGTACGGGATTCGCCACGGGCTTCAACATCTGCGACAGTGTTTATCACTATGACGTTCGTTCGCCTTATGTCAGGACAACCCGTACGGCAACAGACAATCTGGACGAACTGTCTTTCACATCGGTGACTTTCCCGTCGAGGGAATCCAAGGAGTCGGCTACGCGCTCCGTCATCGAGACAGAGGAGCCTTTTATTGCTCAGCCCGGCGAGGAGGCACTTTGGGAGTTCCACGTCTATGTGACCCAGCCCGATGGCAGCATCACGAAGACCGTGCTCAGCGTCAAGACGCCTTTGCGTGCGGGTCAGTTTAAGATAATCAAGTGTTGGATAGGAGAGCAAGGTGAGATTAATGTTCCATCGGAAACTCCAGATCCCGGACCCGGTCCAGATCCTGGTCCTGGCCCCGATCCTGGCCCTGACCCCGGTCCTGGCCCTGACCCCGGTCCTGGCCCCGATCCCGGTCCTGGTCCCGATCCCGGTCCCGATCCCGGTCCTGGTCCTGATCCCGGTCCTGGTCCCGGTCCTGACCCCAGTCCTGGCCCTGACCCTGAACCCGGTCCTGAACCTGAACCCGGTCCAGCATCTAGTGAGGTGAGTACCTCTGTTACCCTCGACTGGCAAGAAGGTATTGAGATAGTGACTTAGAAATGAAAAGTGAATAGTGAAAAAGTGAATAGCGAAAAGAACCATATATGGCAGATAGGTTGGGTGAGTGTTTTGTTGCTTATCCTTCTGACTGGTTGTTCTCGTGACGACGGTGGCAGTTCTCAGTCGATTGTGAAGACCCAGTTTAATTTCTCTTTGCCTTTGAAGAGTACGCAGTCACTGACCCGTATGGGTGGCGATGTGGTTCAGAAGGACGGAACCGATAAGGAATTCCGTGGAATAACCGATGTCAAGTTGTTCTGTTACGACTCGGCTCCAACGGAGTCGTCCACTAATCTTGGTAATATTATTGAGGTGAAAACTTCAGGCAGTAGTGTTGTGACGGATGTGACGACCGATGACCTCTCCATGTGTCAGGAAATCAATATTCCTGTCTCCACCTCCCATTTCGGTTTCTTTGCCCGTGCCAAAGATGCTCCTACGACACATGAGGAGAAGATGAAGTATGGCATTATCGAGACCGTTGGTCTTGACAAGAGCACCTACGAGGGTAACAGTGGCATTCGATTCAAGCCCGTTCCGATATGTACTTCCGAGGCACCCTTCGGCGGAAGCACAGCAGGTCAGAACCTGCTCGACTTGCTCAACGACCTGATGAGTACCACCGGTGCCGAGTTGTCGCCTAATAATAAGTGGTCTACCGTGAACAACATGTACCTGAATGAGGCTTACCAGCGCATGACGGCCTTAAAGGCTTTGTCGTCGGATCATGTTCAGATCATGTTAGCAGCCATCAATAGGCTCATCAATCAGGATAGTCCAGACGATCAAGGCGAATTGTTACGCTCCAACATCCTGGCCAAGATCGCTGCAGCTTGTGTCACTGCTCCACTTCCCACCAGTCCGACCATTACGTTAAAGCCTGAGTATCAGGGATTTCCTGATGATATCCATCTGCCGGCCGGTGCCGCTCGTATTGAATGGGATGCCACTCAGGAAAAATTCATCGTTCCTGATACCCATAGTTATGGAGCCAATATCCAAGTCGCTTCCATCAACGACTATGTCTATCCGATGAACCTGCAGTATCAGGTGTATTCCGACATTGTGGCTTCTGATGATTTGGTTATCCAGACCGAAGAGGGCACCATTCCTGCAGACCAGTATCAAAACTGGGACGATTTGTTGGAATGGGGTTATAAAGGCGCCTCTAAAGAAGTGACGGAGTCCACTCAGTCAGTGGCTATGGTGAAGCAGGTAGAATATGCTGTTGGGCGCCTTGCCTTGCAGGCAGGTCTGTCTTCATCGGATATCTACGATGCCAAGAAGAATAAAGTGGACGTTGCTAATGGCTTTACGCTTAAAGGTTATCTTGTTGGCGGGCAGCGTGAAGTGGATTATAATTTCCAGCCAGTTGTAGGTAGTAAGGAGTATGCCATCTATGATACAGACCTGAGTGTCGGACTCCAGACTTTGCAGAAATCAACGTTCACGGAACCCGACTATATCTTAGGTCTTGGAACGGATCGTAATAAAGAAGTTAATTTGGCCTTGGAGCTTGTGAATGACTGTGATGATTTTTGGGGTGCAGATGGTTTGATAGCCCACGGTGCCACTTTCTATTTGGTGGTCTGTCTGAAACCCAGTGAAGGCACGAACTACAGTTCGAGCCTGAATCAGATTTTCAGTCGCGACCATGCCACGCAGGTAAAGTTGACCGTCACGAGCCTGTCCTCGGCAACCTACGGTCTGCCCAACCTCGAGCTTTTACGCCCTACTGTGGGTATCAGTGTGGATCTCAGTTGGCAAAAGGGTCTTACGTATGATGAAATCATTTTGTAGAATAATTAAATATGTATATATATGAATAAAAGACAATTCTCCGGTCTGGTGTCAAGTTTGGTGCTGATAAGTACCATTAGTCTGTCATCATGTTCTTCCAGTGACGTGGAAGACAACTCCCAAGTGGTTTACGACCCAGAAGGAAATGCTGGTGTCAAGCCCGAATTTGTTATATCCATCCCCCGTTCGGTGGTGGGTAGCACCCGTATGAGCAATGATGTGACTCAGAATGAAGGTACTTCGGAGCAGTTCCGCGGATTGGACAATATCCTTATGATTCCTTTCGCAAGTGTTCCTACGACCACCTCCTCCAGTCTCTCTGACATTATGGGTCTCAGTAGTATCCAGGCTTTGAATAAGCAGGGTACTCTGAACTACAAGGTCTATGCCGATCAATATGTGCCATTGGGAACGAAGCATTTCCTCTTCTATGCTAAGGCCATTGACAACGACGCAGACGTAGACATCACCTCGATGTCCGACAAGTTCAAGTATGGTGTGATCCATGCTACGGGTCTGTCGAATGGCACTTTCACCAATCCTAATGGCGTGAGTTTCAGTCTGGAACAGATCAATACCAATAGTTCAGAGCAAGCAGGTAATACAGTGGGCCGTAATATTATTCAGTTGATGTCGGGACTGGCCAATACGACCGTTTCGAGCGCTTCGGCTCCCGATAATGCCTGGAGTACAACAACGAATCTCATTCTGGCCCGTCTTTATAGGAACTTTATTGGTACGACCGTATCCTCGTCATCTAGTGTAGCTGCTATCTTGGCCATGCTCTACAACGGATTTGAGCGTGTTCCTGTCGGATCACCAGCACGTCAATTGGCTGATGCCCTCAAGAGTAAGATTAACGATGCTTGCTCGTCTACCCCCATACTCGACTCGACTCAACCAGTAAGTCTGATTAGTGACTATTCTGGTTATCCTGGCAATATCGGTCTTCCCGACGGTGCAGCTCGTGTTCGTTGGGATGCCACCAACCAGATTTTCGTTGACATAACCGCCAATTATAATCAGAATCTGAAGATGCCGATTACCGACTACGTCTACCCAGCCGCTCTTTGGTATTATGTCAGCACGCCCTTGAAAGCTTCCAACACGATTAAATCGACGGAATACGATGAGCAGGCCAATTGGAACAGTGTTATTTCCAACGTCTATAAAGGTGCTGCCGATGAAGTGGGGGCCTCTACGCTCTCTGTGGCATTAACAGAGCCAGTACAGTATGCTGTCGGACGTATTGAGACCAAGATAACCATGGGTACCGGCACCTTCTACGATGGTAATGGTGATGAGGTAGTTATTGGCAATGGCTATAAGCTGAAAGGTCTGTTGATAGGTGGTCAGAACAGCTGTGGCTTTGATTTCGCCTCAAGAGGCAATGAGAGTCAGACTATCTATGATGTCAACATGGCTTCATCCATCACCGCAAAGCCAGGCGTGACTACCTCAGCCAATCAGACCTTGGCCCTTGAGACCAAGAAAGACCAGGTGATCTATGCGGCTCTTGAACTTGTTAACGGTGGTGAGCAATTCATGGGTTTCGATGGCATTATCCCTGCAGGTGGCACTTTCTATCTGCCCACCGTCCTGAATCCACAGGCAGCCGCCAATTATGTAAGTGGAACGCGAGATAAGATTGTGATGAAGGATCATGTCACCAAGTTGACCGTTACGATTAAGAATGGTACGAATACCCCACCAGACCGTAATGGTGATGGCAATCCTGATAAGTATGTATTAGATCCCAATGATGTACCCATTGGTGTGGATGCCGATGGTGATGGTCAGGTGGATCCATACGATATCGATGGTGACGGCTCGCCAGATGCGTTTATCACAGATCCAGAAAAGGGAGGTCCCGGCTGGGATACCGATGGTGACGGTTATGTAGATTTACCTGTCCTGCCAGACCCAACTACGGGACTATATCCCACTTATCCGAACACCCCAGGAGGTTTGGGCAATGCCACGAATGGTATTCCCAATTTGGCTAGTCCTGGTATCGAGTTGGGTACCTCTGTCAATCTGGATTGGCAAGAGGGTTTGATATTGACACCGAACATTTAAAGGCAAAAATAAGATAAGGTTTAAATATAATAAGGTAAGCAATAGTGAGAAGATTACTCATCATATGGTGCTGTATGGCTGCGATGCTTATGAGCGGCTGTAAGGAACAGGGAGAGGTGACGGAAGTTGTTCCAAAGCCTGTTCCTGAGCCTGAACCAGCCTATGTCATTGCTGATATCGCCCTGGCAGTTCCCGACGTCAGTGGCGACGATACAGGTGTATCCACCACCCGTATGTCATCAGAGATTGTCCAGGAGCATTCTTCTCGTCTTGTGCAGTTGCTGAGTCTTACGCCTTTTACCAAGAAGGGGAAGATAGAGTCTTCTGACCTCTCGACGTTGTATTATGATGCCACAGATCTTGGTAATCGGGAGTACGGTGCCAAAACCATCAACGGCAACGCTGCCAAGTTCCTCTATTTCGAGAATTTTGCTTTAATCCCCGGTGTGGCCTCGTTCTTGACTTATGGAAAGGCTAAACCTGTGGAAAGTGGCCTCTCCGACGATATTGCCAAAAAGTCGTATAACGGCTCTCTGATTATCAGATCAGACGGTGTCTCCTCCTACAAGTTCCCGGATCTTATCAATCCCGGAAAGTTGTCGTTTGAGTTAGAACCCATCTACGACATCGACAGCAAGCCTGCAACAGAGAAGATTCCTGTCGAAGCCCAGCAGTTGGCAGATTATCTCACTTCGATCGGTAATACTAAGATAGAATATACTGATAAGGGTGTTCAGCAAACCTTACGTTGGTCAGAAACCGATGGTATGTTGCTTGGTTTGTTCAACAACTTCATCAATCTGGGTAATGATTATAAGCCAGGATTGATAGCTGGTTCTTCTGCGAACGTCATGGCATTTGTTAATGCACTCTATCATGATATTGATCAGTTGCAACCCAATCTGTTGGCCCCTCGATCAACTCTTTGTGCAGAGATCAAGAATACTATTCTTGCCGGTGCCGGTTTGTCGAACTTCACCCAAGATGGAACCAAGGTGACGAGTCTTGGCGTGGTCTATCCAGGCAATCTCGGCCTTCCCGATGGTGCAGCCGTGTACCAGTGGGATTCCGAAAATAAACAGTTTGCAGTGATGACGCAGACCTCCAGTACATCGAACATCACGGGTATTGGCCGATATGCCTATCCTCCGGAACTGTTCTATTATGGTAATAGTCAGATCCGGACCAGCAATACCGCCGTATCCATCCGTCAGTATAGTTCTGGAAAAACCACTTGGGAAGATATGTTGAGTCTCTATGTCGATAACGATGAGGTGACTAGAAGCACCAAGTCTCTTGCCATCAAAGATGCTCTACAGTATGGTGTTGCAAGGTTTCAGGCAACAGTCAATCCCGTGCCCTCTGTCCTGAAGGACTCTAAAGGTAATAATGTGACAGTCACCCCGACCTCTTTCCCCATCACTGGCATCATCATCAGTGGTCAGCATCCTGTAGGCTTCGATTTCAAGATTCCTGAGAACTCAGCATCGTCAGATGATCCTACAGGCACAGGTGTTGAGTTGTTCGTCTACGATCATCATATCCAGAGTGAGGACGGTCAGATATTCCTCTCTTCCAGTACGGAAACGCCAGCGTTCAGTACGTTAGTGCTTCAGAGTCAGGATTACAAGGCAGATGCTCCCGACCAGTCCGATGTCACTGTGATCCTGGAGTTTGAGAACAACAGTGGTCAGGATTTCTATGGCGAGAACAAGATGGTTGTTTTCCAGGGAACGAAGTTTTATTTGATTGGTAAGTTAAAGCTGAATAGTGCCGAGAATGCCGGCAGTGTCGATGATGATACCAAGAAGCGTATTTTCACGCAGGACCATACCACAGAGGTGTCCATGACCATCAATACGTTGGCTCAGGCTTACAATGTGATGCCCAATATTCTGTCGGGTCGTATGGAATTGAGTGTAGAGATGAAGCTGAAGTGGGTTGAAGCCACTCCGACAACAGTGATATTGAAGTGAAAGTTGAAAAGTGAAATATGAATGATGAAGAGTGAAAGAATGATCATAGGAATGACAGGTAAGATGATACCGCTGATGGTATTGTCTGTTCTGGCGTTGTTGCTGTGTCTGTCTTGCGGTAGCGGCAGTGATGGCAGTGGCGATGAGCCTGATGTTCCCAAGGAGCAGCCCAAGCTCCAGATTAACATCTACACTCCTGGTCATCCCGTTGTGACCCGTGCTGATGTGGGTGATGTAGAAGGTGAAAAAGCCGAGATGACCATCCATAAGCTTCAGATATGGGTTTTCGAACATTCTAATGGCGAGAAGGTAGCCTATCTCGAAGATACTAATCCGATGGCTCAACTACGTGATACGACAGGTGGTGCCTTCCTTCGTGGTACTTATCAGTTGATTGTCAGCAACAAGTTTGCTGAGGATCGACCTGCTGTCGATGTCTTTGTTCTGGCGAACGGCAATCAGACGGGTCTTCAGACGTTTGGTGAAAACACCACGCGTAATGTTCTTCAAGGTGCCTTGATGGAAGAGGGCTGCTATGGTTTGACAACGTTCCAGACGTCTGTCTCCGAAACGCAGGGTCTCCCCCTGTCTGGCAGGCTGAATGCCGCCGAGCTGGGTGGTGTAGCCCCAGTGCTTTATGTTAAGAATACCGTCACGGTTGTTCGTTCGGTGTCGAAGATCAGGTTCATTTTCAGTCGTAACAAACCCGATGCAGAAGATGAAGGGAAGGATGATCTTCATATCACCAAGATCGATCTTGATGCAGATATGCTCCCCAATTCGGCATATTTATTCCTGTCCGGACAATATACGCCTAGAGTATATCACTTACCTGACGGTATAGCCTATAATAGCTTAAAGACCTTGGCAGAGCCCGTCAGTATGACGATCAATCAGTGTGCCACCCCGGCAAAATATGCCTTTGTCTCATCCCTGACAGGTCAGGAATATGAGAATCTGATTAACAGTGGCATTACTCAGAACGAATTGACCCAGGTCGGACGATTCTATTTCCGTGAGTCGGATCGTCAAATGAGAGGTACGATATATTACAGAATAGAGGACAAGACCACTAATCATGTGGATGATAGGAAAGCGACCTTCAAGATGAATTCTGCAGGTGATTTCTCCCGCAACCATACTTGGATTGTCTATGGCTATTTCGCTGGTAGTGATAACCTTCAGATTACCTCCGTGAAGATCACTCCCTGGGAAGAGGTGCCCGGTGACAATAGCCACGAAGTGTACAATTGGTAAAAGATAAAAGAGATATGACGAAGAAAAGATATATAGAGACCCTGTTGTTTTCGGCACTAAACGCCTTTGCGTTATTGGTTGTCGGATGCTCTGACACCGATGATAGTGGGATGCCTCCAGTCATCGAGTCAGAAGGTGAACCCTTACAGGTTTCTCGTTTCACTCGTTATGGTGCTGGTGATGGGACAAATGAGACCAACTACGACAATCTGACGATGTGGCTTTTCGCCATACCTACTAATAATCCCGCAGAGAAAGTCCAATCAGGTATTGTGAGCTTCAATGGTATCTCTGAAGACGATAATCTTCTCACATGGAACTCTGCCATCTATGTGAAGAACTCAACGACATACGAGATGTTCGGTTTCATACCATCGTATATTGCTGGCACAGACTCTGGCATCTCCGAGAATGGCGCTAGTTCGGCAAAACTGACCCTGAAGGGGTTGCAATCGCTCTCAGATGACGATGTTTGTATTATCACAGGTGTCGTTAACGGTGCTCCTGAAAACCTGACACCCACAGATAAGCTCTATCGGGGCGTATATGAATATCAACCTTTATACGGTAGTACTCGTTATGGTGTACGCCTGCTGGCGGATCATATCTATGCCTCGTTGAAATTTGGCATCTATATCGATGGTGATTATGATGACCGTAGGACAATCAAGTTGAAGAAGATGGAAGTGATGAGTAACCAGAAGGCTCAGGTCAATGCGGTAATAATCTTGAACAAGGGGGCAGGTACAGAGGTAGGGGTACCTTTCACCTCATTTACCACCACATCTGTAGAATCTTCCGACAAAGCGTCACAGGTCATTTTCGAGGATACTGAAGGTCATGAGATCATGACCACAGCTGCAGTAGCTTCTATGACAGACAAACAAAAAGCTGCATATAATATGATCTCTCCGATCTATTTCGGAGACTGGCTCAAGAACGACCTTTATCTGGTGAGCACCTACGACGTATATGATAAGAAAGGTAACCTGACGCGCGAGAACTGTACGGTAACCAATAAGTTGCCGAGTTCAAAGACCAATATAGATATTGGCGAACAGGATTCCATAACGTTGACGGTCAATCCGTCTTACCTCTACGTGCTTTCTGATCCAGATCAGGATCCCAAGGTGGTAATTAAATGATGAAAGAGTTATGAAGTTGAGATATATCATAATAAGCTATCTGATGCTCTTGGTTGCTACGGCAGTCAAGGCACAGATTACTATTGGTGGTAATGTCTATGGTGGCGGCAATGAGGGTGATGTCGGTGGTAATACTAAAGTCACGGTTCGAGCTGGCGACGTCCATCAAGTGTTCGGTGGTGCCCGTATGGCTGATGTGAAAGGCAATGCTTTTGTCAATATCGACGGCGAGCATGCCTCTGCCTATATTATTATTAATAAGGTATATGGCGGTAATGATATATCTGGAGAGATTGGTGATCCCAAGCAAGCTCAAAACCCTGTCAAAAAATTGCCTGTTGAGTTGGACATGGTAGCTACAAACAATATAACCAAAGATTGGGATGCATTTGTAAAAATCTCTACCAAAACCGAAAAAGTTGAAGGCAAGGTTCAGGAGACTAGCAATGCCCAAAAGATCTATATCGGTCAGCTCTTTGGTGGTGGCAACGGTGATTACGACTATACCTCAAGTGGCACTTATAATGGTCTAAAAGCGCCTGATTTGCGTAAGACTTATCTCGAACTTTTGGGAGGCTCTATCGTCAATGTCTTCGGTGGCGGAAACGTGGCTACGGTGACAGAAGATGTCGTTATTCATTTGGATAATCCAAGCAAGGTGGTGAACCATATCAAAGTGAAAGACGGCAAAGAGGATGATGTCAATGGTACTGACCTGCTGACTGAAGATCGTTTCATAAAGATGGGTATTAACTACAAGTTCACCTATCCAAACAGCGCTTCCTTCCAGTTTGGAAACCTCTTTGGTGGCAATAACAAAGTAGATATGGCCATTCAGCCTAAGTGGAATTTGTTGGGCGGTATGGTGAGAAATCTCTACAGCGGTGGTAATGAGGGACGTATGACCTGTCCACAAGGTCTGTTGCTGCAAATTCCAGAAGAGTCTACTCTTATAGTTGACAATGTCTATGGCGGATGCCGAAAGGCTGATGTGCGTCCGTTGGATGCTGCAGGCAAAGATGTGCCTAACGCGCAGATCCAGTTGGAGCCGAATCCAACAGGTATTCCTGCAGGCTTTTCAGCTCATACGAGAATTCTAGGCGGTAATATCAACAATGTCTATGGTGGTAACGATATCTCCGGCAATGTCTATGGTGGTAACACTGTGGCTATCCTGACTACGATTCATGGCAATGTGTATGGTGGCGGCAATGGCTCGTATGCCTATACCGACAACCCGGCATTGAAGGACGAACTCCTCTGGCGCGACTTCTATTATAATCCTAAAGAGATATTGGGTTTAAGCGGTGATACTTTCACTGGCTTGCAGTCGGCAGAGGCCCTCAATAAGGTGCGCCCCAATGCTGAACAGGTGTCCCTCCTTCTCCGAGGCACGGCAGATAAACCTGTTTTCGTCGAGGGCTCGGTCTTTGTGGGTGGTAACAGTGCATCACTGCAAAACCTGACAGACATAGCCAATCGTCAGGCCCATGTGAAGATTGGATCGTATGTCACCATCGATAATCTGTTCCTTGGCAACAATGGTGAGAATATGGTAAAGACCGATGAGGAAGTACGTAACGAGGATGGTCTGGTTCAGTCAGAAGGTGTACTGCGGACTATAGCCAATACGACGATAGCAGGTTCTAAGTTCAACTCGATGGATTTGACACAATCCGATGTCTTTGACAAGTACATGGAGGGTTGTGCCATGAAGGTGATGCCCAGCGTGGTATTCGACGATGTCGAGAATTACACACCATATTCCAGCCAATTCGGTTCCTTATACTGTGGCGGTAATGTGGGTAGTATGATGACTGATGGACTGACTGAAATTTCCTTTGTAGACAAGGCCATAATTTACGATAAGATTGTGGGCGGCTGTAACAAGGCCAATGTTGATGCTGGAGAGTTCAATGCCGCCTATGAGGGTGGTCTTATCGGTGAGCCAGACAGCCACGGCGATAAGTTGAAGCTCAACTTCTCGGGTCTGAAGATCCAGCCCATGCGATGGAAAGATCCTAATGACAAGTCCAAGTTATTGGAGTGGAATACCGTAGTCTACAATGCCACAACGCAACAATTTGACAATGTAGAGAATGTTAAGCCTACTGAGCCAGGCCAAAATATAACAAGTACTGATGCCGATATTGTCCGTCGTCTGAAAGGCGGTAACCTCTACGGTGGTTGCTACGAGTCTGGTCATGTGAATGGTAATGTCATTCTCAACATCAACGAGACGCTGATGGAGCGTGATAAGCTCTTTGACCTCACAGATGAAGGAGATACCCTGTATGTGAATACTGAAAAGGGAAAATATACCATTACGAAGCGCAATACGGGTGTCATCCTCTCCGAACAGGGTATGGACGTGCTTGGTGATGCACTTAATGTGTTCGGTGCTGGTTATGGTGCCGCCTCAGAGATATGGGGTAGTACCACCATTAATCTGAATAAGGGTTACGTGTTCCAGATCTTCGGTGGTGGTGAGATGGGTGCCGTCGGTAAGAAAGACGCAGACGGGAAGTATGGTAAAAAGAGGGCAGATGGAACTTATGGCCCAGATGAGAAGTACAGTACCTATATCAACCTGAAAGGTAGCGTTGCAGGTGTGTCGAGAGCTACTTCTTCCATTAACTCTGACATGGCAGAGTGTGAGTTTATCTATGGTGGTGCCTTCGAAGGTGTGATAGCAGGCGACATCCATATCAACCTCGGTAATGGCCGTATCTTTAACTCCTTTGCAGGTAGCTGTAATGCCGATGTCCTTGGTCATACAGAGACTTACATAGGTCGCAATGGTGTGGATGCAAATGGCAATGATATTGCAGGTTTCCCATGGATCCGTGACCACCTCTATGGCGGAAACGACCTGGGAGGCCGAATTTTAGGAGATGCAAAATTCTCTTCCCGTATCCGTGACGATGTGAAGGGTATGGTAGCTGGCGACTATGGTGTTTCATCTTATATGGAGTACACCCAGGGTAGGGTAAGGTATATTCTGGGCGGCTGTTTCGGTGATTATGATTATAATAACGATCCGGCATATAAGGTAGGAACGGGAGCTGATTGTCGTGTTGCCCAAAGACCTTATCTGCACAATTCTTTTGTCAATTTCAGGCCTAACTCGAATGCCAACAACAGGGTCGAGAAAATCTTCGGTGCGGGTGAAGGCTATCCGGGCGATCGTGAAGGTGACAAGGGACAGGATCACAGCTACGTGCTCATCGATATTCCCGACAATGTTGATAACTTCGCCAATACTGAGATTTTCGGTGCCGGTGCCTATAATGGAGTTGGCATGCGCTATACCGCAGGTGAGACATTTGCAGAAGGTTTTGACCTCAACGAAGCCACCGCTGTCATCGACCTGTTACGAGGTAGGGTAGGAGCAGCCTATGGTGGTAGTTACGAGGAGGGTGTGACTCGTCGTACGTTAGTCAACGTGCCCGTTGGCTCCACGATCAAGATCGGCAGTATCTTTGGCGGTGCATACGGTAGTGATGCCTATTTGCCTTGTGATGTGTATGAGGCCAATGTGAATTATCTGACCCAGAGTGAAAACGCCTACCTGATTAGTGACCCGACTGGCAGTAACCAGCTGATGAAGGGTGCTATCTACGGAGGTAACAATCATGCGCGTCGTACCCTCTATGGTAAAGTCAATATTTCTGCCCCTGTCAGACAGAAACATCCTACTTACGGCATGACCACTGCTACCGTCTATGGTGCAGGAAGTGGTTCTCTGACCTGGAATGAGTACACTGAGGTCAACTTGAATGCTGGCGCCAGTGTATGGGAAGTATATGGCGGTGGAGAGGCCGGCGGTGTGATGAGTGCTGAGAGTGTGCAGAAATACATAAGTGATTATAAACCTGATTATTGGCCAAAGGTTAAGGATTCTGATCCTAATGTTCCTTTCACCGCTGCTGAATGGACAGCTGCCTGGACTTTAGGTTCAGGATATGACCCTGCGACATTGTCAACAGGTTATGTGAACAATAAATACACCAACTTGACTAACCCACTGGCAAGGAAAGCCGAGATAGATGATCGCGAGCTCACAAACGAACAGAAGGCAAGAATAGGCAATAAATACAATACCAACGTCCTGATTTATAAAGGTGCATATGTAGGTAATTATGCATACGGTGGTGGATTAGGTAATGAAAATGATGCTTTCGTCGGAAGCGGTGATGTCTACGGTACGACTTATATCGCCCTGCTCGGCGGTATCGTGAACAAAGATATCTATGCGGCGGGAACGTCAGGTGCCGTTTATAACATTTTCGGGGCTGAGAATATGACAGCCAGCACCAATGCCTTCATTGCTGGTGGTACGGTGCGTAATGTCTATGGCGGTGGTTGGAAGGGCAATGTCGGCTACCACGATGAAAAGACGACTGACACCACCAATGACATTCCTGGTGAGACTCACGTCGTTATCGGTATCCGTCGTGATCAGTCTACAATACCTTCTGACTACGGTTTCTACAATGGTGTGCCCGCCATCCAGCGTAATGCCTACGGCGGCGGTGAGGGTGGCGCCATCTATGGCACGACCCACCTGACCCTGAATAACGGCTATATTGGCTACGTCTACCTGCAAGCTGGTGAGACGCTTAACGAACAGGGTAAGATTGTTGCCGCTTCAGGAACAACCGAGCCACGCTATGTAGAGAAAGTTGATGATGAGACGTATTGGACTAATGATGTGTGGAGTGGTGTTGACCGTCTGAAAGACTGCGGCAACCTGTTCGGTGGTGGCTATGATGTGTTGAGTAGTGTTGACTTCAGCAATGTCACTATGTGGAATGGTATTGTCCGCAATAGTGTTGTCGGTGGTGGTGAGGTTGCGACTATCGGACGTGGAGCCATTGAGGCCAGTGGCCCGTCGAACTCCATCCGTACGTTGAAGGGTATCTATAAGGCCGGTAAGACCAACGTGGAGATCTACAACGGTCATGTACTGCGCAACGTATACGGTGGTGGTAAAGGCTATAACATCTTCGGCTATGGTCAGCAAGGAACACTTTATATGGATGGTTATGTCTTCGGACAGACCGAGGTACACGTCCATGGTGGTGAGATCGGTACCACTGAAGGCGTGGCCGAGGGCTATGGCAACGTGTTCGGCGGTGGCGATATCGGCTATGTCTACAGTCCCAGCATCTATAGTGACAAGACTAAAGCCAAGATAGGAACGGGTTCTCCCGGTCACATCTATTATTATGGTGCTGATGGTAAGCTGACAGAAGACTGTAAGGTGGTCATTGCCCCCTATCTGCAGGTGAAGAACGGCTACACCATCACATACAATGGTAAGACCTATAACTCGTATGACTATGTGCCGACGGACTATTTGAATACCTTGCCGAAGAAGAATGAAAGCGGCACTTATGTCGGTACCGAGTGGGAAAAGCTCTTCACCGGTGATACTGCTGGGGAGGAAGAGCGTGGTATCTATATCCGTAATGCCGTGTTCGCTGGTGGTAATGTCGCCTCAAACAGTGAACAGACTTATGCAAACGCCACAACTATCTACGGCAATACCACTGCTACGCTCTATGATGTCTATCACCGTGATTTCATTACCGTGGGCACCGAGCATACTGGTGGTGTCTATGGTGGTGGTAACCTCTCTGTGGTGGATGGCTACCGTGAGTTGAATATCACGAACTACGGCACTGACTACTATGGTCTGAAGCAGACCATCAGTATCGATGAATATCGTAGTCTTTCGAACCGTGAGCGTGCTTACTTCCAGCTGGAATACAAGTGTCTGGCCGATGTCACCATTGGCGGTGTGTTCTATGAGAAGGACAAGCGCCTGACAGAGGAGGAGTATCTGAAACTGTTGAGCAACGAGGCCATCGCCAGTCAGGTGAAGGCCAGCTTCGAGCCTTATGGCTTCTGTTCTATCTATGCCGGTCGTTTGTTGAATACGATCCAGCGTGCCGATCTCTGCGGCGTATTTGGCTCGCGCATGGTACTGCAGGGTGCCAAGGACCGTGTGGCTGAGGTAGGCGAGGCCATCGACTACACCATCAACCGTGTGGGTGAGCTGTCACTTAACCGTCAGCATTCTGCCAGAAGCGGTGAAAAGAGCGAAGATGCCACTCACGGCAATTACTTTGGCATCTATAGTCTTGTGAACTACCTCGGTAACCTCACGAGTGACGTAAAGTTCGGTAGTGACTATGTCAACGGCGATGGCATCACTTCCACAGATGGTACGACCTATTATTCATATAAGTCGTCGAAGCATACCAGCAGCGATCGTAACAAGGGTCAAAGCTCCAATCAGGTGGCACTGGCCTCGGGTGTGTTCCTGGAGTTGCTCACTGAGAACAGTACGAAGGAACATAAAGAATATGGCTATGTGACTGGTGTGGTTGAGCTCGACCTGATTAATGTGAAGAAAGACATGGTTGGTGGTGGTTTCGTCTATGCCAAGAACGAGCACCGCGTGCCCATGTACTATCCTAATAAGAGTAATGTGCTCCTGTCAGAGTATAACAAGCCTAAGTCAGAAGGTGGCAAGCAGCCCGATGAGGCCCGTACTTATAAGCGCTATCGGTACTCGCTCGACCAGGAAGGTGACTGGTCGGAGTCGGCTGGTTCCTATGTCATCAGTGGTGACAATTCCCATGTATACCAGACGATGGAGTGGCATACCTCCGGTAACTTCATCCATCCATCGAAGCGCATCGTTGATGACTGCTATCCTACGAACAATTCCTACGTCATCGGCTCAGCCAACTATTCCGAGGCACACTACTGGTATGTGAAGGGTGAGGTCTATATCTATGATCAGAAGGTATCTGCCTATACGGGATCGGCTAATGCCTACTCGAAGGAAGTTCACCTGCCGCTGACCATCACTGCCGCTTCGAACGGTAAGCTGCAGCTCCTCAATGTGAAGCCCAACCTCTATGCCTATAAGACCGATAAGAACGGTACGCCGGTGAAGATTGGAACCATGGGCAACGACGGCAAGCCTATCGATAAGGTCTTTGTGAATAACGAGAGTGACAGCTATGGTCTGAACGATGTCATCTCATGGTGGGATTGGCACCAGTTGTCGGCCAGCGACCGTCAGTATTTTGTGACCGAGACCTATGTGAACTGTGTCACCGTCAATGTGGACGGTGTGGAATATGAGCCAGGCACATACGTCATGGATCAGCGCGACTACGATCTGTTCATGGCCAACAATCATGATATCCGTGATAGCAAGGGCGAAAAGTTCAAGGATGACGATGGCCATGACATCGGCAAGACTTTCGCCTTCCGCTCATCGAACAATATCAGTCACGAGACGGGCTATCTGCTCACCTTCGATATGAACACGCCGAAGATATGGGATGACTACTACTCACCCCAGACTGGCAGCAGCAGCGAAGGCAAGATTATGAAGAGCGAATATGAGGCTAAGTTCACCGACGGCATGAGCGATGCCCAGAGGCAGGCCGTTATCGATGCATGGCGCGAGGGTCCGACGTTCACGCCTACCGAGACGGGTGTCTATGGCAAACGGTCGTACAGAGCCGGTGAGGTAGTTACGAAGGAAACCTATGATAATGCCGGTGAAGGCAAGGAGAAGATGGAAAAGGCATACGTAGCCACAGAGACTGTCACCTATACTTATAACGGTACGACCAAGACGGTTAACGCCGGTACCGCCATCTCCAAGACCGAGTATGACAATATCGGCACCTATAAGAATTCCTTCGCCGAAGCCTGGTACTGTACGAACTCCGTGAAGCTGACCAATGAGAACTATCTGCTCTACGGTGAGTTGAAGACAGCTGCAGAGATTGCCGCATTGAAGGCCATCAGTAGCAAAGAAGCTACAGATGCCGAGATCGATGCCGCCCTCACACCGGCCTATATCTGTACACAGGATGGCGAATACGGTGGTCAGCGCTTCGATACCGGTACGAACTACAGTGCTATTCAGGCCTGGAGCTCACTGCCGACAGCTGATCGTCAGAAGTTCAGCTATAACTTCGATGCCCTCGACCTGTTGACGGATACCGATTATCTGACTGTTGATCCGAATGTCACCACGTCTCCGTCGCATGAGGAAACGGTGGCTACCTTCCATGCACCTTACACCGACCAGGTAGATGTTGAATATCAGGCAGTGTTCAAGAAACAGGGTGTTGACGTGAAGTTCAATGGCAGCAACTTGGCCGATGGAGCCGTTCTCAGCAACAAGGAGTTTGAGACGATCCGCAACGACAAACGCCACTATACCCATGTGGAGACCAAGAACAACGGTGACGATGTCTATATCGCCAAGAATCACTTTGTCTATCTCGGTACCCCATACGGTCGTGGTCAGGTGGTTGATGCTGACGTCTACAATGCCAATGCCAGTGATGTGGAAGCTGTCAGGTTCCCCACAGCAGGTGAGTGGTACTACTGTTACGAGGACTATGTAGCCGAGAACGGTTCAACTGTCAGCAAGGGTACTACGATAACCAAGGCCGAATATGGTGTCGTGCCCAACTACCAGCAGTACTTCATCATCCAGGGTGAGGAACCAACTGAGACTACTACGCTCTACGTCAGTCGTGAGTCAAATGCCTACGATGTGATGAAGGAGAAGATCATCACCGTGGTTTATCAATATACCTATTATGAGGATGAGGACGACGGCAGTGTGAAGCTCAACAACGAGCTGCACGTCATCAACGTCCATCTCGACTTGGAGAGCGGTGTACCGCAGATTGGCCAGCTCAGTCAGCCGGCGGTTGTACTGCCCGGCAATGTGGTGGGTCTGAAGGCACCTGAGGTGAACCCAGGACTCTACGAGGTACTCACTAGTGGTTGGGAGATCTACACATCGCAGGATGATGCTGAAAACCACCGCAATGGTGCGCCTTTCGAGAATAACAATACGCCCGTTTACTTCTATCAGAACCAGAAGCACTATGTGACCTTCTATTCGAAGACCTATCTGGGCAAGACCTATTCTAACGCGGTACCTCTGCGTGTCGCCAACTATCATGATCTGGCCGAAGTACTGGATGACCCGAATCTTCTCTACATCGACCGAAGCGACGTGGACCGCAACTGCAAGGTCTACATCAATGACTATAGCAAGGATGCCGAACCCAAGAACGGTCTCGATCTGTTGAAGAAACTCTTCGACGAGAAGGCCACAGGCTATATCAAGGGTTGTGACAATCTCGACATCATCCTGCGTACCGACTTAGACCATAGCGGCAGTGCATGGACCGGCATTGGCGGTGAGGGTAACTGCTTCGAGGGAGACCTGCACGGCGACGGTCATACGATAACAGGACTTTCGAGCTCACTCTTCGGCAGCCTCTGTGGCAGTGTCTATAACCTCGGTGTCACAGGCTCGTTTACCGGAGGTGGTATTGCCGAGCAGGGCGACGGCTATGCCGAGAACTGTTGGGTAAGCACCACAGGTACTGTCGCTGCTGGTACGAAGGCTATCATCGGTAATCCTACCCGTGGTGTTGCCGGTAGTCACCAGATGGTGAACTGCTACTATCCCGAGACGAATGCCTATACCGCTTATGACGGCACCAAGGCGATGTCACAGAAAGCCTTCTACGGTGGTGAGGTGGCCTACAAGTTGAACGGTTTCTTACTCAACAAGCGTCAATACGACAACACGTCCAGTGGCAGCTTAGACAAGAAGTATTACTATCTGCCGTTGCAGTCCGATCAGTCGTTGCCTGAAACGATGAGTGAGGGAAGCTATCCTGGCAATTACGCCATCTATCCACTCACCACGAATCGTACAGAGCCTGTGACGGGTATCCGTGGCTATGTGGAGCAGCGCTTCTCCGACGGCGACTATCGCTATGCCGCAGGTACTATCCCTGAGACGTCAGATATCCGCATGAGGAATGTCACCATCGGTGCAGGCACCGAGGCTGAAGAGACCATGACCTATTACGTTCCTGTCTGGCCAGATGACTATCTGTACTTCGGTCAGAAGCTGACCTATGGTTATGTTGACGGACAGGCTCACCAAGACTATCCTTCTGCTTTGAGAAGAGATGGTGAACTGGTGAAACGTGATGAAAATGGCAACCGCGTCTTCCGTGCTCCGGCCTACTTCGGTAGCAGCACGATCGGCGAGGCCTTCTTCAACCAGAATGCCGTCTTTGCATCGGCCAAGAAGGACGATGAAAATGCAGTGGCCTATAAGGGTCTGACAGCCATCGACTTCTCTGGTGCCAGTGGTAATGACGGTGAGGGTCTCTACTATCCGCCATTGCTCGACGATGACGGTCTGGTAGGATTCCAGAATGTTGATTTGACCAAGAACCTCTTGGTTTACACCAAGACGACCCAAGGTGGAAATACAGCGGCAGACAAGACGACCTCTGTCGTGGCCAATTATCTGCAGGAGCCTACCTACGATGATTATGAGACCAACGCGACGTATAAGACCGTATCCCAGGCAGACTCGAATCATGAGCATGGTCATTGGGTATGTGACGGCGTGGCCTACCGCGATCATTTCCTGGTAGATAAGGAAGACTTCAATTGTCCGATTGAGTACACCTTCACTGACGACAAGCGGATGTGGTATCAGCGTCTGCCGGAGCGTTATGTGACGGCTGAAGGCGGTTCGAACAAGGGCTGGCTCGACATCAGTCTGCCGTTCAAGGTCGAGACTGTCAGCACACAGACCAAGGGCGAGCTGACCCACTTCTATCAAGGCAGCACAACCGGCCATGAATACTGGTTGAGAGAGTTGACGGATGTGAACAAGGGTACGCCCGACGACCTGGGTATCTTCCAGTATCTGATGACTGATCCTTATGATGGTGACAAGGAGTATACCAACACCTATCTCTACGATCATTATTATAAGTATAGTGATTATCGCGATGCCAACAGCGATCAGTATCAGAAGGAGTATTATGCCTCAAGCCATACCTTCGTGAACTATCCACGTCAGAAGGCTGGTGTACCTTATCTGATTGGATTCCCGGGCAAGTACTATTACGAGTTCGACCTGAGTGGTGAATGGACTGGTCCATACCATACTTACTCAAGACCCGAGAATCCAGGTCAGCAGCTGCTCACCTTCGTTTCATCGACAGGTGCGAAGATTGGTGTGAGCGACACGGAGATGAAGAAAGTGTCCTACAACGGCTACCAGTATTGTGCCAACTATGGTCATAAGACCCTGGCATCCGGCGCAGATAACTATATGCTCGACAACGAGGGCTCTAAGTATGCAGCCCTGACGGCTGAGACAACCGTTCTCCCGTTCCGTGTATACTTTACAAGGTCAGCGTCTACATCGACCCGTACTGAGGCTGCCCACAATGTGCTGATCAGTGATCTGCCACCTGATTCAAGGACCAGAGGCATCGATGACGAAAACAAGTTCAGAAGTGGTGAGCTGATTGTGAAGGCCCGTAACAAGGTCATCTTGATCACCTCGGAACTCAATTATAAGACCGATGTGTCCATTGTCACACCAGCAGGTGTTACCTTGAGCACATTCGCTATTGCACCGGATGAAACCGTCGCTACTCGTGTTGCCAGCACCGGCGTCTATATCGTATACGCTGATAATGGCAGGTATGTGAAGAAAATCATTGTGAAATAAATAATAATCATTTAAAATATTGAGCATTATGAAAAAGGTAATGAAAAGAATGTTTCTGGTCGCCGTGCTGCTGATGGCATGCGTGGTGACGAAGGCAGAGGTAACGGTCGAGTTCGCTCGTGAGTTCACTGCAGAGACTGGTGGTACAATTACGGTAAAGGGTCAGGCAGCCAACGCCACTGATGCTACCAGCACTGATGTTACCATTACGGTGACACCAGCCAAGGACTTTTTTATCACCAAGAATGACATCAAAGTCTATCTGACTGTTCCTGCCAGCACACGTTCGGTAGATTTTGAGAATCTGCTGACACTTAGTGGTGATGAGCCGAAGGACAAAATGGCTGCCCGTGACTATACCTTCACGGTGCCTGCAGGCTTCGGTGCCATCATTTATGAAGCCGATTTCCAGTCAGCTGATGCACTCTACAACATCGGTGATGATTCGAAATCAGGTTCGGTGAGATGGTCGTTGAATGAAGAGAAGACGGTCATGACCATTGCCGGTACCGGACGTACCAAGGATTTCAGTCTCGGCAGTGCAGACTTTGTGGATCCGTTCGAGGCATTCAGAGCAGAAGGCTCTACCGTTAAGTCGATTGTGATCGAAGCTGGTGTCACTGCTCTTGGTGACAACATCTTCAGCGGCTTTGTAGGCCTGACCAAGATTTCCATCTTGAATAACAGTGCTTTGTTATCGCTTGGCAAGGAAGCCATCAATACGAGTGGCGTGTCTGTCGAAGTTCCCGGCAATCTTTACAATGAGTATAAGATCACCGAGGGGTGGAGTGGTCTGACTATTGCCCCTGCTGAGGGATCTGTGGAGATGGCTATTACATTCGATAACAGTAACTCCTATAGGGCATTTGTTAACAGTGCACAGAGTCTGATGATTCCAAGTGTGCTGAAGGCATGGGTTATCTCTGGACTGAATGCTAGCGGCACATCGTTGGAACTGTCTGAGGTGAAAGACATTCCTGCCAATGTTCCCGTCTTGCTTACGGCCTCCGGCAAAGTCAGCGATGGTTTCTATACCTCATCTGTCGCTTCAGCCGCCAGTTCAGCAGGCAAGTATCTGAAGGTTGCTCCTGAAGGAGGACTGACCGTTGGCGCAGGTCAGGTATATCTGCTTTACAATGACCGTTTCTACTTCTCTCAGGCCGGAACCCTTCCAGCCAACCGTGTATACCTGGATATGAGACAGGAACCAGCAGCCAAGACCCGTAGCAGTATCGGCATTGGTGACGATGGCACAACGGCCATCCGTCGCATCGAAGGCGAGAACAAGCTGATCGACAAAGCCGGATGGTATACCCTTGATGGCCGTCAGCTTCAGACGATGCCAACTCGCAAGGGTGTGTATATCAATGATGGTAAAAAAGTCGTGATTAAGTAATGTCTCGCAAGATGACGATAGTACAAAGCTTAGGGCGGCTGTTACTGACAGCGCTGCTCATGGTGTGGAGTCTGGGAATGACTGCGCAGAAGGTTAGCGTGGTCACCCAGAAGTTCAAGGGCGGTACTGTCGAGGAGAAGCCTGGCCAGACAGAAGAAAAGGACGGTAGTGTCACGGTTACGCTGACCGTGACCCCCGATCCAGGCTACATGATCTCGAAGGACGACATCAAGGTGGTGGAAACCATCTCAGCCGATGCTGAGACCCGTGCCGATGCTGAGATCAAGCTAGGCAATCCTTTGCCATTGGAGGGCGATGATCCCGATGACCTCACCAAAGAACGAAAGTATACGGTGAAGGTGGAATCGCCGTTTGGCATCTATGTCAAGGAGGCCAACTTCAAGCTGAAGGATGCCGTACAGATCGAGGCTTCTGTCTTCTCCAAGACGAGCGAGGAGAGTACTGAACAGGCCGCTATGTTCAATCCACCAACAGACCTGGGCTTAGCCGAGGGCTTGAAAGCCTATATGGTGGTAGGCGTCAATACGGACAAGGGAAAGGTCGAACTCCAGGAAGTGAAGTACTTGCCCAAAGGTCTGCCACTGCTGTTGATTGCCGACGATCCTGGCGAAGGCTTCATTTTGGAGCCGAAGTCTGATAAAACGTCTGAAATCAAAGACGCTGATAAGGCCAGCAACCTCCTGCGGATAGGCTCGGAAACCGTACAGCCCAAGGCCTTCGAAGATTATATCTTCTATAAGGGCCGGTTCGTGATGGTCGACGGCGGTAAGCTTGCTGATGGCAAGATGTTCCTCGATCTCAATCAGGAGCAGGCCGCCAAGACGCGCGGTGTGCTCGGTATTGGCGGTGATGATTCCGGCACCACAGGTATTGCCGATGTGGAGCGTGCTGCGCGATCTGCTCACGACACCAGCTGGTACACCCTCGACGGCCGCCGCCTCACGACGCCCCCCTCCCGCAAGGGCATCTATATCCGAAATGGAAAAAAAGAGGTCTTTAAATGAGAGTAGGAAGGATTATTCTCGATAAGGTATCCTTAAGTGGGTAAAAAATGGTAGTTAAGGATGAGTTATAAATGATTTTATTAAGTTCGTGGATAGTAATAATGGCCCAGGACTAAAGTTTAGATGATGAAAATGAAGACATATAGAATGACGTTAAAGCGCATGATGATGACGGTGCTGATGATGCTCACTGTATCAGCCATGAGCGCCGAGCAGAAGATTTGGCTACGCTATTCTAGCGGAGGTAAGGCGAAGATCAGTCTCGATGGAAAGGGACTCGAGCTTGATAAGGAGAATAAGGCCACGGTGAAAGATGCCGCTGGCCTGAAGGTTGCTGTAACTGCAACACCCGACGACGGCTACACCGTATCCAGTGTAACCGCCCAGCTCTCCGTCACCCTTGATGACGGCAATTCCAAGACCCGTGGTGCCGACGATGCCTCATTCCTGGAAGTGACTAAGGAATCTGATACCGAATATGTCTTCACCATGCCTGACGCAGGCTATAATGTTGTTGTAAATGTTAATTTTACAGTTGAATCATCAAGAAAAGGAGGAGATCTTAGTGGCATTACAATAAAAGGTGGTGATTTTTCGGGAACGTATTTTATTAAGAGTGTTAGTGTCAACAAAGAAACTACAGATGATTATTATTTGTGTCCTACGGAAGGGTGGGTTTACTATACAGGAACAAATAGTTTCACTGAGGAGGACAATGGTCAACCCTTCTTGACAACTTATCCGTGTAAGAGTATTGAGGGTTACAATGCAACCAAGGCATTATGGAAGATTGAGAAAAGTGGCAATTACTATACTATCAAGCATGTCATTGATGGCAAATACATGGTATATAATGGCCAAATCTCTGATGCGAATGCAAACCGTATTCGTGTACACCTTGCGGATGTTGAAACCCTTGGTGAAAATGAATTGTTTGTTATAGGTACGAATACTGCCGGCAATATCGTTATTTCACCTAAGAATGCTAGTACTAACTATTTCAACGTTTGTCAAGGTAATATAAAGGATTTGGCAGGATCTACTAAATACAAAGTTAAAGCAAAAAATGACGGTCCAACAACTCCCACTAATCATAAGAATGATATTCATGGAACGATTGGATTATACACTGATATAAATGATTCAAATGCTCCATTTATTCTTGAAGACTACATCACCCGCCCGACAATAGATTATGATGTTAGTGACAATAACAAGATTATTATCACAAATAAAACGACTTCATTATCTGGTACGATATATTATACCACAAATGGTGATGATCCTACTCTGGAAGCTTCAACTAGATCATCTTTTACAGATGCTTCGAAGACGATAGATTCGTTTACTGATGGTACCATTATCAAAGCTGTGGCAAAGGTCGGTAATGATTATTCTAATGTTGTTACATTCACGTCATTTGTTCATGTGGGTAATTCAAATCAGTATTTGATTCAGACTGTTGATGGTGGTTCGTTCTATATGGTTCCACCAATTACTACAGAGACTAAAGTTACCACTACTAATATACCTCATGAAAAAATGGCTTGGTATTTTGATTATGTAGGACAAGAGTGGGGTATTCAATATTACAATATTGTAAATGTTAAGACTTCCAGTTATCTGTATTGTTCAGGAAGTAAAGGTTCTGATGGTGCATTTAAGTTAAAAGAAGATAGTGAAACAGATGCGAATCGATATACATTTGTGTTTGTTTCATCAGGAGATGGTGTTAATGTTATTCCAAATATACATTTTGCAGAAACCACGGGAATGTGTATGAGTAAGAAGAATGGCAATAATGCAACAGACAACCTGAATCTGTCTGATGGAACTGACAATAATTCTCGCTGGAAGTTTGTTGCGCTTCCTTCTGATTCAGACCCAAAGACATTGTTTGACCGCTCTTTTGCGTCGACAAGCTCGGGATATAAGTCGTATGAAATACAGAGTGCCAGTGCAACGACAACTCATTTAGTTCCACCAGCGACGGTAGGTGGTAATCTAACTGCAAATACAACGGGTGACAATCCTGTGTGGTCTTTCGAAGATACAGGAGAGTCGGATACTTGGATTTCATATTATTATTTGAGAAACCGTACAACAGGCAACTATGTTTTCTTTGACGGAACAGCAGGCCAAGATAATGGTAGTACATTCTTTACCAGTGCTACTATTACATCTGGTTCTGAGGATAAATTTAAGTTCATAGTTGTAAAAGCTACTAATGGCACTTCATACAACATTATTCCAAAGTTGCTGAAAGATCAAGCAAACCAAACAAAGAATAGTTTAAGTAAAACCTCTACTACGGAATTGAAGACTCTAAACAGTAGAGCCGTAGAAGCATCTCTTTGGAACCTTGTAGAGACAAACACCTTTACTGTATTGCCTCCTACCATTGCATACGGAACAGGAGTTGTCAGCATGTCAAGTGTTACGCCAGGTGCCGTTATAAAATACACAACGAGTACTACCGATCCTTCAACAATATATGATGATGCAAATAAACCTGCCTATGCAGATGATGCCCAAATATATATAAAGGCTCTTGCTGCCGTTGGCAATAACACATCCAGTGATGTCACATTCATCAAGAACCCAGATGTTAATTTCACGGAAGGCTTTGATTTCTCTTACACAGGGTCTGCCATAGAACCGACTGTTAGCAGTGTAACGGTAACTCCAGAAGGGGGCTCTGCTATAACTATCGATGAAACAGAATATGAGATAGCCTATAGCAATAACACAAACGTTGGTAAGGCAACCATCACCATCTCTGATGCATTGCCGGCTAACAATTTGATCATCAGCGGCATTTCTGAATTTGATATCACTAAGAGAAGTTTGGGTGATGGCACTACGGCAGCAGATGGTATAGTTATTACTGTGACAAAGGTTGAGGACACTCCCATTTCATATACAGTTACTGTTAAAAACGGCACAAGTATCACTTTAGTAGAGGATACCGATTATACCCTCAATGATGTAACTTCTGATGCTAGTGGTTATAGGGCTACGATTACAGCGGTGGAAAATAGTAACTACAGTGGAGGTGCCAAGATTATTTTTGTGAAAGCTGACTTTCCCACAGCAACTGACCCGAATAGTGGTGGGGCTGTATCCGCCTATCAGGCTACTACTGATTTGGCAACTCCTCCAGGACTGACTGCTTATATTGTAACAGGTATTAACTTGGGTACAAGTACTGTGGAGGTGAAAAAGGTAGATTATATACCAAATGGAAAACCTGTTTTGCTTCTGACAGATGAGGGGGATCCTCATGACGCAGATTTTACAACCTCGTTGGTAGAGGGTGTGACTGATGAACAGCGTAATACTGATACAGAAGGTAATTTATTGAAGATCTCTACAAGTGCAGAACCTGTTGCCTGTGACTGGGGACAGTATTACATTTTCTCTAAAGGTGAGTTTGTTCTCTCTATGGGTGGAAAGACAATGATGGAAGGTTTGTTCTATTTGGATAATAGCGAGTATAGTTCTGGAGGTGGATCAACACGAAATCCTAGTATACTCCACTTGTCAAGGGGTGCTACTACAGTAATAAATGGTGTCGTCAGTCAGAAAGAGAAGGATTCAAGGTCTTCTGTATGGTATACCATTGACGGACAGAAGCTTAATCAGAAACCTACCCGCAAGGGAATTTATATATATCATGGTCATAAAATAATTATAAAGTAAGAATGGAAAAATATTCACTTGATATGAGTAAAAGAAGATATATAAGTATTTTATTTACGTTACTGATTTTCCTCTTGAGTGGAGTTACTCAGGTGTGGGCTGTTGTTGATGCAAATTCTATAAAGATCGTTGTGACACCTCCTGGTGGAGATTCACCAGATTATGGCATGGTAGTGAAAGAAGTTGTTCCGACTAGTGGCGACAATAAGGTAACACTAACGGCTACTCTAGGAGCTACTCATACTATTTCAAAAACAAATATCATTGTTCAACCAGTTACAGACCCCAGTCAAACCCGAGCTCCTGGTATAGCTTCGGAACTGGAAGTCATGGACGGAACATCACCTAATGAATTTTATTTCATTTTACCCGCAAGATATGACGGTGCCATTGTGACTGCAAACTTTATTTCGACAGAAGCTACAGAGATTGATGATTTAAGTGGGATTACCAATCAGTTTGGAAACTATAAGTTTAGTTCAACCTTCTCTCCTTCTAAAACCCCAGCAGATGGTATAGGAACTTCAACTAAACCTTTTAGAGGTTCTCTACAGGGCTATATTGATGCAAGTGGAGAGATTAAGGTGATTAGTTTGTCTAAACCATTGTTTGACTATGTGAAGGATGCAACTATTAAGAATATTGTTGTGGAAGGTACGATTAGTGGTTCTGGCAATGTGGGTGCTATTGCTGGAAATGCTTTAGGAGCTTCGCGCATCTATAACTGTGGTGTATTGGCCACAGGAAGTACTGTAGAAAAAGACGAAGATGGTTATGATAAGATTACCTCGTCCAGTAGTTCCGTTATTGGCACCAACTATGTAGGTAGTATTGTGGGTTTGCTTGACGGCAGTTCGCGTATCATCAACTGCTATAGTTATGCCAATGTTTCCGGAGGTAATTATGTAGGTGGTATTGTGGGTTATAACAACGTTGCTACCACTGCCAGCAACCTTCAGACGATGGTGATGAACTGCATGTTCTATGGTGAAGTCAGTGGTTCTTCGATAGCTCCCATATACAACGGTGAGATTATCACCAACGATGGCGATGCAGACGGCGTTAACAACTTCAACTATTTCCGCCTAGAATCATCTTACATTCAGGATAACACTATTACCAAAGTATATAACTGTGCCCTTGGTGCCGAGACACGTTTCCTGCAGCGATTCGAATTCTACCGCCATTTGCTGAATAGTAACCGTGAATTGGCTGCTTGGTGGGCTACGGGCGATGCTGACAATAAGGACGAGATGATGAAATGGGTATTGGAGCCTAGCCAGATAGGATCCTCCACACCCTATCCTATCCTTAAGACTCCAGATAAATATGCTTCGGTGGTCAATTATACTCCCAGCACGACAGCCTACGATGAAGCAAACCGCAACAAGGGACTTAAACTGACTCGCGAAGGCGACGGTGGTGTGCTACAAGTTACCATACAGATGGGATCTACTAAATTCTCTGCCCCGTCAAGTGCTGGCTTTAAGTCTGGTGTAACAGGCAGTTTTGATCTCACCATTACCGATAAGGATTTTGAGCATTTCAATTATAACTACGGTAAGGTGCAATTGCCCTATTATAATGATTATTGTGATGGTAACTATACAGGAAACCGCGTGGTTACCGGCTGGAAGATTATTAGTATCACGGGTGGCACGGCGGGAAGTTACTCTACCGGAGATGATGTTACCTACAATGACAAAGGTGAATTGACAGCAACACCCTACAACTTTGCCGACCGCAAATGTAAGAATAAAGACCTTTACTCCGAAAGTGGCCGTGTTTTCAACCAAGGTGCCTACTGGGATGTTCCCGAAGGGGTGACTGCCATCACCATCGAGCCTTATTGGGGTAAGGCGGTTTATCTGTCCGATGCCTACTGGGATGTGACCTATAAGAATGGTACTGGAACTGATCTCACTAAAGCCGGATCTACAGAAGATGCCATGACTACTGCCGCCAATGTCACTACCGTCGGCGGAGGTAAACACTATGAAAACGGCAAGAAATATAATCTTGCTACCCGTAGTCGTGATGATGCTGGTCAGATTGTCTATACTTCCATGAGCAATGCTATCTCAAGTAATGGTTCTGCACTTTTTTCGGAGAGTGTTACGAATCCCACCGTTTATGATTATGCTGTGGTGCTTGTGGGTAATTATCATCATACTGCTGCCATAGAAGCAAATAAGAACTATACAGTTACCTCTATTGACCTTGATGGCGACAATGAGCCGGACTATTCTCTCATGCTTCGCTTTAACGGCCGTCTGGCTTTCCATCCTGTAAAATACGATTTTCTGAACCTGATAGGCCTCGGTATGGCACAGAAGACCACCGGCGGCACAGGTTCATACAATCTTGGTATCATGCAGCCCAAGGCTTGGTTCGAGGTGACCAACACCGCCCTTTTCCGTGTTACTCAGTTTGAATACGATAAGGGTAGGACAAAGAGTCCCTATATCTTACAGGGAGGTGTTATTGAGCAGTGGGTTACCCAACAGGACAATGCCGGAGATGGGGTAAGTTACTTCCACATAGGAGGAAATGTATGGTTCAAGGAATTCCACAGAGGCTCCCACCAAGATAATGCTAACAAGAGCACTCCTCACCCCCCCTTGTCTGTCACTGGCGGTGATTTCTCTAAGTTCTACCTTACAGGCTATTATCAGTCTCAGGCCACCATTTACGATGATAATGCCGAGTGCTATATCAACGGAGGTCGCTTCGGAGAGATTGCTGGTGCCGGTATGGAAGGTATTGGTACTTCAGATAGCAAAGGCAACATTACCTGGATTATTGATAATGCCGATATCAAGGAGTTCTATGGCGGTGGAATCAACCATGCTAAACCTGTGCATGGTAATATTCACACCATCATCAGCAACAGCCATGTGGATGTTTTCTGCGGTGGTCCCAAGTTCGGAAATATGGCGGCTGGTCGCACTGTCACCACTTCTGCCACCAACTGCACTTTTGGCACTTATTTCGGTGCAGGCTACGGCGGTAACTCCTACAGCCGCGACGCACCGAGAAACCACAATAATATATTAAACTTCCCCCATAACGATAAATCTGCTGGTAACCACACTTCTTGGAACAACTGGTTGTCGGATAAATACAAGCAGAGCTATGTTGCCAATAAAGGTGGTATATCCACCCAGTTTGACTATCAGTTCTTGCCAATGTCGAGCAACACTGATAATGTGGCACGTATTTTTGTCGATTATGTCGCCTTCTCATTGGCCACTTGTCATAACGTCACTTCTTCTTTGACAGGTTGCACCATTACAGGTCATTTCTATGGTGGTGGAAGTTTGGGAAAGGTTGATGGAAATGTTACCTCAACGCTTTCCAACTGCAAGGTAAATGGCAATGTATATGGGGCAGGCTATTCCGCTTCTTTGCCAACAGTCGATGTGATGAGTGTTGGTTTCCAGACTGAACCTTATTATTATACAGACCTCGGTACTTATCGTAAGGGAGTCTTCCCTGCAACTACCCCTTATACTTGGCAACATGGCGCTGCCATCAGTGTCGACAATGTAAATCATATCCTTTATACCACAGAAGACCTTGATGCCCTTGGCACGGTTGAGGGTAAGGTTACGTTGAACATTGAGGGAGAAAAGACTTCTGTCACAGGAAATATTTATGGAGGCGGTCAGTCGAGTGATGTGTATGGTGTTAACACTTCAAATGAAATTACTAGTGAAGTTGAGATAAATATCAAGGATGGCTCGATGACCGATGTCTATGGTGGTGGTGAAGGTAAAAACACTATAGTCGGTGGTAATGTAGTAGTTAATATTGGTGCAAAAGCCACAAATGGAGATCTAAGTGGAAATGCTATTATTTCTGGTAATGTATATGGTGGTAGTGCCCTTGGTGCTGTGAATGCATCATCTACAAAAGATGAAAATGGCGATGTTGCTAGTTATGTGCCACTTTCAGGAAAAACAACGGCAGTTAATATTTATGGCTGTACTAGCATTGCTAACGTCTTTGGTGGTGGATTAGGCCAATTGGAAAGTGGTACATCGGGACAGCCTAATTATAAGCCTTTCATTGCTGCTCAGAACTTCGGTGACGTGACGGTTACTATGGAAGGCGGAAAAGTCAGTACAGCCATCTATGGCGGTAGCAATGAGAATGGTGTGCTGAAAGGCAAGGCTACAGTGACACTAAAAAACGGAACAGTAGGAACAGCAGTGACATCAGGAGACCCAAACAACGTGGTCTTTGGTGGTGGTAAAGGTCAACCCACACTTGTAGAAGGTGATGTGGAAGTAAACATCGGAGAAACTACTCAGACTGAAGGTGGCGCAACTATTAATGGTAGTGTCTATGGTGGTTCTGCTTTGGGTAATGTGAATGCGACGAAGAATGGAACTGCAGTAGAAAGTACAACAAAGCAGGATCCTGCTTATCCAACGGATCCCACCAAGACAATTCCAACAGAGACAACCGTTACACTGAATAGGGGTACTGTCGGTGGTGATATTTATGGTGGTGCCCTTGGTTATTTACATACAACGTCTGAAACAGAAAGCGATGATGTTGCTGCTAACGTATATGGCCCCGTAACGGTCACAGTCAATGGTGGTACAGCCCGAAATGTGTTCGGTTGTAATAATAAATTAGGTACACCGAAGAACACGGTAGCTGTGACAGTTAACGGAACGGCAGCCCATATTGACGAAGATAATACAACCACTCCAGTAACTCCTGCCGTGTTTGCTTTGGGTGCAGTTTATGGCGGTGGTAATGAGGCTCATTATGTGCCAACGGCCAGTGGAGTTGAAGCACCTGTTGTGACCATCAACGGTTGTGCTAGTAGTATCGAATACGTCTATGGCGGTGGTAATGCTGCCAACGTACCAGCTACCAGTGTAACTGTCAATGGCGGTATCATCGGCTACGTCTTTGGTGGCGGTCATGGCGACAAGAATGCCTCTCCGGCTACTGAGGCTAATGTGACGGGTGTTGTCGATATTGACATTAATGGCGGTACCATCAGTTACATCTTTGGTGGTAGTAACAGTAAAGGAACTATCGGCGGTGATATAACTTTGGATATAAACAAGACAGGTACCTGTGCTATGAAAATTGCTGAGGTGTATGGCGGTGGTAATGAGGCAGACGGTAAGGCTGCCACTATTACCATTGGTTGCACGGGCGATCTCGTTACTGGTGATGATGGACATGCATCACATCCAGAGAATATCGGTACCACTTTGGAAGGTATTGGAGCACTCTATGGCGGTGCCAACAAAGCCGATGTCGGTACAGCAGAAGCGGCCTCAAACATCACGCTGAACATCAATAGTGGTATAGTTGCTAATGTGTTTGGTGGTAACAATACCAGCGGTACGATTTATGGTACAATCGAGGTTAACATTAATAAGACTTCTGAGGCTTGTGGCTGGTATGTGGGCAATGTCTTTGGCGGTGGTAATAAGGCTGAGTATAGTGGCACTCCTACTGTCAATATCCAAAATGGTAAGGTGAGCCGAAATGTCTATGGTGGTGGTAACGAAGCTGGTGTAGGTGGTTCGAAAGTAGACATGACTGGCGGTATTGTGCTGGGCAATGTATTCGGTGGCTGTAATACCAGCGGCACAGTTTCTGGTGATACCCAGGTGAATGTTACTGGCGGCACAATAGGTGAGGGTAGTATTACAAAAGATACTAACGGCAAAATTACAGCGTTTAGTCGTACTACAAAGGGTAATGTCCATGGTGGTGGTTATGGTAAGGACACTTACGTGAAAGGGAATGTAGAGGTGAATATTGGAAGTGCGACAACCGTTTCTTCAACAACTACATACAGTGGAACAGCAGAAATCTATGGCGATGTCTATGGTGGTGGCGCTCTGGGACATGTGAATGCTTATCTGGATGGAACGACGCTTACATACAGTTCAGATAAAACGACTACCGTCAATCTGAATAAGGGTACGATTTATGGTGATGCTTACGGTGGCGGTCTTGGTGATGCAAATAATGCTGCATACGTTGGTGGTACTGTGAACGTGAATCAGAATGAGGTGGCTTATATTATTGATTATGAAAATACTACAGATGTAGATCCAACAGACCCAGACCCAACTAATCCAACCAAATTTATACAGGTGGTGAAGAGTGGTCGTATCTTTGGCTGTAACAATCTGAATGGTTATCCTTTGGAAAATGTTACAGTGACAGTTAATAAGACTGTTGCGGGTAATGTCACGAGAACCTCGGGTACTTTAGATCATACTAAGTTGGCTGATGATCCCAGTCTTTCTTATGAATTGGCAGCTGTATATGGCGGTGGTAATCTGGCTTCATTTACAGCGACAAACAAGAAGACAATTGTTCTTATCAAGGGTTGTGATGATACCAGCATTGAGACGGTCTATGGCGGTGGTAATGCCGCTGCCGTTCCTGAGACGGATGTGAAAGTCCAGAGCGCATACGAGATAGGTTCTGTCTTCGGCGGTGGTAATGGTAAAGACAAGTATTACAATGGTACAACATGGGTGGCCAATCCTGGAGCCAATGTCAGTGGCGATGCTCACACCGTGCTGTATGGCGGTATCATCCATGAGGCATACGGTGGAAGTAATAAAAAAGGTACCATTTCTGGCAATATTACCATTGATATGTCAGATACTCATCTTAATGGAGACAATTGTGATCTGCACGTTGGAAAGTTTGTGGGTGCCGGTAAGGATGCCGATGCCAATGGTGTGAAGATGATCGTTGGCTGTAAACCCAGTCAAAAGACTCCTATTATTTATTTTGGTGCTGATAATGCCAATATCAATGGTGATGTGGAAGTGACTATCACCAGCGGTAACTATGGAAAGGTGTTCGCTGGAAATAACGCAGGGGGTGCTATCTTAGGAAAAATCATCTTGAATATTGAGGAGACTGGCAATTGTGAAACTCCCATCACTATCGATGAACTCTACCTTGGTGGTAACGAGGCTGCTTATTCTGTCTATGGCTATTATAAGGACGCTACTGACGGCAAATTGTATCCAATAGGTAAAGATGGAAAAGACAAAGATGGAACAGCAAGAAAGCCTGTGAGGTGGGATAGCACTACCGAACAATATGTCGAGATTTCAGGAACAGGAAATGATACATTCACACCATACGCCGATCCGATACTGAATGTCATTTCTTGTACCAGCATCGGCCAGATATTTGGTGGTGGCTATGGAGAAGGTGCTGTTATGTATGCTAATCCGACGGTGAATATTAACATGATTCCAGGGTCAAAGGCTACACTCATAGATCTTGACGGTGACGGTAATCCAGACAACGATGCCACAGCTTTGGGTGCTATCGGCAATGTCTATGGCGGTGGTAATGCTGCAGATGTCATTGGTAATACGACGGTCAACATCGGTACGGAGACAACCATCAGCATGAATACCGAACCGGCTCATCTTGGCGAGGGCAAATATACCTATAATACGGAAACTGGTAAATATGATGGCGTCGCTGTCATAGGTGCCAATATTACTGGCAATGTGTTTGGTGCTGGTAAGGGTTCGGAAACCGATGTCACTAAGGCAATGGTATCAGGCAACAGTATTATCGTTATGAAGGGCGGCTCGGTGAAGAAGAGCGTCTATGGCGGTGGCGAGCTGTCGCAGGTGGCAGGTAATACAGACATTACCGTTGCTGGCGGTACCATTGGTACGCCCAATGAAGGCAGTACAGTGTACGGCGGTGCTACGTATGGTAATGTCTATGGTGGTGGTCAGGGTAATACCACAACTCCCGATGCTGGTCTTATCAAGGGTAATACCAAGATTACAGTCCAAAACACTGTTGTAGATGAGAACACGACTATAACCCCCAACATCTTACATAATATCTATGGTGGTGGTGCGTATGGTTCGGTTGGAACAATTACCCGTGATGCTAATGGTGCGACCTATGTACCTGGAAGAACTACTAATATTTTGAACATGCCTACAGCTTGGGCAAGGAAATCAGGGAATACAGGCACTGACACAGGAAATACGGAAATTTATATCAACGGCGGACAAATCGGTACAAATGGTAACGAGAATGGTATGATATTCGGTTCGTCGCGTGGTGATGTTTCCACACCTTATGGTGCAAACGCAGAAAATCCTTATGGCACAGATGTAGACAAGAACGACCGCTTGGCTTGGGTATATGATACTAAGGTTGTAATCGGTCAATCGGGTAATCCAGACATCAGAGGCTCTGTCTATGGTAGTGGTGAGAACGGACATGTCTTTAACAATACTGATGTACAGATTCATAACGGAAAGGTAGGTATTGATGATACAGGGAAAATTACCGATCCAGTGACTAATATCGAATATACGGGCGCCGACTATCCTAAACGTGGCAACGTCTATGGTGGCGGTTGCGGTGAGGATGATTATACCGTCTCTGGTGTAAAATATTTCAACCCATTGGCAGGTATTGTGCTTGGCGATACAAAGGTGACCATTGATGGCGGAAAAGTCGTCCATAATGTCTATGGTGCCGGTGCTTTAGGTTCTGTAGGTGGTAAGACCACCATCGAGATTAGTGCAGGTCAGGTTGGTGACGATGGCGTGGGTGATGGTGATGTCTATGGTGCTGCCCGTGGTAAAGTGGGTCTCACTCAAGAGAACATCGCACAGGTTCGTGAAACGAGTGTTACCATCTCGTCGACTGCTGATGTCAAGGCAAGTGTCTATGGTGGTGGTGAGGCCGGTAATGTCAGAGAGAACACGGCTGTCAGTATGACTGGAGGTACCGTTGGCGAGAATGTCTATGGCGGCGGTAACTTAGGCTACGTGGGAACTTTTACTACTTCGACGAATACAGGAACTGGAAGCACGGAATATATTTTTACAGATACTGAAGGTAACGCCAATACCACTGCCAATAGTGACAACAAGAATACTGGTGTTTGTACTGTTACAATTTCTGGCGGTAAGGTGGGCCCTGATACTCCGACGGAGACCAAACCCGGTAATGTGTTCGGAGCTGGCAAGGGTTCTTCAGAAACATTCGAGTGTGAGCCCGCTATGGTATATAGCACGAATGTCATTATCAGCGATGGTATTGTGAATGGTACTGTCTATGGTGGCGGCGAGGTAGGCCGAGTAGAAAACAACACGGTGGTAACAATAGGAACCCAAGGAGAAACGGATGGGTCTAATAAGCCTGATATTAAAGGTAACGTTTTCGCTGCTGGTAAGGGTCTCAACACACATGGATATTCGGCTCTGGTTCGTGGCGACAGTAAAGTGACGGTTCAGGGTATAGCCCATGTCGGACACAGTGTCTTTGGTGGTGGTGAGATTGCTACGGTGGGTAGATATGTGGTCGTAGATAATCTGCCGACAACAAACACCAGTGGTGGTGATTGTATCGTAGAAATCAAAGGCAATGCCCATATCGCAGAAGATGTCTATGGTGCCGGTAAGGGGGTTCTGCCTTATGAAGGGTATACTTCTTCAGAAACTCCCTGGAGTAAGACGTCCACTGGTTCTACGCAATATACAGATGCCAATCGAGCTGACTACTTTAAGTATATTACTACGCTGGCTATAGTCAGTGATACCCATGTGACTGTGACAGGAAACGCTACTGTTGGCGGTTCCGTCTATGGCGGTGGTCAGAAAGGTTTTGTGCAGACAGATACTGATGTGGAGATTCAAGGTTCTTGCGCGATTGGCACGGCTAGTACGACCACGGGAGGTAACGTCTTTGGCGGTGGACTGGGTGATGCTTCTGTTGCTGGTTATGCAGAGGCAGGCCGTGTGAAGGGAAATACCAACCTCGAAGTCAGCGGTGGTAATGTGTATGGCAACGTCTATGGCGGCGGTAGCTTGGGCGACGTGGGTACCATTGTCAAGAGTGCTGATTATAATTATAAGTGGACTAACGAGACCAATCCCAGTGAGACTTACACTTACAACAATACCGGACTTTGTACTGTTGAAATTAATGGCGGTATCATAGGTGTTGATAATCCTACAAACGCTTCTGAACATGGCAATGTGTTTGGAGCTGGTAAGGGTAAAGACGACACCTACTGGTGTGAGAAGGCCATGGTGTACAAGACAAATGTCACAATTAATAAAGGTACAGTAAAAGGTAACGTTTATGGCGGTGGTCAGATTGGCCGCGTGGAAAATAACGCGGTGGTAACGATAGGACCGGCTTCAGGAGATGATGTTGCTGATATCAAAGGTAACGTATTCGGAGCAGGTGCAGGTTTGAATACTCATGGCTATTCGGCATTGGTACGTGGTAACGCTACCGTCACTGTTCAGGGTAAAGCCCAAGTTGGACAAAGCGTCTATGGTGGTGGTGAAACAGCATCGGTGGGAAGATTTGTTGTAAATACCGAAACGTCATTACCAACAGAACCGCTAAGTGGTGGAACATGTACCGTCACAGTCAATGGTGAAGCCGCAATTACGGGCAATGTCTATGGAGCTTGTAAGGGAATCACTCCTGATTATGCTAATGCTACCATACATTGGAAGAATGATAATAAGTCGCATAATTTTGATGATGAGGCTGATTACCTTAAGTTCCTTAAAACACTGGCCTTAACCAGCAATACCGATGTGACCATCGGTGGTAGTGCTACTATTGGTGGTGATGTCTATGGCGGTGGACAGAGAGGTATTACCTTAGGTTATGTGGAGGTCGATGTGACTGGCGGTACCATTACCAAAGATGTTTATGGCGGTGGTGCTTTGGCAGACACGAACACCAGCAATTGGGATGGGTCGTCATTAACAGCTAAATATTATGAGGTTACTGGCCTCACTGTTGGAACGTCTGTTGTAACAGGTTTGTACACAAAGAATGGCGATAAATATACGGCGGCTACGGGTACGGCTCAATCAGGTATCAAATATTATAGGTTGACAAATACCAAAGTTAGTCTGATGGGTGGAAAAATCCTAGGTGCAGCCTATGGTGGTGGTTTAGGTCAAAAGACTGGTGTGGATAATGCAACCAGTGATGTTGAGGCTATGGTCTATGGTGACGTGCTGGTTGACCTGAACGGAACGACAACCATGAGCGACGGAAAAGCTACAGTTAATGGTGTGGCGACGACGTATGCCGCGGGTTGTGTCGTTAATGAAATATTTGGTGGTAATAATGTTAACGGTTCACCGAAGGGTGACGTGATGGTGCATGTTTATGCTACTCAGAATAAGAATGAGGAAGATATTATAACAAAGGATGCGGGTAATTACGATGTGACAGCCGTGTATGGTGGTGGTAATCAGTCTGCGTACGTGCCTGCAACGGCTTATCATCCTACGAATGCTCCAGCCGGTTCAAAGACCCAAGTTATCATTGAGGGATGTAGCACGACCAGTATCGAGAACGTCTATGGTGGTGGTAATGCTGCTGCTGTGCCAGAGACGAATGTGGAAATCAGATCTGCTTTTGAAATCTACAACGTCTTCGGTGGCGGTAATGGATATAGTGCCACAAAGAATCACACAGATCCCACGGCAGCCAACTACAATCCTGGTGCTGATGTTGGTACTCTTGACAAAGGAACATCGACATATGGTACAGGTAACGCTAATACGTTATTAATAGGTGGTCATATCCACGAGGCCTACGGAGGTAGTAACCAGGAGGGTAAGATTATGGGTAATGTCAACATCAATACCAATCCAAAGGATGAATCTGAGGACGGTTACTGTGCTCTGAATGTCGAGAAGTTGGTTGGTGCAGGTAAGAATGCCGATGTCGATGGCGACTTGATTATGATTCTGGGTTGTAAGCCAACCACGAAGACTCCGTTAGTCTTTGCCGGTGCCGATAATGCCGACGTGAATGGTAACGTGGAACTGACGATTACCAGTGGAACGTTCGGACAGGTATTTGGTGGAAATAACCTGGGTGGTGTCATCAAGGGACATATTAAACTGAATATCGAGGAGACAGGGTGTAACCCAATCCGTATTGATTCACTCTATCTTGGCGGTAATCAGGCTGCATACTCAATATATGGTTATTATAATAAAGGAACGGAAGAGAATCCTGATCTTCAGCCAAGAACGGCTGAGATGGAGGCTGTAGGCAGTTCTAATCCTGGTTATATTGCGCCTGTAGGGAATCCTTCCAATACTGACGGGAAGCATCCGTTCCCATACGCTCAGCCTGTGCTGAATGTAATTTCTGCCACCAGCATTGGAAAGGTGTTTGGTGGTGGTTTAGGTGAGGGTGCTGTTATGCATGCTGACCCGACGGTGAACATCAATATGATTCCGGGTGTATTTGCTACTCAGGAATTAGGTGGTCCTCATAAGCTTGGTACAATCGGTGATGTCTATGGCGGTGGTAATGAGGCTGTGGTTTATGGTAAAACGACTGTAAACGTTGGAACGGCAGAAACAGTAACGATGACCTCCGTTAGTGACGATGCAACGACAACAACAGTTGATGAGAGCAAGCCATATGTCGAAGGTGCTCGTATTGTCGGTAATATCTTCGGTGGCGGTAATCAGGCTAATATCGAAGGCAGTACCGAGGTTAACATCGGTACGATGACCTATGCAAATGAAAATTATGAGGGCGTTAGTATCAAATGCTTGGAGAACAATGCTGAGCATCCAGATAACGAAGAGAAGACTGGTATGGTATTCGGTGGCGGTAATGCAGCTGATGTGACTGGTAATACAGTCGTCAACTTTGCTGGTGGTTATGTGGAGAACCGCATCTATGGTGGTGGTAACTTAGGATCGGTAGGAACATTTACCAAAAATACTGCAGGAAAGCCTGATTCTTGGACATCAGGCGGTAAGTGTACAGTTACTGTCAGTGGCGGTAAGTTGGGTAAGGACAATATGAAGATGCCTGACGATTTCGGCTATGTTTTCGGAGCCAGCCGTGGTGAGGTAAGAGATACTACCGTAGCAGAATATGCAGATCTTCGATTTAAGACTTATGTTAAAGAGACCGAGGTGGTTATCAAGGGTGATGCCTTTATTCTTGGTGGTGTCTATGGTGGTAGTGAGAATGGCCATGTGCGTGGTGATACATGGGTGAAGATTCAAGGTGGCCAGATTGGTTGTGGCACGGGAACGACTATACCTTATGATGAAACAAAGTTTATTGATCCTTCTGATCCTCAATCACCTGTGACTACTACTAATGCGCTGGCTACATGTGCTGCGTTCCCGTATGACGCGGTAACAACTGGTAAACCTTACGATCCTTATCATGGTACAGCAGGTTATGACTCTAAGGGAGGCGCAGCTGCTACTGGTGATGATGGCGCTAATGATGGCCATACCTTCTATGGCAATGTCTTTGGTGGCGGTTCTGGTTTCTTCCCATACGCTGCAGGTAAGTGGTTACGCTCTGCAGGATTGGTGGAAGGCAATACCAGGGTAGATATCGAAGGTGGTCATATCCTCTCGAACGTCTATGGCGGTAATGAGCAGACTGATGTCTATGGTACTTGTACGATTAATATGTCGGGAGGTACTATCGGCGTGCCTCGTACCAAGGAACAGATTCAGGGGCATCCTGTGATTGGCAACCTCTTCGGTGCTGGTAAGGGTGACAAGCGTGTACTCTTCAATACCTGGACAAACGTGGGTAACACCAGTGTCAACGTGACAGGTGGTATCGTCTATGGTTCTGTATTCGGTGGCGGTGAGGACGGTCACGTACTTGGCAACGCTACGACATTGATTGAGCAGGCTAACGAGAAGACTATTACGATCGGCTCTACGGGTGAATCGACAGCAGATGGTAATGTGTTTGGTGGAGGACGTGGTTCTGAAACGGCACTGACCGCTGGTGTGGTAGGCGGTAATGTCAGTCTCACCATTAAGAGTGGTAAGATACTCGGTAATGTCTATGGTGGCGGACGATTAGCTTCTGTAGGAACGAACTTTACAGATCCGAATGATACCAAATATGGTCAGCTGCAGGAGGGTGATACTCATGGTAACATTACGATGAACATCGATGGCGGTACTATTGGTATTGCCACTTCTGAGACGGGTGTCAATGGTAATATCTATGGTGGTAGTAAGGGTGTAGATGGACAGTTCGATTTGGGTATCGTCAGATCAACTACCATCAATATGACTGGTGGTACAGCTTACGCTAGTGTCTATGGCGGAGGTGAGTTAGCCCAAGTTGTTGGAACTCATACAACAGACGGAAAAGACTTAGGTACAGAGATCAACATCAGTGGCGGTATCATTGGTAAATCTGGTAAGGGTGGTGCCACATGGGGTAATGTCTATGGCGGTGGTAAGGGTAATACGACCCATGTAGCAGCAGGTCTTATCAAGACGAATGCTTTTGTTAAGATTAGTGGCACATCTGAATCGCCTGTCATACACCATAATATATATGGTGGCGGTGCTTATGGCTCGGTAGGAGATTTTAAATATGATACGAATAACTACATCACGGGTTTAAATACTGACAATACGGGTAAGGCTTATATCACCATTTTGGGCGGTAAGATAGGGAAGGACGGTAAGGAGAACGGTATGATCTTCGGTTCTTCTCGTGGTGACGTGGGTGGTATTGGAGAAATCCACGATAAGCTGGCTTGGGTTTATGATACTGAAGTTACCATTGGTGGAGGAGAAACAACGCCACAGATTGTTGGTTCAGTCTATGGTGGTGGCGAGAATGGTCATAATTACCATGATGCAGTGGTGAATATTCATAGTGGAACCATCGGTATTGCTTCTGGTGACCCAATTACCAGCAATAACGGAACTCCTGATGATACTTCAGATGACATCACTTATAATGGTGCTGAATATCCATACCGTGGTAACGTCTATGGTGGTGGCTGCGGTACGGACAAGTATTATTCTGACCTATCTTTAATCACAGGAACCCATACAGCCAATGACGGTGAAGGCGATAAATACAACCCATTGGCCGGTATCTTGTATGGCAATGCCACGGTCAATATCGATGGTGGTACAGTCGTTCGCAATGTCTATGGTGCTGGTGCTATGGGTTCGGTGGGTAAAACGGTTACTACTGGAGGTGTATCGAAAACCACAGGTGGTGTGACCACGATCAGTATCAGCGGCGGTCAAGTCGGTGTTGACGGTACGGCTGGCGACGGTAATGTCTTTGGTGCAGCCCGCGGTGATACTCTTGCTACCAGCAACGAATTCGCTCTGGTAAGAAAAGAAACCAGCGTATCTATCAGCGGTAACGCCTCTGTCAAAGGCAATGTCTATGGTGGTGGCGAGTTAGGCTGTGTGGGAGTATATGCCATGTCTTCTGATATGAGGACGTTTACATGGAAAGATACTGACGGCAATAACAATACTGCAGACAATAACAAGAACACTGGTGTTTGCAAGGTAACTGTCTCAGGTGGTACAATAGGTTCAGGTGCAGTAGGTACGGGCCATGTGTTCGGAGCCGGAAAGGGTAAGGACGACACCTTCTGGTGTGAGAAAGGTATCGCTTACAGCACAGATGTCAGCGTTACTGACGGTACTGTGAAAGGTAACGTCTATGGTGGCGGCGAGGTTGGTCGCGTGGAAACTGACACTAAGGTGCAGATAGGAGATGGAGTAGGAGAAGAAGGTGGAGCAGCAGCTCCCACTATTACGGGCAGCGTCTTCGGTGGCGGTGCTGGTGTAGAGACACATGGCTACTCGGCTCTGGTACGTGGCAATACTACCGTCAACGTTGAGGGCAATGCCAGTGTAGGACATAGCGTCTATGGCGGTGGTGAGATAGCTTCGGTGGGCAAATATGGTCTTGACAGTCAGAACATGCCATCAATTTTGCAAGGCGGTGGCTATTGTTATGTCACTGTTAAGGGCCATGCCACCATTACAGATGATGTCTTTGGTGCCGGTGAGGGTGTCAAGTCTCATTTCGATAATACGAATGAAGACCTTTCGAAACGCTCCAGACGCATGACGCTCAAGAGTGATTGGACATCTCGCGAAGGGGCTGACCGATTTGAATGGAATTATCTTGAGAATGAGTCCGCTTATTCAACGTATCTTGAGACTTTGGCTTTGGCCACCCATCCCGAAGTGGCCATTGACGGGAATGCCTCCATCGGTGGCTCCGTCTTTGGCGGCGGTGAGCTAGGTCTTACGAAGGGCAGTGTCATTGTCAACATCAATGGCGGAAAGATTAACGAGGATGTGTATGGTGGCGGTTCATTGGCCAATTCGAACACGACAAGCTTAGTTGATCTCGACGGTGACGGAGTAACGGAAACCATTCATCCTACAACAACAGTCAACTTGTTTGGCGGACTCATTGGTGGTGATGCATACGGTGGTGGTCTGGGACGACTGGCAGCTACTGGTGTTACAGCTATTGAGGCTAAGGTCTTTGGCGATGTCGCTGTGAATCTGGGTAATGCTGAAAGGACTACTGCGACAGCCTTCGAAGTCAATAAATATTCTGAAGGTACTCATGCTGGTATCGTCAAGAGTGGTCGTGTGTTTGGCTGTAACAACCTGAACGGTTCACCGCAAGGCAATGTGACGGTGACAGTCAATAAAACAATGAAGGGTAATACCGAAAAGACCGCTTCTGGTAATCTCAAGAGTGAGGACGCATCGAAACATAGCTATCATGTGGCTGCCGTCTATGGTGGTGGTAACCTGGCAGGCAAAACAGTTGGCGGTTCTACCAACGTTATCATTAACGGTTGTGATGTCAGCATTCGCAGCGTTTATGGTGGTGGTAATGCCGCTGAGGTTCCTGCAACGGATGTGCTTGTAAACGGTGCATACGAGATTGGAGAAGTGTATGGTGGTGGTAACGGTAAGGACGACTATACGCTGGACGGAGGTGCCAATTGGATTGAAAACCCCGGTGCCAATGTCAATGGTAATACGAACACGCTGTTGCAAGGTGGACTTATCCATGAGGCATACGGTGGTAGTAATGAGAAGGGTACTATTGTAGGAAGTGTATCTATCAATACAGCTGATGATAGACCTGCAGATTGTTCTGATTGTCCATTGGACGTAGAAAAGCTTGTCGGTGCAGGAAAGAATGCCGATGTCAATGGCGATTTGATCATGATCTTAGGCTGTAAGCCGACGACGAAGACTCCTCTGGTCTTTGGCGGTGCTGATAATGCGAATGTAAACGGAAACGTCGAAATGACCATTACCAGTGGAACCTTTGGTCAGGTGTTCGGTGGTAACAACTTGGGCGGTGTCATCAGGGGACATATTATTCTGAATATTGAGGAGACTGGCTGTAATCCTATCAAGATTGATTCACTTTATCTTGGTGGAAACCAGGCTGCATACTCAATATATGGCTATTATAATAATGGAACGGAAGAGAATCCTGATCTTCAGCCAAGAACGGCTGCTATGGAGGCTGTAGCCAAGACCGATCCGAATTATATAGCACCTGTTGGGAATCCTTCAAATGAGGATGAAAGACATCCATTCCCATACGCACAGCCCGTGCTGAATGTCGTTTCTTGTACCAGCATTGGCAAGGTGTTTGGTGGCGGTCTGGGTACGGGAGCCATCATGCATGCAGATCCGACTGTGAACATCAACATGATTCCTGGCGCATTTGCCAATGATTCCGAAAAGGGTGTTCCTGCCGTTATGACAGCCAAGGGACTGTCATCTGATGACAACCCCAATAATCTGGGTATTATTGGTGATGTCTATGGCGGTGGTAACGAGGCTAATGTTGAGGGTAATACTCATGTGAATATTGGAACTGCTTCGACAGTGCAATTGCATGAGAGCCTAAAAGCAGATGGTGTTACCTATATTATGAGTGGCGACAAAGAAGTTAAGGGTGCCTATATCACTGGCAACGTGTTTGGTGGTGGTAAGGGTAAAGCTGACACCTTCACCTGTGAGAAAGCCATGATTGGAGAAGACGGTGATGGCGTAGCTCATCCAGAAGGCGGGACAAATGTCACCATCGGAAATGGTACGGTGTGTGGTGACGTCTATGGTGGTGGTGAGATTGGCCGCGTGGAGAAGAACACTGTGGTGACGATAGGACTCGAGACTGGAACCAGCGCTCCCGTTATCAAGGGTAACGTGTTCGGTGCCGGTAAGGGTCTTGAGACACACGGCTACTCTGCTCTGGTACGTGGTAACACGACTGTTACTGTTCAGGGTAATGCCAAGGTGAGAAAGAGTGTCTATGGCGGTGGTCAGATAGCCTCTGTTGCCAGATATCAAGTGGCCAAGACGGAGGCAGAAGCTGCTGAACATGGCGTGAAAATCGGTATGCCGTATGCACTGGCGAACAGCACCAGTGGCAATTGTAAGGTCACCATCACAGGCAATGCCGAGATAGGACCTGAATACGAAATGCAGATGACAAAGGCTGGTGGTCCTGACGACACAGGCTATGTATTCGGTGCCGGTAAGGGCGTACTGCCTAAGGTGTATGACTACACAGTTGCTGATGATGATCATATGCCCAAACGTATGATTGAGAAGGACGGCGTTAACACCTGGGAGTATTTCGATACGGAGGCCAAATATTTTGAATTCGTTCAGACGCTGGGTTTGGCCACAAATACTGACTTGACCATCGGTGACCATGCCTTCGTCAAGGGGGCTGTATATGGTGGCAGTGAGAATGGTATTGTACAGTACGATACTGATGTGAAGATCCAGGATGATTGTCAGATTGGTGCCGGTAACGGTGTAAATCGCCGTTATAATGAGGGCGAATGGGCTTCTGAGTCACTTGCCGAGTGTGCAAGCTGGAAATATGAGGCACCATATTCACCTTACGATCCATATGCGACATATAAGAACGATGCTGATGGTAAGTACTATTATGATGAGACCCATACAAGCTATGCTGAGGGTGGTGCCAACATTGCTACTGACGGTCACACCTACTATGGTAACGTATTCGGTGGTGGCTCAGGTTGTATACCATACTTTGATACCTTAGAAGGTAAGAGCCAGTATATCAGTACCGCAGGAATGGTGAAAGGTAATACGAACGTGACAATTACTGGTGGCCATGTCCTGACTAATGTCTATGGTGGTTGTGAGGCTACCAATGTATTGGGTACTGCCAAGATTACGATGACTGGTGGTACGATAGGTGTACCGCGTACTGATGCGGATATTGTCAAACACCCCCTTACAGGTTATCTCTTCGGTGCAGGTAAGGGTGACCAGCGTATTTTCTTTAACAAGGAGACGAATGTGAATGATGCTGTTGTTAAGGTTGAGGGCGGTAGAATATATGGTTCTGTCTATGGTGGCGGTGAAGACGGTCACGTATTGAGAAACGTGACGGTGACTATTGGTAAGACTGATAAGACAGGTCCGACGATTGGTACGAGAGGTACATCGTTCTACGATGGTCACGTATTCGGTGGTGGCCGTGGATTCGGTGGCGAGGCTTTGACAGCAGGTAACGTGGGTGGCTCTGTTGAGGTTAACATCGAGGGTGGCGAGACGCTCGGATCCGTCTATGGTGGTGGACGTCTGGCATCTGTTGGCTATGGCTTGTATCTGACGACGGAGGAAGGCTATGGCGTGATGCGTAGTGATACAGAGTATGACGGTTCTTATCAGAACCCGAGTACAGAACCTGCCTCATCGTTCTTCAACAAAGGCCGCGGACACATCATTATGAATATCAAGGGTGGTACGATTGGTAACGAAAATGCCACCGGTGATGGTGCGAAATATAGCGGAAATGTCTTTGGCGGATCGATGGGACGTCTGGATCTTTTGGATGGCACACGCAGTGAAATCTGGCCTTTGATGGCTCAGGTGAAGAGTACCGAAGTCAATGTCAGTGGTGACAACACGACCATCTGGCGTAACGTCTATGGTGGCGGTGAGTTGGGTACGGTCCGTGATGATGCCAAAGTGACAGTCAGTGGAGGTACCATTAGGCGTGATGTCTATGGTGGTGGTTATGGTAGTGAAGATAAAAACTATACCATCTTCTCCAAGAATGAATCTGGCACCAACAATACTTATGCCTATACACCAATGCAGTTCGCTGGTTGTGTGGGTAAGAGTACGACGGTGAATGTCAGTGGCGGTTATATCAGAAAGAGCGTCTATGGCGGTGGCGAGATGGCCTCTGTGGGTATCATTGACTATCGAGCTAAAGAGACAACATCTGAACCTGCGGCTGACAAGGTGAAAATAGGTCCAATTAAAGGAAAAACGTATTATTATGAGAACATCGTTAAGCACGGGGATGAAACCAAGGAGTTCGCTTTAAGCTGGCCTTACGAGTTTAAATATGTAGAAGGCTTTGAGGGTGCAACGCATGTCAACATCACAGGTGGACGTCTGGGTCTCAAGGGTAGTGACAAAGATGCGGCTCTTACAGATAATGGTGATGTGTATGGCGCTGGCAAGGGACTTGCGGGCGACTACAAGGACTATCTGTTCTGTGCGAACGTAGGCTCTACTGACGTGAAGATTGCGTACGGTTCCACTCTAACGACCTATGATCCCGAGGGTGAATGCATCGCTGGTGCCGTCTATGGCGGTGGTGAAGATGGCCATGTGATGGGCGATACCAAACTGACTATTTCGGGAGGTCTGATAAATCACTCCGTCTATGGAGCCGGTAGTGGAAAGGGTAAATTCGATGCAACCCTTAAGAAGATTGGTAAGGAAGAGAATTACGAAGCCAAGATCTATAGTATCACAGCTGGTAAGGTGTTTGGCAACTCGACGGTCGAGATGAGTGGTGGTTATGTGGTTCGCAATGTCTATGGTGGTGGTAATATGGGTTCTGTCGGTAAGGGTAACTATGCCGGTGGTGCTGATGACTATTCTACAGCGGGCTATGGTGAGAAGGTGGCCGGAAACCTGTGGGATGGCAGTAACAAGTTTAGTGAGGCCTTCCTGAACAGTGGTAAGTGTACGGTCAAGATTACTGGTGGTACCGTAGGCTATATTGACTCAACTGATCCTTCGAACAGTATGTATCCTTGGAATACTACTGCCAGTCTGCCTTACGGTAATGTATTTGGTGGCTGTCGCGGTGAGTCTGCACCGAACATCTCAGAGACACCACGTTATCTCTACAGTCCAGAGTTCTTCGTGGGCTATGCCAACGAGACAGAGGTGACGATCGAAGGCGATAATACCAAGATTCTCGGTTCTGTCTATGGCGGTGGTATGGATGGTCACGTGCGTCGTGATGCCCACGTCATTATCAATGGCGGTGAGATCGGATTGCCTTACACCGATGCCAACAAGACTCTCCTGAAGACGGAAGACATCAACAACATCCAGTGGCTGGCCCGTGGTAATGTCTATGGTTCTGGCTCTGGTATCGGTAAGTACCTGTATGACTTTGACTATGATGGTAAATACACCAGTACGGTTTCGTATAATGGTAGACAAACCAAGGAGGAAGATTTCAGTACATCTGCCGGTTCTGTGACCCGCTTCACAAAGGTTGAGATTAAGGGTGGTAAGATCTATCGCAATGTCTACGGCGGTGGTTCGCTGTCGAGTATCGGTGCCCCGAACATGGGACAGACTTATCATCTCTATAGCAAGGACGATGCAGGTCATAGCACAGAAGTTGGCAAGCAGTCGCTCAACGAGGTGATTATCTCTGGTGGTCAGATTGGTGAAGCCACGGGTGTCGCAGTCAACTATGGCGGTCATGCGTTTGGCGGTAGCCGTGGTGATGCCTCGTTGGATAACTCGCTTTTCTCTACCTCGATGTTTACGAAGGTGAACATTGGTGGCGGTAAGGTGCTCGGCAGCGTCTTCGGCGGTGGCGAGGTCGGTATCGTCAAGGGTAGTGTGGCTGTCAACGTCACTGGCGGTGAGGTGGCCAAGGATGTCTATGGCGGTGGTGCATTGGCAAATACCAATACCGCGAACTGGAACCCGACAGGCGGTACAGACGGAAAGGGCGCATGGGCTGATGGTCAGGTAACTGACGGCAAGACGACCTACACGACCACTGTCAATCTGCTGGGAGGAACCGTTGATGATGTCTTCGGTGGTGCTCTTGGTCAGAGAGTCGGCGATGTGACTGGCGGTACGCAAGATATTGAGGCCTTCGTATATGGAGATGTGAACGTCAACCTGAATGGTCTTGAAGCCAGTGACTATGTGGCAATCCATAACTCATTCGTGACGCCCCTTGATAAGGATGCTAATAATGTAACCACTTCTTATCGTGCCAATGACGGATGTATCGTGAAGGGTGAAGTCTATGGATGTAATAATATCAATGGTACGCCTAAGGGACATTCGAAGGTGCATGTGTTCAAGACCATGGCAAGGCCAGACCAGGCAGCAACGGCAGACAAGACTGCTGATGGCTACGATGTGGCAAAGGTCTTCGGTGGTGGTAACAATGCTGACTATGTGCCAGTCGATACCAAGTTGGCTACAGAGGTGATCATCGAGGGTTGCGACCTGACGAGTATCCATCAGGTTTACGGTGGTGGTAATGCTGCCGCCACGCCTGGTACTTCGGTACTTGTGAAGGGTACCAAGATCATCTACGAGGTATTCGGTGGTGGTAACGGTGAAGCAGAAGGTACGAAAGCCCATGTCGGCAAGAAAACCGCAGATGATTCAGATTACGACTTAGGCGAAGGTAAGGCTGAGGTAAAACTCATGGCCGGTAATGTCACCTACGTCTATGGTGGTAGTAACACGCATGGTGATATCCGCGGCGGGTCGTATGTAACCAACGTGACGAAAGACAGTTCACTCGGCTGTTGTGAGAAACTGAATGTCAAGGAGATCTTTGCCGGTGGTAAGAATGCCGACATGATCGGTGGTGCGAAGATTGTCATGGGATGTACCAACTCGGAAGACTGGGTTGAGGAAATCTATGCCGGCGCCAAGGCTGCAAACGTCGGAGGTGATGTCAGTCTGACACTGACCAGCGGAAAGTTCGGACGTGTATTCGGAGGCAATAAGGACAGTGGTGTCCTGGATGGCAGCATCACGGTGAACATCGAGGAGAATGCGAAGTGTGGTATACCTCTGATCATTGGTGAACTCTATGGCGGTGGCAATAAGGCTGCTTACTCTATCTATGGTTACAATGCTGACGGAACAGTGAAGACTTCGGGGGAGAAACTTCATGCATCGCCTGTGGTGAATGTGAGAGCCTTTACCAGCATTGGTAATATCTTTGGTGGTGGTTACGGTGAAAAAGCCGTCATGTATGGTAGCCCGACGATTAATATCAATGTGGTGAATAATAATCGTACGACTGGTAGTACCATCTCGACTGAGCTCACCAAGACCTTCGAAGAAGGTACGGATAATGAATATTCAGTGAAGATTCCTACGCATGTGGATGGTAAGATTGGTGCTATCAATAACGTCTTCGGTGGTGGAAATGCCGCCAAGATCTATGGTGATACCAATGTGAACATCGGTACGGAAGCTAAACAAAAACTGGTTGTTATTAAAGATTCTGGTGATCCTGACTACGAAAGTGATGGAGTAACCCCCAAGACTCAGGAAATGGATGTGGTAGGTGCCGACATCCGTGGCAACGTCTACGGTGGTGGAAATGCAGCCGAGGTGACTGGTAATACCAATGTCGTCATCGGTAAGCAGTCGGCTACATCGGTTACTCCCTAACACCGATATGCCAAGATCTTGAAAATGTCACACTGGGCTTCCTGTGTGACATTTTTCTTTGATAATATTTGGAAAATTCGTTTATTTATTCTATCTTTGCACTCGAAAATGATTGAAAATCAAAAGTAGTACTTGCGATTTTAAATGAAAATCACAAGTTAAAGTAATCAAGGAGACATTTGAATAAGCACCAAAGGCCCGCTCATTTCTAAGCCTGGATTCACATTTTATTGTGAATTTGCTTGGAGATTCCAAAACTTTTTCTTAATTTTGCAGCAAAATCACAATAGAGTGTGAAATGGATCAAAAAGAATTAGGGACTATTATCAAGGAACGCCGGAAGCATCTGGGCATCAATCAGCAGACGCTTGCCGATCTTGCAGGAGTTGGCATCAATACGCTCGTTGCCATAGAACGGGGTGATGGCAATCCCAAACTTACCACACTCTTCAGTGTTTTAGATACACTGGGCCTACAAATAAGTATTCATGTAAGAAAGATAAACTATGAGGCAATGTAAAGTGTTTGTTCATGATGTAGAAGCGGGAATTCTTCAGGAGACTGATGACAGGAAGTATATCTTCACTTATCTGAATCATTATTCAGGTGATCCTGTATGCATCGCCATGCCTGTAAGGAGTGAGTCATACAATTCCAATTACCTGTTTCCTTACTTCTTTAATATGTTGTCAGAGGGAGCAAACCGTGAACTTCAGTCTATTGTGCATCATATTGATGAGAATGATGACTTTGGCATACTGCTCGCTACAGCGCATACAGACACCATTGGTGCAGTAACAATAAAACGGATAGAATGATGGAAGAACTCAACATTTGTCCTTCAACACTTGCCGAAGGTTTCAATACCTATTCTCCAACGGCCCTCAGACTCATGTTCGATGGTCGTGAGGTCTCACATGTGCTTACATTCGATAGTCCTAACAATGACGAGTCGAATGATAATGACTACTCTTCGCACGTGGGAAGGATATCCCTTTCTGGGGTGCAGCCCAAAGCAAGTCTGACGATGAATGATGATGGTGAACTGGTGAAACCTGCAGAGAACCAGCGTGGACAATATATCCTTAAACCAGCCCCCCAGTCATACGCACTCTTGGAACGCAGATTCTGTCCGGCTAATGAACATTTGAGTATGCAGATGGCCTCACAGGTATATCATATCGAGACGGCGGCAAATGCTCTTTGTTTCTTCCGCGATGGTGAACCGGCCTATATCACCAAGCGCTTTGACGTGTCGCCAACTGGAGAGAAATACCAGCAGGAAGACCTTGCCTCAATTGCAGGTTTGACAAAAGCCAATGGCGGCAGTGACTATAAATACAGTCGACTGAGTTATGAGGAGTGTGCTGAACTGATATGGAAGAATACCAGCGCCCCTTCTATTGAAGTACTGAAGTTCTTTAGGATTGTCGTATTCAACTACTTGATTCTCAATGATGATGCTCATTTAAAGAATTTCTCGCTTGTAAACAGGGGAGACGGTGAATATCATCTTTCACCTGCATACGACTTGGTTAATACAAGCCTTCATCTGCATGAGCCACGCATCTTTGCACTTGACAAAGGTCTGTTTCGCGAGGGTATGGTTTTTACTGACACCCATACGGTCAACCGAGGTGATTTCGAGGAGTTTGGTCGTCGCATTGGTCTTGCGCCTCGTCTCGTCAAGCGTGAACTCGATTATTTCGCATCAGAGCAACCACTCACAAAGGAATTGATCAATCGCTCTTTCCTATCAGATAAACTCAAGCGATATTATTGGCAATCATACAATTACCGCAGAACTACATTGACATTTACTTCCGAATAATTTGATGACAGAAAAAATATATATATTTGCAACCACTTATGGAAAAAGTAGGAAAATATGAATTTATGGCGGAGCCGTTTCATTGTGATTTCTCGCAGCGGCTCTTTATGGGACATCTAGGGAACCACATGCTGAATGCAGCGGATTTCCATTCGACGGATCGTGGTTTCGGGATGAGGTATCTGTTGACAATCAATCGGTCGTGGGTGCTCTCGCGACTGGCGATTGAGATGGAGGAGATGCCGAAGATGTACACAAAGTTTAACGTGGAGACGTGGGTGGAGAGTGCGATGCGCTACTTTACGAGTCGCAACTTCCGCGTGGTCGATAACGATGGTAAGGTGTATGGCTATGGTCGCTCGATCTGGGCGATGATCGATACAGAGAGTCGTCAGCCGACGGATATTTTCGCCATCGACAACGGAGCCATCAACAACTGGATTGTGAAGGACAAGGAGTGTCCGATTGACAAGGGCGGTCGCGTGAAGATGGACGACAGTGCGGAACTCGTGCGCACGATTGACACCTATTATAATGATGTGGACATCAACGGGCACATCAACTCGGTGAAGTATATCGAGCATGTACTCGACCTGTGGGATATCGCGTGGTATCAGCAGCACGCCATCAAGCGATTTGAGATTGCCTACGTGGCTGAGGCGCATCAGGGTGACCAGCTGAGTCTCTACATGCAGCAGGCTGGCGAGCAGGAATACAACGTCAGGATCTGCAAGACCGACCCCGAGACGAAGGAGTTGATTGAGACTTGTAGAAGCAGGGTAACATTCAGATAATCAATAAGAAAAGGCTCGCAATTGCGAGCCTTTCTTTAATTAACAACGAACGGTATCACCTGTAGGTCTTTCTCCAACGAGGATGTGCCGTAGAGTATCTGATAGCGTCCGGGACGGGTGGAGAGCTCGTCAATCGACTCGTCGTAGTATTCAAAGGCTTCGCCGTCGAGGGTGATGGTGGCTGTAGCCGTCTCACCAGCCTTCAGGGAGAGCTTCTGGAAGCCCTTCAGACTCTTGATGGGAGCCTCGGGATAGTCGAGAGCCTTGACGTAAACCTGTACGGTCTCGGTACCTTCGCACGAGCCTGTATTGGTGACGGGAACGGTGAGGGTGACCTTTCCGTCTTTATTCATGTTAGAGGCTGAGAGCTGACCCTTGCCGACATTGAACGACGTGTAAGAGAGACCATAGCCGAAGGGGTAGAGGGCCTGACCACGGAAATAACGGTAGGTGCGGTTCTCCATGCGGTAGTCGAGGAAGTCGGGCAGGTCGTTGTTAGAGGCGTAGAATGTGACGGGGAGCTTGCCACCGGGGTTGTAGTCGCCGAAGAGCACGTCGGCCAGTGCCTTCGCACCACCTTGTCCTGCATACCAGGCCTGGAGGAGGGCATTATACTGATCCTCGACACTTCCGAAAGCGATGGCTGAGCCGGAACAGTTGACGAACACCACGGGACGGCCTGTGGCGTGCATAGCCTTGAGAAGCATCTGCTGCACCTTGGGCAGTTCGATATCAGCCTTGTCGCCGCCTTCGCCTTCCATCTGGGCAGAGATACCACCGATGATGATGATGGCATCGGCTGAGCTGACTTCCTTGGAGAGGTCGGTGAAGTCGATGAGGATACGTTCGCAGATATCACCACGGAATAAGGCAAACTGGCCATGGTCGTGACGGTATTCTATGGAGATGTCGTAGGTATTGCCGGCCTTGACGGGGAACGACTTGTATTCAGGCTTGCGTCCGAAACCGAAGAAACGGCGTCCACCGCCCTGAGCTTCTTCGACGACTTGGCCGTTCACTTTCAGCGTGTAGCCGTTGTCGGTCATCAACGTGTATTTCATATCACCGGTGAAGGTGGCCTTGTACTGACCGCTGACACGGACGGAGAGGGTATCGCGACTGACACCCTGGGCAAAGCCCCAGGCTCCGAAGGTGGAGAAGTTGAGCTCGTTGTAATAATCGGTCTTCACGGGCTCGCCTTCCATCGTGGCATTGTTCCAGAATTCTACCTTGGCGCCCTTGCCGTCGTTGAAGTCGCCAAGGTGATGGATGGTCGTGTACTCATCGTCGAGCTCACAGGCCTTGCGGTAGATGATGTTGGCATTGGGGACAGCTGCCTTGATGCCCTCGAGGAGTGAGTGGGTATGGGCCTCGATGGGCGTACCGCCGTAGTTGCCGTTAAGCATGGCTGCATCGTCGGCATTGGGTCCGACGACGGCGAGTGTCTTGATGCTCTTGGAGAGTGGCAGGATGCCTTCGTTCTTCAGGAGTACCATCGATTCACGGGCTGCCTGGGTGGCGAGGGCATCAAACTGCTCGCTGCTGATGACCTCGGGACCGAGCTTCGCCCAGGGGAGCATGTCGGCAGGGTCGAACATACCAAGTTCGAAACGACCGGTGAGGGTCTTACGCAGATGGTCGTCGAGGACACTCTCCTTGATGAGGTTCTTCTGCATGGCCTCGGTGAGAGCCATGAACACCTTACCACACTCGAGATCGGTACCATTAAGCACGGCATCAACAGAGGCAGAAACACCGTCGGGGTGGGTCTCGTGCTGACCTTTGTTAAAGAAGTTGTTGATGGCGTCGCAGTCGGTGAGCACAATGGCATCGTAGCCCCATTTGTTGCGCAGGATGTCGATGAGCAGACGGTCGCTGGCGCAGCAAGGTTTACCCTCGAAACGCTGGTAGGCACACATCACCTCACGTACATTGGCTTTTTTCACCAAGGCCTTGAAGGCTGGGAGATAGGTCTCCCAGAGATCGCGGTTGGTGGGCTCGACATTCATCGAGTGGCGCAGGGGCTCGGGACCGCTGTGGACGGCATAGTGCTTGGCACAGGCATGGGTCTTAAAATATTTACGATTTGACGATTGACCATTTACGATTTCTTCGTTGCCTTGCATGCCGAGAACGGTCTGCACACCCAGTACGGCGTTCATATAGGGATCCTCGCCACAGGTCTCCTGACCGCGTCCCCAACGGGGATCACGGAAGATGTTCACGTTGGGACACCAGAAGGTGAGCTCGGGGTTGCCGGGATAGTAGATGACACCCTGGGGAACGTTGAAGATGTTGTGGTCGGAGCGGTTCCAGTTGGCACGGGCCTCGTCGCTTACGGCTGTAAACACGTCGTAGACCAGTTTCTCACTAAAAGCAGCCGCCATACCGATGGGCTGGGGGAAGACGGTGTATCCGCTCTGGCGCACACCATGGCAGGCTTCACTCCACCAGTTGTAGGAGGGGATGCCGAGACGGTCGACGGAGGCACTCTTGTTCATCATCAGTCCGACTTTCTCCTCAGGAGTAAGCATTGAGATGAGGTTTTCCACACGTTCTGCCGTTGGCAGCTGGGGATTCTGCCATGGGTACTTGTTCTGCTGTGCCGGCGCCTGAGAGGTGAGTGCTGCCAGCAGGGTCAGAAAGAGCATTCTTTTCATACCTGAATAGTTTAAATAAGTTAGAATTCAATGATTGGTTGTGCAAAGTTAATCAATTAAATGGTTTTTAGCAAAAATATTGGCGTTTTATTTTGAATTTTGCCTGAATTTGATTAATTTTGCAACCGATTTCAAAAGTTAACCCCTCGTCAGGGCTTCGCGTAAGCCCTGAGTGAACTGACAAGACGACGGCTTTCGAGTAGGGCTGGCATGGTACACAGGGAGAAGTATAACATTTTAATAACAAGTCAATTATGGCAGAAATGAATTTCGGTGGCGTAATGGAAACTGTAGTCACCAGCAAGGAGTTCTCTTTGGAGAAAGCACGTGAAGTATTGAAGAACGAGACCATCGCCGTCATCGGTTATGGTGTTCAGGGTCCTGGACAGGCTTGCAACCTGCGTGACAACGGTTTTAACGTGATCGTTGGTCAGCGCGCTGGTAAGACCTACGACAAGGCTGTGGCCGACGGATGGGTTCCCGGTGAGACACTGTTCTCTATCGAGGAGGCTGCTGAGAAGGGTACTATCCTCTGCATGTTGCTCTCTGACGCTGGTCAGATTCAGCAGTGGCCCACCATCAAGAAATATCTGAAGCCTGGTAAGACGTTGTATTACTCTCATGGCTTCGCAATTAACTGGAGCGACCGCACAGGTGTGATTCCTCCTGCTGACGTTGACGTGATTATGGTAGCTCCTAAGGGCTCTGGTACCAGCCTCCGTACGATGTTCTGCGAGGGCCGCGGTCTGAACTGCTCTTATGCCGTTTATCAGGATGCTACTGGCAAGGCTAAGGAGAAGACTCTGGCCTTCGGTATCGGTATCGGTGCCGGCTATATGTTTGAGACAACCTTCCAGCGTGAGGCTACCTCTGACCTGACTGGTGAGCGCGGCTCACTGATGGGTGCTATCCAGGGACTGCTGCTGGCACAGTATGAGGTGCTCCGCGAGCATGGACACTCTCCCTCTGAGGCCTTCAACGAGACCGTTGAGGAGCTGACACAGAGCCTTGGCCCGCTCTTCGGTGCAAAGGGTATGGACTGGATGTATGCCAACTGTTCGACCACCGCTCAGCGTGGTGCACTCGACTGGGCTCCCCGTTTCCACGATGCTATCAAGCCTGTGATGGAGTGGCTGTACTACTCTGTTCAGACGGGTAACGAGGCTCAGATTACCATCGACGCTAACTCGAAGCCTGACTATCGTGCTGGTCTGGAGAAAGAGCTCGAGGCCATGCGCAACCAGGAGATGTGGCGCGCTGGCGAGACCGTGCGCAAGCTTCGTCCAGAGAATCAAGAGGTTTAATTTGTTGAATGTGGAATGTTGAATGTGGAATGAGAATAGTAATACGGCAGTGAAACCTCCAAAAGTAATCTCATTCCACATTCCTCATTCCACATTCCTCGATTTAATTCCTAATAAAATAAAGTATGGGAAAATTAGTAATCAATTCGTATGATGAATTCGCAGCGCATCTGGGACAGGAACTGGGTGTCTCTGACTGGCTGCAGATCGACCAAGACCGTATTAACCTCTTTGCTGACGCAACACTCGACCATCAGTGGATCCATGTGGACGTGGAGCGCGCAAAGCAGGAGAGCCAGTATCATAGCACCATTGCCCATGGCTATCTGACACTCTCCGTGCTGCCGTATCTGTGGGATCAGATCATCGAGGTGAACAACATCAAGATGCTCGTGAACTACGGTATGGACAAGATGCGCTTCGGACAGCCTGTGGTGACGGGTTCGCGCGTCAGGATGACCACAAAGCTGCACAATATCCAGAACCTTCGCGGTATCTGTAAGGTGGAGATTGATTTCAAGATTGAGATAGAGGGACAGCGCAAGCCTGCGCTGGAAGGAATAGCATCGTTCCTTTACTATTTTATATAATAGGTATATGGGAGGTTTTTTTGGAACCATTTCTACGAAAAGTTGTGTAAACGACCTGTTTTACGGCACGGACTATAACTCGCACCTCGGAACGAAACGTGCGGGTATGGTGATGTTCGACAAGGAGAAGGGCTTCAGCCGTAAAATCCATAACCTGGAGCGCGACTATTTCCGTTCGAAGTTCGAGGACGAGCTCGACTCGTTTTCGGGCAATCAGGGTATCGGTGTGATCAGTGATACGGATCCGCAACCTATTCTGGTGAACTCGCACCTGGGGCGTTTCTCGGTGGTGACCGTGGCGAAGATCAACAATATGGAAGAGATTGCCAGAGAGTTGCTCGACCGTAGGATGCACTTCAGTGAGTATTCGGCCAACACGATCAACCAGACGGAGCTCGTGGCACTGCTGATTAATATGGGGCGTACCTTCGTGGAAGGTATTAATTTGGTTTACAGTAAGATAGAAGGCTCCTGCTCGATGCTCATCATGACAGAGAAGGGCCTGATTGCCGCCCGTGACTTCCTGGGACGTACCCCTATCGTGATTGGTAAAAAAGAGGGAGCCTACGCTGTGTCGAGCGAGTCGACGAGTTTCCCGAACCTGGACTACCATCGTGTGAGAGATCTGGGGCCTGGCGAGATTGTCTTCCTGACAGCCGACAAGATGGAGGTGCTGCAGGAGCCGCTGAAGCGTGAGCAGATCTGTTCGTTCCTCTGGGTGTACTACGGATTCCCCGCATCGGACTATAACGGTATCAACGTGGAGGCCGTGCGTGAGCGGAACGGCGAGATGATGGGCGAGAAGGATCATACCGAAGTGGACTGCGTCTGTGGTGTGCCTGACTCGGGTGTCGGTATGGCACTGGGTTATGCCGATGGCAAGGGCGTGCCCTACAAGCGTGCGGTTCTGAAATATACACCGACATGGCCGCGTTCGTTTACTCCTGGTAATCAGGAACGTCGTGCCCTGGTGGCCAAGATGAAACTGATTCCGAACCCTGCCATCCTGAAAGACCAGCGCGTGGTGTTCTGCGACGACTCGATCGTTCGTGGTACACAGCTGAAGGATAACGTGAGGACGTTCTTCGAGTATGGTGCGAAGGAGGTCCACTGCCGTATCTCGTGCCCGCCACTGGTCTATGGCTGCCCGTTTATTGGTTTTACCTCGTCGAAGAGCGACATGGAACTGATCACACGCCGTATCATCAAGGACTTCGAGGGTGACGACAAGAAGAATCTGGAGAAATATGCCCAGACCGATTCGCCCGAATACAAGCGGATGGTGGATGAGATTGCCAAGCGTTTAGGTCTGACTTCGCTGAAGTTTGCGAAGCTGGAGGATCTTGTGGAGGCTATCGGTATGCCGAAGTGCAAACTCTGTACGCACTGCTTTGATGGCAGCAGCTATTGTCATGAGCGGGATGGTGAGGATGAAAGACAGTTGAAACTGGAGTTTTAAGATTAAAGATTAAAAATTAAACATTAAAATTTTGAAATCTGGCCGTCGGATTGGCGGAGGTATTCTTCCTGGAAGAGATAATCGAGCGCGGCATTCAGTTCGTCGGAAGGCAACTGAATGTCGCGTAAGTCTGTGATGGGGTGGGGTTTGCCGTCGTCGAGCAGCGCCAGGATCTTCTCCATCGCCGCGTTGAAACGGGGTTCGGACACCATACCTCCAGGACGGTGGCTGAGACAGACATCGCACTGGCGGCAGTCGTGGTCGTTCTCTTCGCCAAAGTAGCGGAGCAACTGACGGCTGCGGCAGACGTTGTCGTTGGTGGCATAGCCAATCATGGCATGGATGCGGTCGGCATACTGTGTCTTTCGTTCCTCGTAGATGACGGGCATGAGCTGGACATGCTCCTTGTCCTCCCGCCGTTGGGTATAACGGATGTAAGGTGTCTTCTTCTGTGGGATGAAGTGGAGGATATGGCGCTGGCTGAGGCTCTTGAGGATCATGTAAACCTGTTGGGCCTGCAGGCCGCACTGTTGGGCGATGAAGGACTCGTCGATATAATTATAATCGGTGAAGAGTCCGCCGTAGTTGCGCAGCAGGGCTGTGATGACACGCTCTTCGTTGTCGGTGTTGTTCTCCAGTCGGTAGAGTTCGTTGCGGCTGACGGTGAACATGACGCGTGCCTGATTATCCTGCTCCTCGGTATATTCGATGTAGCCCGCACGGTTGAGGATCTTCAGGGCAGAGTCGACCTGGATGGGGAAATGATGGAAGGCGTGACAGAACTTGTCGATGTTGAACTCGAAGGTGTGGTTATAGCCTGAGCCAACTCCTATCTGATAGAAGAAGGCGAGGTGCTCGTAGACTTCACGGATGAAATCTTTCTCGGGGAAGGTGTCGGCAATGCGTTTCTCGAGCTTGCGGTGGTCGGCATCGTTATAGAGCAGTACCGCATAGGCTTTCAGCCCGTCGCGCCCAGCACGGCCTGCCTCCTGGAAATAGGCCTCGACACTGTCGGGACAGTCTATATGGATGACTACGCGGACATCGGGCTTGTCGATACCCATACCAAAGGCATTCGTGGCGACCATCACGCGGGTCTTGTCGTTTTGCCAGGCGAGCTGCCGCTCGTCCTTTGTGACGGTATCGAGTCCGGCATGATAGAAGGTGGCCGAGATGCCTGCCTCGTTGAGCAGCTCAGCGAACTCCTTGGTCCGGCGGCGGCTACGGGTATAGACGATGGCTGAGCCTTTGACGTTTTTGAGGATATGGATGAGCTGATCACGCTTGTCGGCTGCATGGCGAACGACATAAGCAAGGTTCTTACGCTCGAAACTCATCCGGAAGACATTGAAATTTTGTGAGATATGACTATTCTCATTCCACATTCCACATTCCACATTCCTCGATAACCTATCGCAGATGTCTGCGACGACCTGCGGGGTCGCTGTGGCGGTGAGGGCCAGAATGGGAGCGTTGGGAATGAGCTTGCGGATCTTGGCGATCTCGAGGTAGGAGGGACGGAAGTCATAGCCCCATTGGGAGATGCAGTGGGCCTCGTCGACAGTGATGAAGCTGACGTTCATGTGACGGAGCTTTGCTTGGAAGAGGTCGGAGGACAGGCGCTCGGGCGAGACATAGAGAATCTTCACGGCACCGAAGATGCAGTTCTCGAGGGTGATGATGATCTCTTCGCGGGTGAGTCCCGAATAGATGGCTGCCGCAGGGATGCCACGGCGACGGAGGTTCTCAACCTGGTCCTTCATCAGGGCGATGAGTGGGGTAATAACCACACAAGTGCCTTCCTTGGAAAGGGCAGGCACTTGGAATGTAATGGATTTGCCACCACCGGTGGGCATCAGGCCCAACGTGTCGTGACCGCTACCTATGGACTCGATAATCTCGCGCTGAATACCGCGGAAATCATCATAGCCCCAGTACTTCCGGAGAATGGATTGATAATCTTCAATCATTCCTCGCTGGGTTGGATATCCTCAATCTGCAGCTGGACCTCGCTACGCTTGTAGATATTTTCCTCGATGGTGTAAACGATATCGAACGAGCGTTTCGACTTGATGTAACGGGCCGAGGCACTCTGTCCGAAGGCAATGCCGTTGAGGACATTGCTCGACTTGGAGTCTACGAGCTCGAGTTTGATATGTTCTTGTTGACGGCCCACCACCTTTGAGGTACCGTAGTCATAGACGTTGCGGGTGCAGAAGAGCGGCTTGGGATTGTCGGGACCGTGAGGTGCGAATTTCTTCAGGTCGTTGTGCAACTTCTTCGTGACATCCTTGAAGTCGATGACCGCATTGATGTCGAGGGTAGCCTCCGTCTGCTCAGGCAGGATATGTTCGGTGACATATTTCTGGAAACGGCGGCGGAACTCCGGGATATTCTCAATCTTCATCGAGAGACCAACGGCATAGGTGTGACCACCGAAGTTCTCGAGCAGGTCGCGACAGCTCTTGATGGCATCGTAGAGGTCGTAGCCTGCCACACTACGGGCGGAACCTGTGGCTAAGCCGTTATGTTTGGTAAGTACCACCGTAGGACGGTAATAAAGTTCGGTCAGTCGTGAAGCGACGATGCCGATGACGCCTTTCTTCCAGTTCTCATCGTAAAGCACGATGCTGGAGTGATGCTTCTGGGTCTCGAGTTCCGAAACGATCTGATTGGCCTCCTCGGTCATCTGCTTGTCGACATCCTTGCGCTGCTCGTTGTATTCGTTGATCAGATTGGCTTCGGCCAATGCCTTGTTGAAGTCGCGTTCTACCAGCAGGTCAACGGCTTCGGTACCGTTCTGCATACGTCCGGAGGCGTTGATACGTGGTCCGATCTTGAACACGATATCGCTCATTGTGATCTCACGGCCTGTCAGTCCGCAGATCTCAATGATGGATTTCAGTCCTACAGAGGGGTTGGTGTTGAGCTGTTTCAGTCCGTGGAAGGCCAGGATGCGATTCTCGCCCATGATGGGTACGATATCTGCGGCAATGCTGACAGCACAGAAATCGAGTAGGGGGATGAGCTGCGAGAAGGGAATGCCATTATTCTTGGCAAAGGCCTGCATGAACTTGAATCCCACGCCACATCCGCAGAGATGCTTGAAGGGATAGGTAGAGTCTTCACGCTTAGGATTCAGAATAGCCACTGCATCGGGCAATTCATCGTCGGGGACGTGATGATCACAGATAATGAAATCGATGCCCAGCGTTTTCGCATAGGCGATTTCATCGATTGCCTTAATGCCGCAATCCAGCACAATAATCAGTTTGATACCCTGTTCGGCTGCATAGTCCAATCCTTTCTTGCTGATACCATAACCCTCCTCATAACGGTCGGGAATATAGTACTCAATGTTGGAATAGAACTGCAGTAAGAACTTGTACACCAAAGCTACCGCCGTACATCCGTCGACATCATAGTCGCCATACACCATGATACGCTCTTTGCGTCCCATCGCGTCGTTCAGCCTGTCGACTGCCACGTCCATGTCGTTCATCAGGAACGGGTCAATCAGTTCGTTTAGCATCGGACGGAAGAAGCGCTTGGCTGCACTCTCCGTCTTGATACCGCGCTGAATGAGCAGGTCAGCGAGGATCGGACTCATGCCGATCTTCTCTCCCAGCTCCTTAGCTGCCGTCTGTCGTTCTGATGTAGGTGGTTCGTAATTCCATTTGAAATGCATTTATATGTTATTTTTTATTCTAATCGCTCCGGTGGCTATAAGACCCAATAAGGCAATATAGCGCCCAAAGGTAAGCATAAAAAATGAAATAACGGCATAATCTGTCGAAAATTTAACAGATTATGCCGTTTTTTACCTAAAAAGGATGAAATATGTTCCTAAATTCCGAGTTTTTTGCGTATTTCTGCTGGAATAGCGTTCTTGTTGATGAGGAAGTCCATCGTGTTGGCTGCGATGAAGGTCTTGGTCATGTACCAGGTGCCTTTATAGTCGCCTGTATCACCCCAAGAGTTCTTCACCATGTAATACTCCTTGCCGTTCTGATCCTTGGCCACTCCATAGATGAGCATGCCATGGTCGTCGGTGAGTTCCCAGTTGTCGAAACGCTCCTGGCGCAGTTCCTGAGTAGCCACAATCTCGGGTACGGCGCAACCCAGTGAGTCGATCACGTCGCGCTTCTTGGTCATGGTCATCTTCAACCACTTAGCCATGTCGCTGCCCTGCAGACTCTGCTCCGTCTTCTTGCTGTCGACGGCATAGGCCAGTCCCTTGCGGGTGAAACCGTCCTCAGACACGTCACCGCCCCAGGCGATGGTATAACCCTCAGCCACGGCGTTGTCGATGACCTGCATCATCTCGTCCATGGGAAGATTATAGCTCAACGGGAAACGCCAGTTGTCCTGTACCTCCACAGCGAAGGTGGTGTAGAAAGGATGATGGGTGTAGCTGGTAATGCTCACGTAGTCGTCGAGGTTGATGCCGAGGCTGGCCATGAAGCTCTTCGGGGTGTACTCCTTGCCCTCGTAGGTGAACTTCTCGGGACACTTGCCGAGATAGGCGTCGAGGATTCCCTGCATACCTGTCTTCCAGGCGTTGCTGATTTTCTTGGCATCGCTCTTGGCAATGGCTGCCACGTAAGGCTCGAGCACACCAAAGAACTCGTTGAAGTTGTTCAGAGAGTCGCCGTAGAGTGAACCGGGGAATGGCATGATTCCCTGTGGAATGATGCCGTGGGTCTTCATGGTCTGAAGCACGTCCTCGGCAGAACCTCCCTGTGCAAACTGGCAGTCACCATGATAGCGAACGACCTGGATGGCGCGCTCCATGTAGGTCTTGTTGGCTACGAACGACTCATCGAGGTCATAGGTCTTGCCCGTGGCCTTCAGGATCTCAGCCTCGAAGAACGAGAGGGTGGAGTAGTCCCAGCAGGTACCCGAGCGGTTCTGGTCCTTGACACTGGTGATGGGGTTCTCTTTGATGATGGTAAAGACGGGCTTGTTGGCGTCTTTTGCGGCTTCCTTCTTCTTGGCAGCCGATGCACTAATGGCCACCATGACCATGAGTGCGAGTGTTAAAACCTTCTTCATAAATATAATGTTTAATGTTTAATCTTCATGAACTCTTCGAGTTCAGCGGGATGATAAGGGATACGCTTGGAGCCGAGGAAACGGCAGCCGTCGGTGGTGATGAGGATATCGTCCTCGATGCGGATGCCACCGAAGTCCTTGTAGGTCTCGAGCTTGTCAAAGTTGAGGAACTCCTTGCAGTGTCCGCTGGCCTTCCAGTCGTCGATGAGGGCGGGGATGAAGTAGATGCCTGGTTCGTCGGTCAGTACGAAGCCTTCCTGCAGACGGCGTCCCATGCGCAGACAGTTCGTTCCGAACTGCTCCAGGTTCGGACGTGTTTCCTCGTCGAAGCCGACGTAGATCTGTCCGAGGCCTTCCATGTCGTGCACGTCCATACCCATCATGTGTCCCAGTCCGTGAGGCAGGAACATGGCGTGGGCTCCGGCAGCCACAGCTTCGTCGACATCACCCTTCATCAGTCCGAGTTCTTTCAGGCGCTCTGTCATCAGTCGACAGACGGCGAAGTGGACATCCATGTATTTCACACCGGGTTTGGCTACTTCGAGCACGTAGTCGTGACATTCCTCCACAATCTTATAGAGTTCCAGTTGTCGCTGTGAGAACTTGCCGTTGACAGGCATGGTACGGGTGTGATCGGAACAGTAGTCACCCAGTTCGCAACCTGCATCACAGATGACCAGTCGTCCGTCTTCCAACTTCGCGTCAGAGGGACTACCATGCATAACCTCACCATGCTGAGAGAAGATGGTGGGGAAACCGTTGCCTTGCGACAGACTACGGGCGATGCCGTCTACCTGACCAGCAACGAACCGTTCTGTGACACCTGGTTTGATCAGCAACTGGGCGGTGGTATGCATCACATACCCCACGTCACAGGCTGCATCAATATAAGCGACTTCCTCTGCGCCCTTAGTTGAGCGCATCTTTACAACTGCCTGGATTAGAGGAAGTGACGCTTTCTCTTTTTGCTGAGATGGGTGGATGCCCAACAGGTCCATAATCAGAATCTGAATGTCGAAACGGTAAGGGGGGAGAAAGTGAACGGATTGACGATTGACGATTTCTTTTAGCTGCGCCATCGGAGCGGTCTTGGTGACTCCTACCTCAGCGGCGAGGTCAGCGACGGAGGGGGTATAGCCCATCCATACGATATCCTCTACGTCGATATCGTCGCCGATGAGCCACTCCTCGTCGTTGTCGATGTCAATCACACCCACGAGTCCGTCGCGGTGTTGTCCGAAGTAATACAGGAACGACGAGTCTTGTCGCATCGGAGCATACGAGTTGGCAGGGTAGTTGGCCGGTGACTCGTTGTTTCCGAACAAGATGATAATGCCTTGGCCTACGAGTTTCTTCAGTTCGGCACGGCGTGCAATATAAGTTTCTTTATTAAACATAAATATTTTATTTATTCAATTTTGATGCAAAGATACATATATTTTTAGATATAAGTACAGATTAAACACTTTTTTAGATACAAGAACAAAATAAACCTAAGGACGATGCACAAAAATATGTTCTTATGTTCTTTTGTCTAAAAAAAAAACGCTACCTTTGCAGCCAAATTCATAAATCGGACTCGCTTTAGCGCTTTTACAAAGCGTAGCGACTAAAAGAAATATAATAATGGGAAAAGTAATTCTGACCGGTGACCGCCCCACCGGAAAACTTCATCTTGGGCACTATGTAGGTTCACTGCGCCGTCGTGTTCAGTTGCAGAATGCGGGCGATTATGACCGTATGTTCGTGTTT
>JAEEGJ010002861.1_pt1 | contig 75578 bp, 68 predicted proteins | sample 8958761 | NCBI WGS metagenome assembly JAEEGJ01 (sample SAMN16246546, study PRJNA631951) | gut metagenome | biome: gut microbiome; feature: rumen; material: RS-attached | host: Bos | place: Iran: Karaj | collected 2018-10 | reverse complement strand
AATACTTTTCTTCCGCCGGGAGTACTCATTCTTGCTCTGAAGCCGTGAACTTTAGATCTTTGTCTCTTCTTAGGCTGAAATGTCATTTTCATAAAAGCATACCTCCATTTCCTATACGTCGAAAACATCATAAATTATATAGGAAGAAAAATTTCAAGTCAAGAAAAAAAAACTCTTTATATATAGGAAAAAACTGAATTTTTTTAATTATGCAACATATAGAAATATATATTAAATATACAACTAGATATGGAAAATCCAAAAATTTCCAGTTAAAATAATGAATTTACATAAAAATATCAACTAATTGTGGATAAATTGTTGATAACTTTATTTTTTAAGTTTATTCATCGTTTTTTACCTGTTTATTAAAAAATCCAAAGTTTATTCTTTCCCATAAAACCGATATTTTTCATGTTAGTTATTTTTAATAACAAATTTTGCCTTTATAAGTATCATAACTTAACAAAAAGTTAACATAAGGAATTAAGCAAATCTAACCTATTTTTGTCCTTAAAAATTTGATTTTATGGAACAAATTAAATATAATAGAATGAGTGAAGGAGGCTTAATTATGAAACCGGTACAAGAGAAATGGGATATTATCAAGAAATCGGTTGTAAGCGATTACGGAATATCCCCTATAGCTGTAAAGATCTGGATCGATCCGATGGAGTATTACAGTGAAACCAATGATACCGTAACCATAATGTTACCCAACGATAAAGCCAATGTCATAGATCTTATTACAGATAAATACAAAGACATCTTTATAATTGCCATTTCCGAGACTTTAAACAACGAATATGACGTAAGTTTTATAGTTAATGAAGAAAAACCTCAGGAAGTAAGCAATAATCAGAACAATATTCCCGAAAAAGAATCTGCAAATACCAGTTTAATAAAGAAATATACTTTTGATAATTTCGTTACCGGCAATAACTCTTTTGCCGTAAGCGCATGTCTTGCTGTGGCCGAAACTGCAGGTACGGATAATAATACCTACAATCCTCTATATATTTACGGAGGCTCCGGACTCGGTAAAACTCATTTAATGCATGCGATCGGTAATTATATAAATGAAAACAATCCTTCATTAAAGATCCTCTATGTTAACAGTGAAAATTTTACCAATGAAGTTATCAAATCCATCAGAAGCGGTAAAAAAGATAATACCGAATCCATGACCGTTTTAAGGGAAAAATACAGAAATATCGATGTTCTTTTAATAGATGATATTCAGTTTATTATAGGAAAAGATGCAACCCAGGAAGAATTTTTCCATACTTTCAATTCTTTATATGAAAACGGAAAATCAATAATAATTTCTTCCGATAAACATCCCAAATATATGGAAATCCTTGATGAAAGATATTTAACAAGATTCCAGATGGGACTTCAGGTTGATGTTCAGCCGCCTAACTATGAAACAAGAAAAGCTATCCTTGATCAGTTAAACCAGAAACACGGAAATAAGATAAATGATGATATTTTAATTTATATTACCGAGAATATAAGTTCAAATATAAGAGAACTTGAAGGAGCTTACAATAAACTTATCGCTTTATCCAGGATCTCTTCTGATGTTATAACTCTGGAAATGGCTAAAAACAGCTTAAAAGATATCATAAATCCCAATAAGACCAAAGTTATCAACATTGATATAATCATGGATGAAGTATCAAAACATTATAATGTTTCAATAAATGATATTTTATCCACAAAAAGAAATAAGGATATTGCTGTTCCCAGACAGATAATCATGTATCTTTGCGATAAACTTACCGAAGATACAAAGAGTAATATAGGAAGTAAACTTAACAGAGATCATTCAACTGTTATTTCCGGTATTAATAAAGTAAGAGAAATGATAGAAAACGATCCTTCTTTTGAAAAAAATATCGACTCTTTAATAAAAACTATCACCTCTTTATAAACACAGTTTTGAATAGAAAAAAGCTTTATTTTATGGTATAATTAATAAGTTATCAACATATCAACAGCTACTATTATTATTTTTATTAAAATATATAAAATTATTTATTTAAGGAGACCGGAAAATGCGAATTTCCATCGATAAGGAAAAATTTATCAATTCTGTATCAATAGTAGGAAAAGCTATATCTAATAAACCCAATTTAAATACAAGCGGATGTATTCTTATTGATGCAACCAAAGGTTATATAAGACTTCTTGCCAATAATGAAGACATGGCGATCCAGGGAATAGTTGAAGGTGAGATAATTGAGGAAGGTATGGTTGGTGTAGATGCAAGACAGCTTACCGATCTTATCAGAAAGATCCCTGATGGAAACATCAATGTATTTTACAATGAAAAAGAAGATGAAGATGCTATAAATGTTCTTATTGAAAGCAATAATATAAAAGCTTCAATTCCCGGAAAGATGGGATATTTATTCAGTGATCTTCCTGAGATCGAAAGAGATACAAAACTTGAAATAAGTCAGTATGCTTTAAAAGATATCATAAGAAGAACTATTTTCTGTACATCTTTAAATTCTGTTAATAAGATCCTTGAAGGTGAATTATTTGTTATTAAAGACGGTATCTTAAGAGTTGAAGCTGTTGAACAGAGCCGTGTTGCAATAAGACAGATCGAGATCAACAATAATGAGATCAATGAAAAAGTTATCATCAAAGGTACCAGTCTTAATGAACTTATCAAAATAATATCTGATGATACAGATGCCATGATCGATATGTACTTTATGAATGATAATGTTGTATTTGAATTTGATCAGAACATTATCGTTATGAGACTTATCGAAGGTAATTTCTTTGATTCTTCAAATCTTAAATATAAAGATTATATTACAAAAGTTGATATCAATAAAAAGAGTTTATATGAATGTCTGGACAGAACAACTCTTTTTGCAAAAGACGGAGATAAAAAATCGGTTAAATTTACGATTTCAAACAATAATTTAAATGTAAGTGTTATTTCCCAGATCGGAAGTATCAATGAAAACATCGAGATTTCTAAAGAAGGCGATGATATTGAGATCAACTTCAATCCCAAGTTATTTATAGATGCATTAAAAGCAATCGATGATGAAAATGTATCTATTTATCTTCTTGGAAAGAAATTCCCCTGCTTTATCAGAAAAGAAGATGTTTATAACTACGTTGTTCTTCCTATTTTGGGATAATTTTAAAAATATTTATTTAGAAAAAAATGGATTTTTATTTAAAAGACGATTTTATTAAATTAGGCCAGCTTTTAAAAGCTGCATCTCTGGTTGAAAACGGAGCCGATGCAAAATTTGAAATTCAGGAAGGAAAAGTAAAAGTAAACGGCGAAGTCGAATATCAGAGAGGAAAAAAATTATATAAAGGCGACAAAGTCTTTTATAACGGTACTGAAGTTATTATTAATAAAATATAAATTTTGGATATTTTTAAGAAAAGTTGAAACAAGATGATCATAAAATCACTGGAACTGGAAAATTACAGAAATTATAAAAATCTTTGTATCGAATTTGATGAAGGTACAAATATTTTAACCGGTGAAAATGCTCAGGGAAAAACAAATATCCTGGAAGCGATTTATTTGAGTTCAACAACAAAATCTCATAAAGGCAGTAAAGACAGTGAGATTATAAATTTCGAAAGTGACGAAGGTCATATAAGAACAAAAATAAATAAAAAAGAAGAAGAAATCAGAATAGATATACACTTAAGAAAATCAAAATCCAAGATCATAGCTCTTAATCTTGAAAAACTTAAAAAAACTTCTGAATTGATAGGTATTCTTAATGTAGTTTTATTTTCTCCTGAAGATCTTAATATTATAAAAGGCGGTCCTTCTTACAGAAGATCTTTTATAGATATGCAGATTTGCAGACTTGATTCTTCTTATGTTTTCAATTTAAGCAATTACAACAAGATCATAGATCAGAGAAATAAACTTTTAAAAGACATTTATTTCGAACCTGCTTTAAAAGAAACTCTTTTTATCTGGGATTCGCAGCTTCAGAGTTACGGAAGCCAGGTTATAAAAAAGAGAAAAGAATTTGTTGATGAATTAAACGTCATTGTTAAAGAGATACATTACAAACTTACCGGACAAAAGGAATTTCTTGATATAAGATATGAGCCCGATACTCCGGAAGATAAGATAGAAAGTACTCTTAAACAGAATGCCGAAAGAGATCTGAAGAGTAAAATGACATCCTGTGGTCCTCACAGAGACGATTATGTAATAAACATAAACGGAATAGATGCCAGAAAATACGGATCTCAGGGTCAGCAGAGAACAGCAGCTTTATCATTAAAACTTGCTGAGATCGAGATAATCAAAAGAAATACAAACGATAATCCTATATTTTTGCTCGATGATGTTTTATCGGAACTTGATTCAAACAGACAGAACATGCTTCTTGAAAGCATAAGCAATATACAGACTATCATTACATGTACCGGACTTGATGATTTTGTAAACGAAAGATTCAAGATAGACAGAGTATTTGATGTACATGACGGAATAGTAGAAGTGGTTGGATAAAGCCTTATAAAAAGGCTTCCCCTTGAGGGGAAGCTGTCGACAAAGTCGACTGATGAGGTGTAAATAAATTTAAGTATTAATCAGAGGATATTTATGGAAAACAAAAACAAAGAACAGGAATACGGTGCGGATCAGATTCAGGTACTTGAAGGTTTGCAGGCAGTAAGAAAAAGACCCGGTATGTACATCGGAAGTACATCAATAAGAGGTCTTCATCATCTTGTATATGAAATCGTGGATAACTCTGTAGACGAAGCTCTTGCAGGTTATTGTAAAAATATCACGATCACATTGAACAGTGACAATTCCGTTACTGTAGAAGATGACGGAAGAGGTATTCCCGTAGGTATTAACCATAAAACCGGTGTTTCGGCTGTTGAACTTGTATTTACAAAACTTCATGCCGGCGGAAAATTCGGCGGTGGAGGATACAAAGTATCCGGCGGTCTTCACGGTGTAGGTGCTTCGGTTGTTAATGCTTTATCAAGATGGCTCGAAGTTGAGATATGCAGAGAAGGACAGATCTATTTCCAGAAGTACGAAGACGGCGGTAAAAATGCCGGTGAATTAAAAGTTCTCGGAAAATGTGATGAATCAAAAACCGGTACAAAGGTTACATTCCTTCCCGATGACAGGATCTTTGATGAAACCGTCTTTGATTTTGATACATTAAAGAACAGATTCAGAGAAACAGCATTCCTTACAAAAGGTTTAAAGATCGTACTTATCGACAACAGATGTGAGGAAGCAAAAGAAAGAACCTTCCATTACGAAGGCGGTATCAAAGAATTTGTTTCTTACTTGAACAGAGGAAACACACCTCTTTACAACGATATCCTTTATTTCGAAGGAACAAAGAACAATATCCAGGTTGAAGTTGCAGTTCAGCATAACGACGGATTCAACGAAAGCGTTTACAGCTTCGTTAACAATATCAATACTCCCGAAGGCGGTATGCATTTAACAGGTTTCAGAAATGCGATCACCAAGACTTTCAACGATTATGCAAGATCCAATAAGATCTTAAAGGATTCCGATCCCAACCTTTCGGGTGAAGATATAAGAGAAGGTCTGACCGCCATCATTTCGGTTCGTATCGAAGAGCCTCAGTTCGAAGGTCAGACAAAACAGAAGCTCGGAAATGCTGAAGCAAGAGTAGCAGTTGACAGCGTAGTAAGTGAACAGCTTACATATTATCTTGAACAGAATCCTACGATTGCAAAGATAATCTGTGAAAAATCATTGCTTGCACAGAGAGCAAGAGATGCAGCAAGAAAAGCCAGAGATATGGCAAGAAGAAAGACTGCTCTTGAAGGAATGGCTTTACCCGGAAAACTTGCTGACTGTTCGGATAAGGATCCCAAGAAGTGTGAGATCTACATAGTCGAGGGAGATTCCGCGGGCGGATCCGCAAAGACTGCCAGAGACAGAGCAACTCAGGCTATCCTTCCTCTTAGAGGTAAGATCCTTAACGTAGAAAAAGCAAGACTTGATAAGATTTATGCAAATGCCGAGATCAAGGCAATGATCACTGCTTTCGGTACAGGTATCCATGATGATTTCGATATTTCCAAATTAAGATATCACAAGATCATCCTTATGACCGATGCCGATGTCGACGGTGCTCACATCTCGACTCTGCTTTTAACATTTATCTACAGATTTATGCCCGAACTTATCAAAGAAGGTCATGTATATCTTGCAACACCTCCTCTTTATAAGCTCGAGAAGAACAAGAAAGTATGGTATGCATATTCGGATGAAGAATTGAACAGCATACTTGAAGAAGTAGGAAGAGATCAGAACAACAAGATCCAGCGTTACAAAGGTCTTGGTGAAATGGATGCCGATCAGCTTTGGGAAACAACAATGGATCCCGAGCACAGAATCCTTAAGAGAGTTACGATGGAAGGCGAAGTTGAGTCAGAAACAGACCTTACATTCACCGTACTTATGGGTGACAAGGTAGAACCCAGACGTGAATTCATCGAAGAAAACGCCAAGTTTGTTAAGAATCTCGATATTTAATAGATGAAAATTATTCTTTTTCTGTTATTTGCGTTCTGGCTTTGGGCTCTTATATTGAGCATAGCCGACAAGAATAAAAAACAAACGATAAAATTACTTATAATATTCGGAATAGTCGTTTTGGTTTTTGGATCGCTGGGAACTATACTGGTTATCCAGATATCCAGATTTTTGAAGAATTAATTATTTATGATGAAGTGTTAACAACACGGAGGCAAAATGGAAGATACAATATTTGACAAAATTGAAGAAGTTGACCTTAAAAAGACGATGGAAGACTGCTATATCGATTATGCGATGAGCGTAATCGCTGCGCGTGCGCTTCCCGATGTCAGAGACGGTCTTAAGCCTGTTCAGAGAAGAGTTCTTTACTCAATGGTAGAACTCAACAACGGACCGGATAAGCCTCATCGTAAGTCGGCCCGTATCGTCGGTGATACAATGGGTAAATATCACCCTCACGGCGACTCGTCGATCTACGGCGCTTTGGTAAACATGGCTCAGGACTGGTCAATGAGAGCACCTTTGGTAGACGGACACGGAAACTTCGGTTCGGTCGACGGCGACGGTGCAGCTGCGATGCGTTATACGGAAGCAAGACTTTCCAAGATCTCGATGGAACTTCTTGCGGATATCTATAAAGATACGGTTGATTTCGTTCCCAACTTTGATGAGACCGAAAAAGAACCTACCGTTCTTCCTTCCAGATATCCCAACCTTCTTGTAAACGGAACAACAGGTATCGCCGTAGGTATGGCTACCAATATTCCTCCTCACAATCTTCGTGAGACTGTCGATGCCGTTGTAAAGATCATCGACAACCAGGTTGAAGAAGACAGAAAGACCGATATCGATGAGATCATAGATATAATCAAAGGACCGGACTTCCCTACGGGAGCAATGATCCTTGGTACAAGAGGTATCGAAGAAGCATACAGAACAGGTCGTGGAAAGATCAGAGTTCGTGCCGTAACTGATATCGAAGCTCTTCCCAACGGAAAGAACAGGATCATCGTTACCGAACTTCCTTACATGGTAAATAAAGCAAGACTTATCGAAAAGATAGCCGAGCTTGTAAAAGATAAAAAACTCGACGGTATCACGGATCTTCGCGATGAGACAAACCGTGAAGGTATGAGAGTTGTAATAGAACTCAGAAAAGATGTTAACCCCAACATCATGCTTAACAATCTTTTCAAGCATACACAGCTCCAGGATACTTTCGGTGTTATCATGCTTGCTCTTGTTAACAACGAGCCCAAGGTTCTTAATATCCTTGAAATGCTTGAGCATTACCTCGATCATCAGAAGGAAGTTGTTACAAGAAGAACAAAATATGATCTTAACAAAGCCGAAGAAAGAGATCACATTTTACAGGGTCTCCTTATCGCACTCGATAATATCGATGAAGTGATCAATATCATCAGATCCAGTGCAAATACTCAGGAAGCAAAGCAGAGACTGATCGAGAGATTCGAACTTTCCGATGCACAGTCCCAGGCTATCGTCGATATGAGACTTAAGACTCTTACCGGATTGGAAAGAGAAAAGCTTGAGAATGAGCATAAGGAATTACTCGAGAGGATCGCTTACTTAAAGAGCATTCTCGCTGATGAAAAAGTTCTCCTCGGAGTTATCAGGGAAGAGATCCTTCTTATCGCAGAAAAGTACGGCGATGACAGACGTACAAAGATCGGATTCGATATCTACGATATTACAAACGAAGACCTCATTCCTAACGAAAATACAGTAGTTGCAATGACTTCACTCGGATACATCAAGAGAATGACAGTCGACAACTTCAAGTCCCAGCACAGAGGCGGCCGCGGAATCAAGGGTATGAATACGATCGAAGATGACTACATCGAAGATCTTCTGATGACGACGACCCACCATTACATCATGTTCTTCACGAACATGGGTCGTGCATACAGACTTAAGACATACGAGATCCCCGAATCCGGAAGAACATCAAGAGGTGTTGCTATAGTTAACCTCTTACAGCTTAACCCCGGAGAAAAGATTTCGGCCATCATTCCCATCAAGGAATACGACGAGTCCAGAAATCTCTTCATGGTAACAAAGAAGGGTACCGTTAAGAAGTGCCATATCACGGACTTCTCCAACATCAGAAAGAACGGACTTCTTGCAGTTAACGTAAGAGACGACGATGAACTTAGCGAAGTTAAGTCAACAGATAAAGATACACTTATCTACCTCGTAACAAAACAGGGTATGTGTATCTGCTTCAAGGAAACCGATGTAAGATGCATGGGCAGAACCGCAATGGGTGTAAGAGGTATGAACCTTGCGGACGGCGATGAGATCATCGGCATGCAGCTTGACCACCAGGGCGGAACGCTCCTTATCGCATCCGAACTCGGTATGGGCAAGAGAACAAAACTTGAAGAATTCAATGTACAGAAACGTGGCGGTAAGGGTGTAAGATGCTACAAGATCACCGAAAAGACAGGTGATGTAGTCGGTGTCAAAGCCGTTAACGACGATCATGAGATCATGATGATCACATCAGCAGGTATCATTATCCAGATCCCGATGGCTGACGTTTCGATAATCGGAAGACATACATCCGGCGTTAAACTCATCAACCTCGAAAAGGGCGTAAAGGTTGCAAAGATCGCTAAGGTTCGTGAGAAGATATCCGACGGTAATGTTGAATATGATGAGATCGATGATGCCCTGGAAGATATTCCCGAGGCAGAGGAGATCGAAGACGAAAACCTCATTTTCCCCGTTGAAGAAGAGGAAGAATAAGATCTGAAATATAAGCTCCCGCCGAAAGGCGGGAGTTTTCATTTGGAAAAAGGGTAAAAAAGGAGAAGTGTCCACCGGATACTGATCCAATGAACACTTCTTGTTATGGGTGAGAATTGTTAACAAAACTAGTGGTTAGTTGTATCGTTTTTATGATGTCTGTGCTTTGAGTGATGTACCGATACACGGGGAAAAACCACATATAGAATAAATGCCAGAATTCCAAAGAATACCAGGGAAGATATTCCTATAAACGAAATCCCGTAATCAAGAAAAAAATTGTAAATAGCTGCTTGAGTCATGTCTTTCGGTGTAAATTATAATTACAATAGTTATTGTTACGTTTTGACACTTATCTGTCCTGTCTTTGTCATTTAGTATTTTAATATTATTTTTTGTAATTTTATACTGTCAAATTCTATATTTTATATAGACAAATTAAAGATTTATATAAAAAAAACACGGCCACCCGTGTTTTTTGTTTATAACCAGAGAACCTCGCTTAAGGTTTGTCTTACACCTTCTTCGTTTATAACTACAAGCTTTGCAAGAAGTCTCGCTCTTTCTTCATCACTCATTTCCTTAATGCGGTTGGCTTCGGACCCTTCGTTCATGTTCTTTTTGATCGATGAAAGTTCCTGTATCTTTGCTTCCAGAGCGTATATCCTTTCCTGAAGGAGAAGTTCTTTTTCGTCAAACATCGAAGATATCTCTTCTTTTGAGCACTTTCCCGAAAGGATCTTTGAGATCTCATCCAGTGAAAATCCCATGTCCTGCAATCCGATGAGTGCCTCGACAAGTCTGAACTGGTCGGGAGAGTAGTAACGATATCCGGTATTTTCATCGATCCAGACGGGTTTTATGACATTCTTTTTCTCATATACGTGAAGAGCTTTTACGGACACACCTGCCAGTTTGGCGAGCTCGCCTATCTTTAATAATTTATCGCCTTCGTTTTCCATTTATTTTTCCTCTGTAAAGACTTCTTCAAGGCGCTTTGCACTTGAAACATTGCCTTTCATCCCGTTCAATCCCGCATTTACGCACATGATGCTTTTCATTATCTCGCCGCGGTACTGCGTGATCTTTGCGAGTTCGGCATAATCATTTATCCCTGTACCCATCATACTATTTCCGAAAAGCAGTAGCAACAGGTATCCGAGATTACCCGAAATTATGTTAAAGAAAGAAGACCAGGCGGTGAGAGTATGAGCTTTTACGTTTTCTTTCATTATCGTTTTGCTGGCTTCTTCGATCTTTTTAAGCACGATCTCTTCGCCTTCGAATACGTTGATCGCATCGGAAGATTCAATGATCGGTACGATCCAGTTGGTGTAATCGGCGTAGGATTCCTGAGCTTTTTTCCTGTAGAGAGGTATCTTTTTTATGATGACAATGCTGCTTAATATAAAGAAAGGAACCGTCACGAGAATTGTCAAAAGATACAGTCTGGAGTTTAAGATCACTAGGACAACGGACGAAAGAAGCATATTAAACGATGCGATCGCAACATGCATGAAGTTTATCGGAGTCGTCAGGTAGTCGTTTACTCTGTCGACATCGTTGTTAAGTCTTGTGACCCAGTCGCCGGGCGAGTATTTTTCCATTCCGGTCCCGGTCCTTGAAAGCATATTGTTTAAAAGCTTTTCCCTGAGCTTTTTCTGTAAGAGCATATCGGCTTTTATGGAGACCGTGGCCCAGATCGATACGTTATATCCGAAAAGAAGGACGGATAAAAGAAGGAAGATCCCGAATGTTCGTAAAAGATCAGCACTGTTTCCCTGCTCCGATAGACGGATAAAAGATTCAAGAATGTTTGCTTTTAAAACGGCGCTTAGAAAATCAAAAGGGAGACGCAGTAAAAGAATGCCGGTAAATAATCTTATAAGCCCGAGATCCTTTAAGATCTTAAAAACCGTTTTATTCATTTCAGCCTCCTTTCTGATATTACTAAGCTTCTGTAAGTTTTCCGTCTTTCATCATAAAGATACGGTCATATCCGTTTAAGTGTTCTCTTCTGTGAGTCACGTGAATCACGGTTTTGTCCGAAGTGAAACGATTGATGGCTTCAAGGACCGATGCGGCGTTTTCACCGTCGAGTGCCGAGGTCGGTTCATCCAGTAAAAGGATACCTGCATCCTTAAACATGGCTCTTGCAATGGCGATCCTCTGTGCCTGTCCTCCGGAGAGTTCATCCGCACGGTCTCCGAGATAAGTATTAAGTCCATCGGGAAGAGAGTCCGTCCACTTTTTAAGATTCGCGGCTTCTATTATGTTTTCTATCTTTTCTTCATCGTGATCGTGTCCCATCGTGATGTTGTCAATTATCGAAAGCGGAAAGAGCATTGGCGACTGCATGACGACGGATACTTTTTTTATGATCCCTTCGGGGTCCTTTTCGCCGTCGACATTTATTTCTCCCGAAGTCGGAATGTTCAGTCCCGCGATCATCTTTAAAAGCGTGCTTTTTCCGCATCCGCTCTCACCGATGATGCCGACTTTTTCGCCGTCTTTAACGGTGAGAGAGAGATTTTCGAAAACATAAGCATTTTCATATTTAAAAGAAACGTTTTCCAGTTTGATCATTTTTTTCTCCTGAAAGGTTTATGAAATATCGATACGCGAAAGATTGGTCGTAAATACTTTAAAGTTGGCAAGCCAGTTCGGCAGGTTCATTATCGCCGAAGTCAGGCTTGACTGAAGGTATAAAAAGACGATTAGTGTTCCGAGAAGAATGTCGCCGCGGATCACCATCAAAGCTCCGACGAGTAAAAGGATTAAGAGCGGGATCATCGACATTATCCCGGAAAGCGTATTGTATAAGGCACTGCGCCTTCCCATTTTCTGCCACTGTTTTTTCCAGGACTCGAAGCTTTCGTCATATGCTTTCATGCAAAGTTCTTCGCCGCCGAATATTTTAACCGAATAAAAAGCATGAATGACCGAGTAAGCGACTTTGTTCATTCGGTTCTTTTCGTTCTGCGCTTTTGACACGATCCCCGAAAGACTTCTGCTCGAAAAGAAAACATATATAAGGATAAGAAATGTCGGGATCAGAAAGACCAGGGTCAAAAATACATTCTTAAAAAGAAGAAAGACCGTGGCCAGAAAAGCCATAAAAAGCATACCCGTTATATCAAAGAAAGTGTTTGACAGATAAGTGTTTGCCTGCGAGAGCTCGTTTTGTGCTATCGACATGGCCGATGCGGTATCGAGAGTATCTTTTTCTTTTAAAGAGCGCTCAAGAAGCTTTTTTGCATACCCCATTCTTAATGAATGTGCCATTTTTTCCGCCGTGAGCCTTCCGACATACTGATTTAAAAGAAGCGTAAAAGCGTTGGAGACAATAAAACATGCGGCCGTAATGATAAAAGAAAGGGTTATGGCGGATCTGCTCTCGATATTATTGACGAGTTTTCCTATTAAATTGGCAAAAAACATCTGGGAAAGGTTCGATAATAAAGCGGCCAGAACCGAAAAAGCGACCCAGAACTTATTTCTTTTTAATAAAATAAGCAAAACCGACATATTTTTTCCTCCTTTATGCGAAGTATAAACTCGGTCCCAAGGGACGAGTCAAGTCCCAAACAGCGCATTATTTTTTTATAACTTGCAAAAAAAATAAAAAGGCGTATTATATGAAACATTGGATAGAAGGTTTTTAACTGTGGTGTTATTTTTGGAGATGTAATGGAAGCATACAGTGTTTTTAAAGATCTCGCGATAATCATAATTGCGGCAAAGCTTTTCGGTATAATCGCCAGAAAATGCAAAGCTCCCCAGGTTGTCGGAGAAATAATTGCAGGTCTTGTTATCGGACCCTGTCTTTTAGGATGGGTTCAGACAAACGACTTTATACTGCAGATGGCGGAGATCGGTGTAATCCTTTTGATGTTCTCCGCAGGTCTTGAGACAAATTTAAAAGATCTCGTAAAAACGGGACCTCTGGCATTCGGGATCGCATGCGCAGGTGTATTTACCCCTCTTGCGGGCGGAACACTTCTTTATCTTTGTTTTTACGGATTTGAAGCACTTAAGACTTCTCCCGATCACTTTTTCAAGGCTTTGTTCATCGGAACGATCATGACTGCGACAAGCGTAAGCATCACGGTAGAGTCGCTTCGTGAGATGGGTTATCTGAAAGGAAAGATCGGAACGACGATCCTTAACGCAGCGATCATCGATGACGTTATCGGTATGGTCGTACTTACCGTTGTTATCGGATTTTACGATTCTGCCGCAAAGCCCATTACGGTCGTTTGCAACACGGTTCTTTTCATGTGTATCTCGATCGTCGGCGGATTCTTTGCTTACAGGATCTTCAAGAAAGTCGATCAGAGATATCCTCACTCGAGAAGGATCACGATCGCCGGACTGGCATTCTGCCTTATCATGGCTTACTGCGCAGAAAAATATTTCGGCATCGCAGATATCACGGGTGCGTACCTTGCGGGTATCATCCTCTGCAATATCCATGACTCCGAGTTCATCGCAAGAAGAATGGATATCAATTCCTACGTACTTTTCGGACCGATCTTCTTCGCAAGTATCGGACTTAAGACAAACATAAAGAACATAAACGGAGAGATACTTCTTTTCTCGCTCTGCTTTGTAGCCGTAGCACTTCTTACAAAGATCATCGGCTGCGGACTCTTCGCAAGGATCTGCAAGACCCCGATGAAGCATGCGTTAAAGATCGGTGTCGGAATGATGACGAGAGGCGAAGTTGCCCTGATCGTTTCGCAAAAGGGTATGAATGTCGGACTGCTCGATCCCGTTTATTTCACATCGGTCATCCTTTTGATCATCACTTCCTCGGTATTAACCCCGATCCTTTTGAAAGTACTTTATTCAAAATGGCCGGAGATCGAAGAATCCTCGGGAAACTAAATTTGTTGAAAAAAAAGCTTTTGGATATTAAAATGACCTTATTACTCTTAAGGTCATTTTTTTACGGATTATATTAATGAAGAATAATCAATTCTGGACATTCAGATATACTCTTATAAATATTCTTTACTTTGTCGCCTTCTGCACGATCCATGCATACGCAGGTGTTTTCCTTCTCGATAAAGGATTCACAAACACGCAGGTCGGGCTGGCTCTGGCGATATCAAATATCCTGTCGGTTTTCGGACAGCCTTTTGTTGCGGGGATAATCGATAAAGGAAAGGTACTTACCAACAGGCTTACGGTAATGTTTTCCTCGCTGTTTTTACTTATCGGTTCACTTGTTCTTATTTTCGTAAACACCGAAAAAGTACCCATCTTTGCGATATTTGTTTTGATGTACACGGTTCAGTTCGTGTATCAGCCGATAATGATCGCAATGAACTTCGAATATGCGAAAGCAGGCTGCAAGATCAATTTCGGTCTGGCCAGAGGAATGGGTTCCGCGGGCTTTGCGGTAACAAGCTTTTTCCTCGGAAAGGCGGTCGAGAATTACGGAACAAATATCATCTTATATGTGACGATCGCTGCTATGGCACTCATGGTTCTGATCGTTTTCCTGTTTAAAAAACCTGCGGGTGAAAATGTAAAAGCAGAGATCGAAAATACAGAAGATAAAAAAGAAAACGAAGGCGGCGGATTCTTTGCTTTCGTTAAAAAATATCCGTTCTTTATGGTATTCTTACTCGGTGCGGCATGCTGTTTCTTTGCACATAACATGATCAACGATTTTATGATCCAGATCATAAGGAGCCTTGGCGGCAACGAGACACAGCTTGGATATGCGACATTTCTGCAGGCGATCCTCGAGCTTCCGGTGATGGCACTCATAGGATTTGTGTTAAAGAAGATAAGCGAAAGACATATGCTTGTCTTTTCCGCAGTTTCTTTCTTTATAAAGACGGCGATCCTTATCTTTGCGACATCGATGTTCGGAATGTATGTAAGCCAGTCTTTCCAGATGTTCGCATATGCCGTATTCATCCCGACCGCGGCTTATTTTGCGGATCATATGATGAAAGAAAACGACAAGGTAAAAGGCCAGGCATTTATCAATTCTTCGATAACGCTCGGCGGTGTTTTCAGTAATCTTGTATGCGGAAAGATACTCGATGCTTTCGGCGTAAAGATGATGCTCGGCGTGGGTGTTTCGGTCTGTCTTGTCGGTGTTGCGATAGTTATGATCGCAGTCTACCCGATGATGAAAAAGATCCCGAATACTGCGGAATAAGATTATAAAAGGAAAAAGATATGGAAATCTGGGACGTTTACGATATCAACAGACAATCGACCGGGAAAACAATGAGACGCGACGAGGAATTTGCCGTGGATGCATATACCTGCGTGATGCATGTCTGCATTTTCAATTCCAGGGGCGAGATGCTCATTCAGCAGAGACAGTCTTTCAAAAAAGGCTGGCCGAACAAATGGGATCTTTCCGTCGGCGGTCATACCGAAGCGGGCGAGACCCCTCAGCAGAGTGCAGAGAGAGAATTGTGGGAAGAACTTGGGATAAAAAGAGATTTTACCGGTGTAAGACCTCATTTTACGTTCAGTTTCCCCCACGGCTTTGACGATTATTTTTTCCTTGAAGAGGATGTCGATATCGAAAGCCTCACTCTTCAGGAAGAAGAAGTTCAGGCTGTAAAATGGGCCACTAGGGATGAGATAAAAAAGATGATAGAAGACAGGGATTTTATAGAATACTTTCCGAGTCTCATCGATCTTATCTTTGATTCGAGAAAAAGCTACGGCGCACATATGGACGAGCCGGGCGAGTTTATAAAATAAGAATTGCCCCTGTCCCCGGGGAATACATTATAAGAAGAGAAAATATGAGTAAGAAAATAGCGATAATCGGTGGCGGCGTTGCGGGTTTATCCGCAGGAATATACGCACAGCGCGCCGGATACGAAACAGTTATATATGAGAAAAACTCCGTGCTCGGCGGAAGTTTGAGCGGCTGGTATCGAAACGGATACGGGATCGACAACTGCCTTCACTGGCTTACGGGCACGGCAGAAAACACTCCCACCAACGAAATGTGGAAGGATCTGGGGGTTTTAAACGAAGAGACAAAGATCGTCCGGAGACCTTATCTTATCTCATCGGAAACTGACGGAGTACGCGTGACACTCTGGAGAGATACCGAAAAGACGAGACAGGAAATGCTTACGCTTTCACCTGAAGATGCGACCGAGATCAATCTTTTTATCGATGTAGTAAATGTTGCGAGCGAGCTTACGGCCAACCTTTCGCATATCATGAAACTTGCAAAGACAGTGAGTGAAGCGGAGACCGTGCTCTCGCATTTTGATTTTGCCAGAAGGACCATGCTCTACATGGGACTTAATATGGAAGAGTGGGCGGCAAAGTTTAAGAGCGAGGCCATAAGAAACCTTCTTCTTGATTTTTCGGCCAAGGAATACGAATCCTACTGGCTCATCGTCGTATACAGTTTCTTTGCGAGCGGCAATGCGGATATCATCGACGGCGGCTCGATAAAGATCGCCGACAACCTGATAAGAACATACGTCAGGGAAGGCGGAAAGATCGAGACCAATATGGCCGCAAAGCAGATCGTTTTAAAGAGAAAGAAGCTTCCCAAAATAGAAAAGAAAGCAAAGATAAAGACCAAGAGGGCGGAAAAGATCATTTTCGAAAACGGCGAAGAAGCAGAGGCAGATTATATTATCTGTGCCTGCGACCTTAAGTATGTTTTCAAAAAACTCATAAAAAAGAAGGCCCATGTTCCGAAGGTCATCAAGAAAGTCTTTAAGCACGAAAAGCAGTATCCGATCTACTCGGCATTTCATGTTGCATACTCGGTGGACGGTCTTTTCGAAGAGATCGACGATTCACTGGGTATCGCATGTTCGCCCATTGAAGTCGGAATGCAGAAGGTCGACAGGATCTACTTAAAGAATTACCGTTCCTACGGCGATTATATCGCACCCGAAGGAAAGACCGTGGTTCAGGTCATGGTCATCCAGTACGAAAAAGATTTTAAGATTTGGAAGAAACTCTATAAATCGAATAAGGAGCGTTACGATCAGGCCAAGCAGAATGTGGCCGATGCGATCCTTTCGGCGATCGTAAAAAGATTCCCCGAATACGACGGAAAGATCGAGGTCCTCGATACCTGGACTCCTTATACCTACTCAAGAAGGAACAATGATACAAACGGAGCATACATGCGTTTCATCACCACGGCCATCAGCCAGAAGGCTACGATCTCGGCCGAGATAAGAGGTGTTGAAAACGTATTTCTTGCCGGTCACTGGTTAAGATATCCCGGCGGGCTTCCCATGGCCGCGCTTACGGGAAAAAGTGCCGTTGAGATCATCGAAGAGCATAACAAACCCATCATTCCGTTTATGAGTGAGATCGCGGAAAAGATAACAGAGGTAAAAGAAAAGATTGTAAATTGATGATCGAAAATATGGTATTATAGAAACGTATCAAAAATACAGAAGGCGGAAACCTGATTGAGAAAAATACTTATAACAAATGATGACGGAATAGATGCAGAAGGAATAGTAAGACTTGCCGAAGCCGCAAAAGAATTCGGCGAAGTCTGGGTGATAGCTCCCGAGAGACAGCGAAGTGCGGCTTCTCACAGCATTACATTAAGAAAACCTGTCGAGATGAAAGCGTACGACTTTCCGGTTGAAGGCGTAAAGGCTTATACCTGCAGCGGAACCCCCGCGGACTGTGTCAGAGTCGGAAGCTTAAGCCTTATGCCCGAAAAGCCCGATGTTGTTTTATCAGGCATCAATTACGGATACAATGTTGCATCGGACATTCAGTATTCGGCTACCTGCGGAGCTGCTTTCGAAGCTTCTTTCCAGGGATATATCGCGATATCTTTATCCGAGGATGCAGGCGAATGTCATGAAGTTACGGATAAATATCTAAAAGATCTTCTTACAGAGTATATAGATGTTAAACTTGAGAGAAATCAGATCTTAAACATCAATTTCCCGGGCGTAAAAGTCGAAGACTGCAAGGGAATACGAAGAAACGTGGGCACAAGTGCGGATTCGTTTTTCCATGACGGATACAAACTTATCGAAGAAAAAGAAGACGGTACGCTCGTTTACTTTGTAAACGGTATCTACAACGAAGAAGCCGAACCGGATACGGATTTCAGAGCAGTCGTTGAAAAGTATGTATCGGTTGGTGTTGTAAACAATATAAGATAAAAAGCGGAGTGTAGATATGAGCAGCACGGGCCTGGTTTTTACAGGTGATATCGGATTTGACAAATATATGTCCCAAAGATGGGAAGATAAAAACCTTCTCTCTGATGAAGTGCGCTCATTTTTATCTTCGGGCGATCACCTTATAGTAAATGTCGAAGGACCGCTTTACGAAAGAAAAGAAAAAGAAGCGACAACCGGTGCGTTATCCCTTATTCACAGCATGGATCCGAAGGTCGGGGATTTCCTTGAAGGTATCGGAGCCGATATCTGGAATATCTGCAACAACCACATTATGGATGCCGGAAGCGAGGGAATATTAAGCACACTCGAAAATGCCGCATCGCATAAAGCACTTACACTCGGTGCGGGAGCGAACGAAGACGAAGCAAGAAAACCCGTTATCATTAACGAAGCGGGCGGTATCGGACTTATCGGTGTCGGATATCAGAGAGCATGCAGAAAAGCAGGTCCCGATACACCCGGATGTTTTTCGTGGAGTGATCTGGACACGATCGAAAAACAGATAAAAGAGATTAAGAAAACCTGCAGATGGTGCGTGGTCGTGGCACATGCGGGCGAAGAATTCACTGCGCTTCCCACACCCTACACAAGAGATCGCTACTTATCCTACCTTGATATGGGAGCGGATATCATAGTTGCACATCACCCTCATGTTCCGATGAATTATGAGACTTTCGAAGGCAAAGCGATCTTTTATTCGCTCGGCAATTTCATTTTCGATACGGATTATCAGAGATCGCAGTTTAATACGGAATCGGGTCTTTTCATAAGATTAAACTTTACTGAGGAGTCATTTACATTTGAGCCTTTCGGTATAAAGATCGACAGAGAAAACGAGAGGATCGTAAAAGGTGAACTCCCTTCGATATTCACGGATGTTCAAGAGGACGAATACGAAAAGCTCGTTCCCCTGGCAGCAAAGATGTTTATAGAAAACACGAAAAGACAGCTTCGGTTCTTAAAGCCCGATCAGTTTAAGGACGCAACCGACGAAGACTGGTACAACAATTTCTACGAGCCTCTTCGAAGCGGAAGGGTTCCGGGCGAGTGCCTTGATTTACAGATCATCTATCCCCTCTCATTAAAAGCTGACGAAGGAAAATGGAAAGAAAGCAGTCTTGAAGGCGTAAAAGAATTTATTTTAAAACAGATCGATCAATAAAAAACGCATCCCTTAAGGATGCGTTTTCTTTATTTCTTTATTTTATACTTTCATACAGTGCTTCGGTAGCTTCCAGAGTATCGTCGCTTATGTAATAAATCCTGTCCTCAGTGACGATCTTTATATATTTTCCGACCATGGGATTTAAGAAGAATTTGCATTTTCCGACACCGCTTACACTAAATGTTCCTTTTGCGACATTTTCCATTCCGGTCCCGGCAACCCTTACAGCCTGCAATTCATTTAAGTTGCCGTACTCTGTGGATACGATCTCGTTTTTATCGATCCTGTATTCATCCCATAACTGATGGCAGATCACATAATCGTTTCCGTTTATGACTTTTATGGGAGTGGTGGCCATCATTCCGATCCAGATAAGCAGAACCAGCGAGCCGACAACGGAAAGGATTCCGAGCATGGTTATATGTTTTCCGACAGGATGTGCGATATTGACCGTCCAGCCCATTCCGACTCTTTTTTCGATGGTGAGCCTTTTGTCTTTGGGATTGTAATAGAAGATTCCCAAAACCCATGAATCGTCATCATCTTCTATAAGATTTGCATCCTGGGTCATATACTTTTTATCCAGAGCCAGCTTCTTTACCGCATACATCGAGAAAGAGAATAAAAGCAGCAAGAGGAAAAATCCGAGGATCAGGACCATGTGGATCTCTGAATGGCCGAAAATGAACACAAGCAGTGAAAGGACACCGACCACATTGATACACCAGCTTAAAGATATGATAAAATCCGCAAATATCTTTTTTCTTGCTCTGTTGTAATTGGCATTGATATCGCTGTTTTCGCTTATTACGTTGTTTCTTGAATTATCCACCATAAAAGCGAAAGGCATGGCGATCAGATTCGTGATAAGGATGGATGAGATAAATGCCGTACAGATAAATGTACCGTTATAAATACCGAGTTCGACCGGAATGATATTGGCATCGATCAGGGCGGTTACAGTAACTAAAGCGATACTGAATATATTTGTGATGATAAGTACAGGTACGTTTAAACTGTGAATGTTTCCGGCGTTCTTAAGATCGGCGTATAAAACTTTGCTGTTAACGATACCGAGGCATTTCTTGTATTTTTTCATTTCCGAATTGCCGAGTGCATAAGGTACGAGAATGGCAAAAAGGGAAACGTAAATATATATGCTCCATGCGATCATCTTAATGGTAAAGCCGGGCAGGAAAAGAAGTATTATGGCGATGATCAGCAAGGTTAGACCGATGACGTTTGCCTGTTTTCTGTGAGTATATACTACAATATCGATAAATTCCGAGCTTTTTTCCGTTTTGAACTCGGGCCGGTTGTTAACGCCGAAGACCCTTTGTTTGTTTATCCATTTTCTCGGATAAAGTGAAAAATACAGAAAAATGAGCACAGGAATAGCGCAGACGAACATTAATAAACCAAAATACATACTGGTCATATCATTTACCCCACATTTCGTTGATTATTTTATCAAATTCCCCTTTTGATAAACCGGAAATCTTGGCTTCCGAAACGATCCTTTTTAATTCCTCTTTATTCACATTGCTCAGACTTTTAGTCTGGTTGATCTCCGTTCGGACTCTGGCACCGTTTTTTCTGTCGGTCATAATATAGCCTTCGGACTTTAAGATCTGATAGGCCTTGCTGACAGTCATCGTATTGATACCGATCTCCATCGACAAAGCTCTTACAGTGGGAAGCTGCTCCCCGGCTGAAAGTTCGCCGGAGGAGATCCCCATTACTATTTGATTTCTTATCTGAAGGTATATCGGAACATCCGAATACTCGTTGATCTTGATTATCATGCCTGCTCCTTTTTGCTTTTTGAAATAACCAGGCTACCAACTATTATAGCTAAAATCGTCGAGAGTATCAAAGGTATAATTCCGTTTAACGCCGGACCGAGGATAAGAACGGATCCTGTCTTCGGATGATTCATATTAATGAAGAGAAGAATAAAACTTGTGGCATTGATCGCACCGTGTAAGATCGCGGGATACCAGATACATTTGGATTTTGAATATACGATCTCTTCGAAGATACCCGCTACGATGCAGAATACCGTGAAGACGATGAGTCCCACAAAAGGAAATCCGGGATAATCCATTCCGTACTCATATCCTGCGATGATAATGAGAGGAAAATGGAAAGCGCTCCAGATAGTTCCGCCGATGATCCATGTGACGGGTCTCGGGAATTTTTTGTTTAATTCGGGATAAAGGAAACCTCTCCATCCGACTTCTTCACCGAGAGCCAGGAACATATTGATAAGCGGAGCATAAATAAAGGCCTGGGCGATCGTGATGATATAGTAGATCTTTACGGAAATGCCCTGAGCCTCCAGCTGTTCAATTAAGTTTACGCCCATGGATTCTCCCTGAGCCAGAAGGTAAGAACCGCTCATATCGAAATACGCGGGGAAGATCAGAAAGAATACTGCACCTTCGATGATCGTTAAGATCTGGGGTCCGAAGAAGCAAATGGGTAAAAGAAATGCACATCCCTTGAATTTAGGGATCCATCCGATGCCCTTTAAGGTTTTATTGGTTATGAGAGTCGCAAGGAAAGGAACGTACATCATTACCATGGCACCGACCTGAAAGACGAGTTTTCCAAGACCCGTGGGGTTTTTGACTGCGAACAGGGAAATGACTATTCCGATGGTCCATGCGATCGCGAGTGTGATGACAGTATAAGTTATGACTTTTTTAGTATTCATATGTACCTCCTTTTGGAATATGAATCCTTGTTTGTATGCTTTGTATTATCTACTGTAATACAAAAGATACACCGAAAGTTTTTTACTGTCAATATATTTTTATAAATTTTCGGGAAAATTAAAAAACTCATACAAATCGAGGAGGCGATCTGTATGAGTATTGAAAGGGGTGGAGTAAATGAAAATGAATTGTTTATAAAAGATTAGTCTGTATTTTTATTGCTTGTTTGTTATTACAATATTTATAATAGAAATAAATTGTGAAGACGATTTGTTGTTTTTGTTTTCTTTTTGTGAAAAAAATAAGTACAAATTGTGAATAAAATAACGGAGTGGAAAATACTTGAGGGGCAAAACACCGAAAATCATGGAAAAAAAGCCGGAAGATCCGATAAACAGGATCATGTTCATGGAAGAGATCTTCGATAAGGCATGCGAGGTCGTAAAAAATGCGGGGGAAGATCCCAAAGCATTTTTTGCATATCAGTCCGAGATCGAAAAGCTTTCCGAATATTATTCGGATGAAAGATGGAAGATCGATCTTGCTCTCGATGAAGAAGGAAAACTTCCCAAGGATCTTAAAAGGGGAGTACTTTCCGAGGACGGGCTCTATAACCTGCTGGAAGACAATAAGGAAATGCTTAAGGAACTTTGGGATAAAAACATGAATTTTGAAGGCTTTACGAAAGATATAACGGAAAACGGATGGAAGGTTTACGGAGTCGAGGTTTACAAAGACGGAAAACTCATTCATTCGTTTGGCGATACGACGGAAAACGTATATCCGATATACTCCTGTACAAAAAGCATATTAGCGATCGCGCTTGGAATCGCACACGACCGCGGTCTTATAGATTTCGAAAAGGATATACTTTATTACATTCCCGAAAAATATAAAGCAAATCTTTCGAAGGAACAAAAGGAAAAATGGGAAAAGGTATCCCTTCACAGGCTTATGACCATGTCGGTCCCGGGATTTCCATTCAGACCGCCTGTTGATGATTTTATGGAGTTTTCTTTAAACTACAAAGATTTCAGGGCCGACGACAACTCCTTTGAGTACAGCAATATCCCGGCGTTTCTTGCAGGAGTGGCTTTAACTGAAGTAATCGGTGAGGATGCCTGGGAGTTTATAAAAAAGAATATCCTCGATCCGCTTGAGATCTACGATGCAAAATGCGGCCGCACTCCGGAAGGCTACTTTTACGGAGCCTCGGCCATGGAAATGTCGGTCAACGACTTAAGCAGGATCGGACTCCTTCTTTTAAACAAAGGAACTTACAACGGAAAGAGGATCGTCTCGGAAGAATACGTAAATAAAGCAACATCCGTGCTTCAGATGAACCGCGAAGGCGGGTACGGATATTTTATCTGGAAGTATCGTGACGGCTTCAGCATAAACGGCAAATTCAAACAGAAATGCTACATCCTTCCGAAAAGGAACCTTGTGATCACATACCTTGCGGATATAGAGGACGGTTCCAACGTATTAAGAGACAGCATGGAAAAGAATATCCTCGGATTATAAAAGAAAATCGATTACGCAGGTTTTCTTTGTGAATTGAAAGATTAAGCAGATAAAGGGGGAAAAGAATGAGCTACGAAAAAGAAAGAGATGAAGTTATCAACTGGTTAAAGCATCCGAACGAACTCGGAAAAGAACCGTCCAAGATCGAATATGTAAAGGAATTTACCGATCCCGACGGGGTTCACTGCCTGATCTTTAAATTCAAGGCAGGCCTTTTGTCGCCCTGGTGCTTAGCCATTCACAGCGACTCCGGAATCTTTTCGGAAGAAGAAAAGTATGACGAAAAGAGGGATGTCGAGCAGGCTCAGGCTCTGGTCGATTATCTTAAGCAGTACTGGAAAAACGTGGCTCTTAATGCCGAAGAAAGCAAAAAGCGTGCCGAGAAAGCAAAGCCTTTCTGTGCTTTCGTATTAAAGGCAGAACCCAGATTCGAGCCCGAAGAATTCTTAAAACTCTACGAAGAAGAGTGGGGCGAGAAATTAAAAGGCGTTGATGAAGATAAAGATGAAGAAAAAGACGGCACCGACGCAAGGATCTATTCAAACGAAAACGGCTTAAATATCGTTCTGGGATATATGGACATGAGAGTTCCCAACAATGAGGCCGAGGAATGTGCCCAATATAATTTCTTCTGGAAGGAAGCCGTTGAGACCACAAAGACACACAAGGCTCACGAAGTCGTAACCGTTATGGGTGTCGGCGAGATCAAAGACAAGGCGATCTTTTATGCGAAAGCACTCACCACACTCTGTCGAATGGATAATAATATCGGCGTATACACAAACGGTGTTGTTTACGAACCAAAGATGTTCCATTCCATGTCAAAAGTGATCCTTGAAGGTACGCTTCCGATCCCCGTTCTTGTATGGTGCGGAGTCGGAAAGGATGAAAAAGGAGTTTCCTGCTGGACCGACGGAATGAAGACCTTCGGCTTTGATGAGCTCGAAATGGTAAATGTTCAGAACAAGCAGGCTTCCGAGATCCATTCGATCATGCTCTTTATCGTGGATTACTGCATCAATCAGGATATCTCTTTCCACGACGGAGAAGAGGTCGGACTTACAGCCGGAGTAAAGGCAAAGATCGTAAAGTCCAAAGGCGTTAATGTGGATATGGATGGTGAAACGTTAAAGATCACTATTTAGAAAATACAGGTTGGGGGAAGCATTATGGAATACGACGGAAGGATCGTTGTAGAAGGGTTTGACTGGGGCCCGGCCGTAACAAAGGCAGTGGTCAGACTCGGTATATCTTTTGACAAAACCCGTAATTTTGACAAGACGGAGTTTATGGTAAGAGAATACACGACGACCGAAAAGGGAAGAGAGTTTAAGAACAGAGTCATAACCGATGTATATTATTCCGACGAATTCGGAAACCGCATCGATAATAAGGGCGATCACATTTCCATGGAGCTTGCGTACGGCCCCGAAGAAGGCTCTCCGATGTATTATGATTTCCCGACCGGCTTTAACAAATGGCATGATTACCTTCTAAAGATCAAACTGGTAAGCGGACAGGAAACCCATTTATCAAACGGGAAATTCTATTTTCCCGAGATACAGGGTGTTGATCTGAACGGCGAATTCGTAGGTTCTGAAGGCCACAGTTTAACATACGCTTCTTTTAAACCCGCAAATGCATCCGAAGAAAACAAACGACCTCTCGTTGTCTGGCTTCACGGCATGGGCGAAGGCGGGGTCGATCCGGTAGTCGCACTTTACGGAAATAAGGTCGTATCCCTTGTCGGCGAAGAGTTCCAGAGTATTATGGGCGGCGCATACGTGCTCACTCCGCAGACTCCGACTTTCTGGCTTCAGTATAAAGAAGCGGAAAAAGCTTCCTGGCAGAAAAACAGAGGACAGGATTCGATATATTTAAAAGATGTAAAAGAACTTATCGACAGATTCGCGGATGAAAACCATGTCGATAAAAAAAGGATCATCGTTGGCGGCTGCTCAAACGGCGGATTTATGACGATGGACCTTGTCCTGAATTACCCCGATTATTTCGCTGCGGCATACCCGATCTGCGAAGCTTTTTATCCGAGGGGATTAAAGAAAGAGAGACTTCTTCCCATAAAAGATCTGCCGATCTGGTTTGTTTACGCAAAGAATGATCTTACGGTAAGACCCGCAAAATACGAGATCCCGCTTATAAAGAACCTTAAAAAGATCGGTGCCGGGAACGTGATCGTCTCTGAATTCGAGGATGTTCACGATACTTCGGGCCGCTTTGAAAAAGACGGAAAACCGTACCGGTATTTCGGACATTTTTCGTGGATCTATTTCTTTAACAACGAATGCGTCGACAACGGCGTTTCGATCTGGGAATGGATGTCAAAACAAACGAAGTAAATTCAATTTACATAATTACAAAAAAATTCTTGACATTGCCCGAAAAAATAATTATTATGATTTCACATACGAAAAAATGCGATGAAGGAATTATGCGTCGTTTGGAAGTTTCAGAGAGCCGGTGGTCGCTGTGAACCGGTATGGAAAAACGAATTGCAGTCTCACTCCCGAGCAGAACTCTCGAAAGTATCAGTAAAGAGTTCCGGCAAGCTCCGTTATCAAGGCTGAAGATATGATAGTATCTTACTGAGTGACTTATTTTAAGTAATATGGGTGGTACCGCGGAAGAAATTTCGTCCCAGAGATCAGAAAATTCTGATTTCTGGGATTTTTTAATGCATTTATATAAGAAAGGGAAAAGAAATGAATAAGATTTTCATTGCCGATTCAACAATCGCAACAAGCTCAATCAACAATGCATTTTCCATGAGTTTCAAGGAAAAGATGGAAGTTGCAAAAAGACTTGAAAAGATCAAAGTGAATGTTATCGAGATGCCCAAGGCAGTCGAGAAAACTGATGCGTTGCTTGTTAAATCACTCTCTACAATGATCAAGGAGAGCACGATCTCGGTTGCATGCGCACCTGACAAGGCAGAGATCGACGCAGCAGCAGATGCTGTTAAGAATGCAAAAAATGCAAGAATCAGGATCCTTGTTCCCACTTCTCCCGTTCAGATGGAATATATTTTAAAAGCCAAACCCAAGGCAGTTATCGAAAAGCTTCCCGAGATGGTGGCTTATGCAAAAACATTTGCCGAGGACATCGAAGTATCCTTCATCGATACATCAAGAAGCGAAAAAGAATTTGTTGCAAAGCTTGCCGCATCTTCGATCGCTAACGGCGCTACCGTTGTGGATTTCTGTGATACCGCAGGAACATGGCTTCCCGAAGAGACATCGGAATTTGTTAAATATATAAAGGAAAATGTCGAGGGCATCGACAAAGCAGTCATTTCCGTAACATGCTCTGACGAGATAAGACTCGGAAACGCAAACGCTGTCGCAGCCATCAAGGCAGGTGCCACTCAGGTTAAGACAACACTTGTCGGAAAATCTGCTCCCAAGATCGGACATTTCGTAAATCTTATTTCCGAAAAAGGCGAAGCTATCGAAGTTTCTATCGATATTCCCAGAGCAGAGTTTAACAAGACTCTTCGTCAGATGACATGGATCGAAGGCGAGAATCAGGGAATCAAGATCACTTTTGAGGAAGAGGAAAAAGATAAGAACGAAGAACTCAATCTTGACGAGACAGCCGACATTTCAAAGGTTATCAAGGCCGTAAAGAAACTCGGATACGATCTGTCCGATGACGATAATGCAAAAGTATACAAGGAATTCAGAAGAGTATCCGAGAAAAAGAAGATCGGAACAAAGGAAATGGAAGCTATCATCGCAACCGCAGCTCTTCAGGTTCCCGCAACATACCAGCTTGTAAACTTTGTTATCAATTCAGGTAACATCATCACACCTACAGCTCACATTACTCTTGAAAAAGAAGGAAACGAGCTCAAGGGATTAAGCTCGGGAGACGGCCCCATCGCTGCAGCATTCCTTGCTTTGGAAATGATCATCGGACATCACTACGAACTCGATGACTTCCAGATCCAGTCGGTTACCGAAGGAAGCGAAGCAGTCGGAACAGCACTCGTAAAACTTCGTTCAAACGGAAAGCTTTACTCGGGCAACGGTATCTCGACAGACATTATCGGAGCAAGTATCAGAGCTTACCTTAATGCGATCAACAAGATCGTTTATGAAGAAAAGCAGGAGAGAAAGCCTGACTAAAGAATGATCGGGTGATGAGATTAGGCGAACAGACACAGGAATGGTGGATTGATTAAGGAGAGGATTTTTACAAATGAGATTAGCGTTTTCTACTAACGGATGGGATGATTTTGACTGGTCGGATTTTTATGTGACAGCAAAAGATCTTCAGTTCTCGGGTATAGAGATTCATGATATCAAAAGAGAAGTTTTTTCAGGAAAAAACAGACCTTTTAACAATGAAAACATCATAGAAACAGCCAGAAAAATAGCTCAGATGGGTCTTGAGATCCCTGTTATCGATGCTGTCTGCAATGTGGCAGATCCCGATAAGATACAGGAAAACATCGAAGAGATCAGAGAATACATAAGGATCGCAAAGATCTTAAAATGCCCCGCGATCAGACTCCGCGCGGGAAAGAGCAATGATGATACAAACACATCCGACGATCCCGTTATCGAGTGTATCAAGGCAACTTACAAAGAAGCAGACAATAACGGGGTTTCGCTTCTTATCGAAACAGTCGGACCTTACGCAAATACAGAGAGACTCCGTAATGTATTAAATGTTTTCGCAAGAGACAATGTCGCTGCCGCATGGGATATCCATCACACCGTAAGATACGGCAACGAAACAGCAGAGCAGTCGATCCAGAACCTCGGTGCATATGTACTTCACGTTCATATCAAGGATTCCGATGTTGTTGACGGCAAGATCGAATACAGACTCATGGGCGAAGGTTCACTTCCCATTGATGATCTGATGGGTGCGCTTCGTTCCATCAATTACGATCATTATATTTCATTTGAATGGATTCCCGCTTGGCTTGAAGAATTATCAGACCCCGGAATCGTATTCCCTCATTTTATCAACTTCATGTCACAGTATGAGCAGGAAGCCAAGGTTGTCGGAAAGACTCTTTATTCCAACAAGGCAGGCACAGGTAAGTTTATCTGGAAAAAAGAAGAGATCATCGATAAGACATTCCCTCAGGTACTCGATCGTATGGTAGAAGAATTCCCCGATCAGTACGCATTCAGATATACGACTCTTGATTATACAAGAACATATTCCGAATTCAGGGATGATGTTGACGAGTTCGCAAAGTCCCTTATCGCGCTTGGTGTAAAACAGGGTACACATGTGGCAATCTGGGCAACCAATGTTCCGCAGTGGTACTTATCCTTCTGGGCTTGCTGCCGCATCGGTGCAGTTCTGGTTACCATGAATACAGCTTACAAGATCCACGAGGCTGAGTATCTTTTAAGAAACTCCGATACTCATACACTTGTTATGATCGACGGTTTCAGAGATTCAAACTATGCTGAGATCATTCAGGAACTCTGTCCCGAACTTAAAGACAATACACCCGGAAAAGCACTTCACTGCAAGCGTCTTCCTTTCCTTCGTCATGTTATCAACGTAACGAGCAGACAGCCCGGCTGCCTTACATGGGAAGAAGCACTTGAACTTGGAAAGAACGTTCCCATCGAGGAAGTTTACAGACGTTCGTCACTTGTTGACAAGCATGATGTCTGCAACATGCAGTATACATCAGGTACAACAGGCTTCCCCAAGGGAGTTATGCTTACACACTACAATGTAGTTAACAACGGTAAATGTATCGGCGACAGAATGGACTTATCCACTGCCGACAGAATGATGATCCAGGTGCCCATGTTCCACTGCTTCGGTATGGTACTTGCCATGACCGCATCCATGACACACGGCGTAACCTTGTCACCCATTCCTTACTTCTCGACAAAGCCCGCGCTTGCATGTATCAATCAGGAAAAGATCACATGCTTCCACGGTGTACCTACGATGTTTATCGCAATGCTCGAGCATGAAGACTTCCCCAAGACCGACTTCTCACACATGAGAACGGGTATCATGGCCGGAAGCCCCTGCCCCATCGCAGTTATGAGAGACGTTGTTGAAAAGATGCATATGACAGAGATCACCATCGTTTACGGTCAGACCGAAGCATCACCCGGATGTACGATGTCAACTACCGACGATCCTCTGGAAGTCAGAGTTACCACAGTCGGCGGACCTTTGCCCGGTGTTGAATGTAAGATCGTGGATCCCGAAACAGGCGAGGAATGTCCCGACGGTGTAAACGGCGAGTTCGTTGCCCGCGGTTACAATATCATGAAGGGTTACTACAAGATGCCTTTGGCTACAGCTCAGGCGATCGACGCAGACGGATGGCTTCATACCGGAGACCTTGCCTGCAGAACACCCGAAGGAAACTTCAAGATCACAGGCCGTCTTAAAGACATGATCATCCGTGGCGGTGAAAACATTTATCCCAAGGAGATCGAGGAATTCATCTATACATATGATAAGGTAAAAGACGTTCAGGTAATCGGCGTTCCCGACGAAGCACTCGGCGAAGAGATCCTTGCAGCCGTAGTTCCCAAGGAAGGCGAGACGATCACCGAAGAAGAGATCAAGAAGTACGTATTCGACCACATGGCAAAACATAAGGTTCCCAAGTATGTCGATATCGTGGACGGCTTCCCCATGAATGCCGCAGGTAAGATCCTTAAATACAAGATGCGTGAGGCAGCAGTTGAGAAATACAATTTAAAGAAAGCCGACAGCATCGAAACAGCATAAGAAAAATAAAGGACTTTGGATATTTTCCAAAGTCCTGATTTTTTATTTAAAATATATCAGTTTAAGATTCGTATTGTAGAAATCCTTGGCGGTACATCCGGCTCTTCCGCCTCCGGCACAGGCACACGCACAGGCACAGGCGCACGCACAGGATGAATGTGCACAGGAAGAACTTCCGCCACCGCCGCGGCTTCTTGAACTTGAATAGGTTTGCATATATGAGCTGAACGATACTTTCGGCGGAGTCATAACGCTGGTTACATGTACGTAAGTGTCGGAAGAGAGTGAATAGGTTCCTCTCTTGTTCTTTGAAAGGATCTCGTCTTTGTATTCCGAGAATCTCTGGGGGATCTTGCTCTCTTCGATCTTTGTCTTTTTCTTTATAAGGTTCGTTCCGCAGTACGGACAGGCTTTTTTGCCTTCAGGTCTTGCAGCACCGCAGTTGGGACATTTTTTGTAATATTCAAGGATCGTTCGAACGATCTTTTTTCTTGACTTGAATCCCGAACTGGCCATCCATTTAAAGAGACAGATAAAATAATCGAGAATGAAACATCCGACACCCAGACCTACGGCAATGGCAAAAATGATGAAAGCGGGACGGGTCATGAATTCCGGGATATAGATGCTTTTTTTGATCTTTTTGCTTTCGTCAAAAGCGAATGCGTCATTAGGGTAAGTGACCGAAACGGTATACTTTTCTCCCTTGTCAAGTGATGTGTACCAGACATAACAGCCGGGGTGTGTTTCATAATCGGCGGGCGATGCATCTATTACTTTCCCGTCGGCCCAATAGATACCCAGAGTATCGACTTTTATCTCGTCAAACCATCCGGGCGTAAACTGATATACCGTCTCACCCTCTTTTTTCATATCCATCTGATACATATAATCCTGGGTGAATCTGAATTTCATAGTAACGATCTCACCCTTTTTATATTCTCTGTCCAGATCGATGCGGACATACGATCCGCCGACGTTGTAATAGGATATGCTTTTTATACAGTCGGAAAGGGGTTCGATATTTGAAATATGCTGATTGGGAACACCGATCTTTACCCAGGTCAGGGGCCCTTCGGTCGTGGAATCGAGAACTTTCCAGGTGATGGAATAAGTCATATCCAGGGTTGCATCTTCGTTAACCTTTACAAGTACGGAATAGTATGAGATCTCATCGAGATCCTGGGCGTATCCGCGCATGGGTAAAAGCGCTGCGAGACAGAAGATGACAGGCAGCGAAAGAAGCAATTTTATAAAGAAAGATCTGTATCCGGTTTTCATATTATTTAATACCCTCATTTATATAAAATATTATCATAATATTTTTTGTTTAAAAAGAATGTAAATTTATGATAAAATTCTATTGTTCGGATATCTGTTTTCGGACAAAGAAATAAGTCAGTATATAAAGGGGAAAGAATGAAAAATTCAAAAAGAGAACTCGAATATGCACGTAAGTATTTCAATGAAGTACATCATACGACTTTAAACCCCGAAGGACCGGGTGTCGTTCGTATTCATCTGATCCCGCCCAAGGTTGAGGATGATCTCATAGGACCCAGCGTTGCGATCATCAACGGTCAGGATATAATTCCCATCAATCCTTCCTGGACGATCCTTCTTACGGAATTCATAAATGAAACAAACAAATACAGCGGAAAAGAGATAAACGAGGATGATTTTAAGACCATCCTTAAAAACGCATGTATAAATACCGGAAAAGTTTATCCCCTTGTTCCTAAGTCAATGTTCAAAAAAGATCTTTTCAGAATGATGAACACCTTTAAGCAGGTAGCTTACCGCGAGCCTGTTGACGAAGAGATCGGATATATGAGCATCGGTGAATATGCTCCTTACATGAAAGCTCCTCATCGTATGGACCTTATGGTAAGTGCCATGGAAAAGGGCGGCAAATGGAACTGCAATCAGCACTGCATCCACTGCTATGCGGCTGGTCAGAAGAATGCCAACGAGGAAGAACTTTCCACGGAAACATGGATGAAGATCATCGACAAGTGTCGTGAGACAGGTATTCCCCAGCTCACATTTACGGGCGGTGAACCTACGATGAGAGACGACCTTTTGAACCTTATCGACCATGCACAGTGGTTTGTGACAAGACTCAATACCAACGGTGTTCTTTTATCGGAAGATTACTGCAACAAATTAAAAGAAGTATCTCTCGACAGCATGCAGATCACTTTCTATTCGTCGGATGAAGAGATCCACAATACTCTTGTCGGCGCACCCAAATATAAGGATACGGTCGAGGGTATCAAAAATGCATTAAAAGCAGGCATCAGTGTCAGCATCAATACACCGCTTTGCACATCAAACCGCGATTACGTAAAGACGCTTGAATTCCTGCATTCTCTCGGAGTTTTATATGTTACATGTTCAGGCCTTATCACAACGGGTAATGCCGAAAAAGAATCTTCCGAAAAACTTCAGCTTGAGACAGAAGAGATAAAGAGCATCTTAAAAGATGCTGTTGAATACTGTTCCAAAAACGGAATGGAAATAAGCTTCACATCACCCGGCTGGGTAGAAAATTCATTCTGCGAAGAACTTGGAATAAACCCTCCGACCTGCGGAGCATGCCTTTCAAACATGGCCATCACTCCTTCCGGAAAAGTCGTTCCCTGTCAGAGCTGGCTTTCAGATGATGCTTTGGGCGATTTCTTATCTGACGACTGGGATACCATCTGGAACAGTGAAAGATGCAGCGAGAGAAAAGATTACTCCGCGCTTATGGAAGGAAAATGTCCTTTGAGAAAATTCAATGTATCCGGCAAGGAGGATAAATAAGATGAATAAGAGCATAAAGCGTTTATCCGCCGGATTACTTGCAGCGATCCTTTCATTAAGCCTTGTACTGGCTGTATTTATGATCCTTCCGATCAAAGGCTATGCGAAAGATCTGGATGAGATCGAAAATTATATCATTACTGCAGACGTTAACGAAGACGCCACGGTAACATTGAGATACCATATCGACTGGAAGGTACTCGATTCGACCAGTGAAGGCCCTCTTTCCTGGGTAGTCATCGGTATCCCCAATAAAGAATACATAAGTATAACTCCCGCTTCGGACTGTATTAAAAAGATCGCCTACACCACAAGCAACGGTACGGGTGTCAGGATCGACCTTGACAGGGATTATACACAGGGCGAGATAGTTCCTATCGAATTCGTAGTGGTTCAGGATTATCTTTATCAGATGAACCTTTTAAAGGAAGGCGAGACGGTATATCAGTTTACACCGGGCTGGTTTGACAGCATCAATGTAGACAATCTTGAGATCCGCTGGAATACCGACAAGGTCATCGAGTCATCACCCGCACATCTTCAGGAGGGCGATTACTTTGTATGGAATGCCACTCTCGGAAAAGGTGAAAAATACCCTGTTCAGATCACTTATCCGAACGAAGCGTTTACATTTGACGAAAGCAAAATGATCAAAACCCAGGAGTCATCATCTTCGGCACCTTCTTCGGATGATGAAGGCGGATTCTTTGTAAGCTTATGCTGTCCGTTTTCGGTCGTGATAGGTATCGGCGGTCTGGGAGTCGGCATATATTATTTAAGCGGACTGCTCTCATGGATGGGAAGCTCAGGATTTAAATCGACGAAGAAGATCGTTCGTACGGTCGTTGAGTATCATACAAACTGTCCCAACTGCGGTGCACCCAGACAGGAAGGCAAAGAAGCATGTGTATATTGCGGAACAAACCTCATCAAATCAACGACTAAAGTTGAAGAAACGAATGTTCCCGAGAAATACAAGCAATACAAAGACGAGATCGTCGATCACAAAGAGAACGGTACATACAGGATCAAATCTTCACCCAATACTTATGTACATGTTTCCACGGTCGTTATTCCGCATAAAACCACGTTTTCTTCATACATGAGATCCAATTTCAACACGAGTTCGCGTGGCGGCGGCGGAGGTTCATGTGCTCATTCATCCTGTGCCTGTGCCTGCGCATGTGCGTGTGCCTGTGCCGGAGGCGGAAGAGCCGGTTGTACTGCCAAAGATTTTTACAAAACAAATATGAAGCTTGAATACTTCAAAGATAAAAAAGACAGAAAATAAGATTTGATCTATATAAAGAGGTCGGGATAAAAACCGGCCTCTTTTTTTACGCACGTTTCAGCGGCGGGCAGGGGTTGATAAGTCATATTTGATCGATCGAAAGATTAGCCGATAGTTAGGGTTGACAAACTAATAAAATAGGGTTATATTACTAAACGATTAAGCAATCACTTAATCGTTCTGATCGAAAAAGCCCGTATTCAGGGGGAAAACCAAATTTTTATCGTCGAAAAATAGGCATATTTATTTTTCGATTTTAGAAAAATAGAGGGTTTTATAATACGGGATTTTAAATTGAGAGGGCATCGCCCGATGGCCTATCATAAATATACAATTAAACGATCGGTTAATCAAAAAATACTGAATCAGGAGGGAATTATGTCGGAGCAGGAAAGAAAATTCTTGGAAATAGTGGACTTAAAGAAAGGTTTCGGAAGCGGCGATACCAGACAGGAAGTTTTAAAAGGAATGAACTTCACGGTATCAAAAGGCGAGTTCTGTGTGCTGTTAGGACCTTCGGGAAGCGGAAAATCCACACTCCTTAACATCATCGGCGGGATCGACAATCCCGATTCCGGATACATCTCGATAAACGGAGACAAACTTCGCGATATGGGCGAAAAAGGTCTTACGAAATACAGAAGAAAACACTTGGGATACGTTTTCCAGATGTACAATCTCATTCCCAATCTTAATGTCAAAGAAAACATCGAAGTCGGAGCTTATCTTTCCGACGATCCACTCGAAATAGACGAATTACTTGAGACCCTCGGTCTTTTCAAACACAGATACAAACTTCCCAATCAGCTCTCCGGCGGACAGCAGCAGAGAGTATCCATCGGACGTGCCATCGTGAAGAACCCCGATATCCTTCTTTGCGACGAACCCACCGGTGCACTTGATTACAACACCTCAAAGGAAATCTTAAAACTCATTGAAGACGTTAACAAAAAATACGGCAATACGATCATCATGGTAACCCACAATGAGGAGATCAGAAAGATGGCCGACCATGTCATCAAATTAAGAGACGGAATGGTCCGTCACAATGATATAAACGAAAACAAGATTTCCGCAATGGAACTTGACTGGTAAATAAAGAAAAAAATAAGGATTCGCTTATGAAAGAAAAAAAGAAAAGAATCATAAATCCCTTAATTAAACGAGTTCCCAAGGAACTTCTGGGAGAGTGGAGAAAATACCTTGTTATCTTCTTGCTCCTCTCGATGACGATCGGATTCGTATCCGGAATGTATGTTGCAAACCACAGCATGCTGATCTCGATAGACAGACTGAACGTAGAGAACAAACTCGAGGACGGTCACTTCGAACTCGAAGATGAAGCGAGTGAAGAATTAAAAGAAGCCATCGAATCCGGCGAAAAGGTTGACTTAAGAGCATACTTTATCGAAGAAGCACATAAAGAGATCGATGAAAAGATCGAAGAGGAAGCTCCAAAGACCTTAAAGGAAGAAGTTGAAAAAGAAGTAAGAAAAACAGTAAAAGAAGAGATCACAAAGAACGTTACCGATGCGGTAAACGAAGCACTTGCTCCTTTTGCAGATCTTATGAGCGAAGAAGACAAGCAGGCAAAGATCGACGAAGCGGTTGAAAAAGCACTTGATGAAAATTACGAAAGCACAGTCGAGGAAGTGCTCCCCGATGCGATCGAAGAAGCTTTAAAGAGTAAAGAATATCTCGATGAAAAAGAAAAAGCAAGAAAAGATGCTTACAAAGAAGCCGAGGATGAGATAAACGAAGAATTCGACAAGCAGGATGCGAAGAAGTCCAAAGCTACTCTGGAAGCAGAGAAGAATTTCAAGGCAACACCTGTTGTTTTATACGAGAACTTTTATAAAGACGTGACCGAAGACAACGATCTCGACGGCAACTCGGACGGCAAGATAAGGATCTATGCATACGAAGATTACATCAATATGGCCAGTTTCAACGAAGGCAGAAAACCCGAGAATGAAAACGAGATCGCCATCGACAGAATGCATGCCGAAAACAGCGGATTAAAGGTTGGCGATAAGATCAAAGTCGGCGGCAGGGAGTTTACGATCACCGGTCTTCTGGCATACGTCAATTACGCAACGCTCCATGAGAAAAACACAGACTTCATGTTTGATGCGATAAGCTTCGACGTTGCTATGGTAACACCCGAAGGATGGGAGAGCGTAAACGGAAGAGTTCATTACAACTACGCATTCAAATATGTTGATCCATATTCAAATGAGTCCGAGCAGAAAAAGCTCTCCGATGACTTCATGAGTGCGCTCATAACACAGACCATAAAAGAAGAAAACGACCTTGAAGATTACGTTCCCGAATATCTTAACCAGGCGGTTCATTTTGCACCCGACGATATGGGTTCGGATAAGGAATTGGGCGGAGTGCTGCTTTATATCCTTGTTCTTGTACTGGGATTTGTATTTGCACTGACCATTATGTCCACGATCACCAAGGAATCAACGACTATCGGAACACTTCGTGCATCGGGATATACCAAGGGCGAACTGATAAGACATTATATGGCTACACCCGTTTTTGTGACGCTGTTTTCTGCGATCATCGGAAATGTTTTAGGATATACGGTCTTTAAAAACATTGTTGTTGATATGTATTTTAACAGTTACAGCCTTCCCAAATACGAGACAGTCTGGTATTACGAGGCGTTTGTTAAGACAACGATCGTTCCGGTTATATTGATGGTTTTGATAAACTTCGTGTCGGTTGCGTACATGCTTCGTCTCTCACCCCTTAAGTTTTTAAGAAAAGATCTTAAGACGAGCAAACGTAAAAAAGCAATGAGACTTCCGAGGTTTAAATTCCTCCAAAGATTCAGATTAAGGGTTCTTTTACAGAATATCCCCAACTATCTCGTTCTTTTCGTCGGTATTTATTTTGTGGTATTCCTTATGGCTTTTGCATTCGGATTACCGACCACGCTCGATAATTATCAGGCACATGCGACCGATGACATGTTTGCAAAATACCAGTATGTGCTTAAGACAACGGAAGATGATGACGGAAACGAGATAACGACCGAAAACAAAGGCGCCGAGAAATTCAGCATGACAACTCTCTACACCACGGACGGAATAAGAGTCAACGAGCCGATCAGCATTTACGGTCTCGACAGTGAGAGCAGTCTTATCCCGTTAAACGGCAGGGTTTCCGGAAACGAAGTTCTTATCTCAAGCTCTTATGCCGACAAATTCGGACTGGGAGCCGGAGACAGTGTAACACTTAAAGAAAGATATACGGACGATGAGTATACTTTCAGGATCGTCGGAACATACGATTATATCAGCGGTCTCGGACTCTTCATGTCGCTCGACGGATTCAATGAGATATTCGGAAATCCCGAGGGTTCGTTTAACGGATACCTGACGAATGAAGAGATAAAAGATATAGATGCAAAATACATCGCAATGACGATCACTGAGGATGATATCCTGAAAGTCTCCAAACAGCTCGATCATTCGATGGGCAATTACATGAGTTATTTCAAAGTTATCTGTCTGGCATTTGCATTTATACTCATATACCTTTTGACGAAGGTAATAATCGAAAAGAATGAAAATTCGATCTCGATGGTAAAGATCCTCGGATATTATAACGGTGAGATAGCGTCGCTCTACATCTTAACAACAACCATTGTTATAATCATATCTTCGATAATATCAACTGTCCTTGCCATGAAGTCCCTCGTTCTTGTATGGAACATTATCCTTTACAGGATGGACGGCTGGCTTCCCGCATACGTTCCTTTTTCGACATATGTTTACATGGTTCTGATGGTCATCGCCGCATACCTTTTGGTAATGGTGATCGATTTCAGAAGGATCAAAAAGGTTCCCATGGATCAGGCACTTAAAAATGTGGAGTAAACGTGACAGCCATACGACGTTTGTTTTTCAAACAAAAAACCCCGGTTTAATGACCGGGGTTTTTGCTTTATGTTCATTAAATTTTTAACCAAGCAAAATTCTTATAAGTATTGAGATTACCACGATCGCAATGCCTGCCACGTTTGCAAGACTTAACAGTACGATCAAAAAGATTTTCCATCCGGGTGCGCGGTTTCTCTTTTTCTCAAGCTTTTTCGCTGCTTCCTGAGCCTTTAATTCTTCAATGTTGACAGTCGGCTGAGGAGGAACGGGCTGACCCATGGGCTGCTGATACATAGGCATCGGCTGACCCTGAGGCATGGGAACGGGCTGGCCGGGATAAGGCTGACCCATCGGCTGCTGATACATGGGTGCGGGCTGACCCTGCATGGGCTGAGCCATCGGGATAGGCTGACCCTGAGGCATCGGCATGGGCTGGCCGGGATAGGGCTGAGCCACAGGTTGCTGGTACACAGGCATGGGCTGGCCGGGATAGGGCTGGGCCATGGGCTGCTGATACATAGGCATCGGCTGACCCTGCATGGGCTGAGCCATCGGGATAGGCTGACCCTGAGGCATCGGCATGGGCTGGCCGGGATAAGGCTGACCCACAGGCTGTTGATACATGGGAGCAGGCTGACCCTGAACAGGCTGAGCCGCAGGAACGGGCTGACCCTGTACAGGCTGGGGCTGAACGGGTGCGGGTGTCTCGGTTGTATTTACGGGTTCAGAAGGAATATTCTGAACATTTACTTGTGCTTGAACTGTTTCGTTTACATTGTTTTCCATGTTCATTCCTCCTTCCTTAATAATCCCAAAGCTCATCTGCGGATGTTCTTGTTGCGTAATAATAAATATCTGCCTCTACATCAAAAAGATCCATAACGTATAACCCGGTTCCGCTCATATATCTTTCTTCACCATATCCGTAAAAGACAAATTGTGTACCGACCTCATACGCATCGGTAAGACTATGTTCTTCATCCTCATCTTCACCATAGGTACCTTCAAGGGTAACAACTCCGTTTTTCATTGTTCCGTAACCGGTACTGGCTATCAGTTCACCGTCTTTTTCTCCTATGATTGTCATATCAACCGTGTTGCTTCCGGTTGCAACTATATTCATCTTATAACTGACTGTTTCTTCAGTCTCTTTAAAGGTGGAAAATGCATCGTTAACAGCTTCTTCGCCTATGATCCATGAGGCAACAGATCCTATTGTATCCAATACACCTGAGCGAGGATTCGTTATGGTTCCGGTTCCTTCCCAAGCACCCTCGATATCATAGACAGTGGGCTCTTCGAGGATTACAAATTCCTCGAGATTTAACATCTTTCCTTCATCGGCTGCAACAATCACTTTTTCGTAAAAATATTGCGCTACGCTCATAACTTCCTCGGTTTCAGCGTAATCGGCAACTTTTTCTCTGTATTTTTCTATCGCTGTATCAAGAAGATAATCTGTAAAAAGTGTAAGATCAACGCCGTTCAACTGTGTACCGTTATTCTCGGCAACGGCTTCTCTAAGCACGCCTACGGCCATTTTCTCGACTTCTTTGCCGCTTACTGCAATTCGAGCATCTTTTAGTTTGGAATTGCCTGCGCTTAAACTGTCGTTGATAACCTTTACAATCTCTTCAAGGGTTTTATTTTCATAATCTGAAACGGATGCCGTAATAATTTTTACTGAACCGTCAAAATCATAAACTATCGACTGAGTATATTTTACAGATCCCGTCTCCTCTTTGAAGCCCTCGTAATATACGAGTGTTTCGTCTGTTTCATATTGCGGAAGCCATTCGTTAGCGGTAACGGACTTGGTGATACCGGTCATTACAGCATCTTTGGAATATTGTTTTGCAAGCGCAAAATCTTCTCCGAGAATAATCGCTGCCTTTCCGTTATTTGCCACAAACACGGATGAATCCAAAGGAGAGGTTGAAAAACTTACGATACCGGTAAGATCTTTGGCATCTCCGGTAAGAAGTTCACTTCCGACTATGTCGCAGGACATGGAGGCTGTTGATGCGCTCTTGCAGATATCGTATCCTGACTCGATCCATGCATTCCAGTCGGCTTCCGCGATCTCGAACTGTCCGGCATTGGTTGAGTAAAGCTGATATGCGTTAGCGGAATCATTGCTTAATACGTTTGCCAGTGCTTTGATCTTGCTTCCTTTTGCCATGGTATCATAACTTTCGATAAGTTCCTCTGCATTGTCGATACTCTCGCTCTTGCCCATGGGCTTTGCTACAAGCTTACTGCTTCCGTATACACCCGAGTAGTTGCCTTTTTTCTCTTCGTTTTCGAGAACATCTCCTATCTCATACAGATATCCTGCGGAATTAGCCGCATTCCACCATGCATTTTCGGTCTCCAAATAAAGATTCTTAAAATCTTCATAGTTCTCTTCTGTAACTTCGCCGTAACGGGCAACTTTTTCGTTAAGAAGAGATGCATAAATATACTCTTCAAGCGCTACCGAGCTCGCTTCGCCCGCGTATTCTCTTCCGGGATTTTCCTTTGCCAGAACAACGGCAGTGGGAACACTCTTTTTTCTTTTTACCGCATAGGGGATCCATATTACGCATAAAGCGATACCTTCCAGTACGAGAAGAAGGGTCAGGATGATGATAAACACTGTAGCGACAACGTTTTTCTTTTTGCCTTTTGCGGTTCTTTCGATCTTTGCCATATTTTTTCTCCGCTTTTTAAATGTTATTGAATTTTGTATTAATTTATCAACCGCTTCAATTATATATTATTTCTATAAAGGATTTAATCATAAAATTTCATAAAACAGTAATTGACAAAGTCAAATTGACAAAACCGGAAAAAAGATTTATAGTATTGTCAAAATGAGAATGACAACGGAAAATAGATTGACAATAGTACTGCGAGGTAGTACCATATGAATAACAAACAGATCAAAACATACAAAGATATATTCAGCAATCCTGTTAAATCCGACATTTCCTGGGATGAGATCGAATCCCTGTTTGAAGCACTCGGAGCGCAGATATCGGAGGGGAACGGTTCACGGATAAGAGTTCTTTTAAACAATGAAAGAGCTGTTTTTCACAGACCGCATCCTGATAGAAATACGGATAAAGGAGCAATAATATCTGTAAGGAAGTTTTTAAATAATGCAGGGGTAAGAGTATGACATACAAAGGATATGTTGCAAAAATTGAATATGATGAGGATAATAACATTTTCACGGGAATGGTAATAAACACAAGAACCGTAATAACTTTTTCCGGAACGTCCGTAAAGGAATTGGAAGAAGAGTTTAAGAATTCTGTAGAGGACTATTTGGAATGGTGTAAAGCGGACGGAGTCTCTCCGGAGAAACCGTATTCAGGAAAGTTTAATGTCCGTCTGACACCGCAAATGCATCAGGAAGCCGCTTTGAAAGCAGGGAAAATGGGAATTTCGCTAAATCGTTTTGTGGAATGTGCAGTAGAAAAGGAATTGAAACAGGGGTAAGTAAATATGAAAAATGATCTTGATTTGAAATCTGCTTTAGCACGCATCAGTGAATTGGAAAAAGAAAACGAAGATTTAAAGAAGGAAATTGAATACTATAAAAACAGAAAAGAAAGCGGAAGAAAAAAACATAACGACAAGTGGATGAATATTTATAACGATTTTGTGTCATGTTATGAAAAAGGGATGACTCTGCTGGAAATAGCTGAAAGAAATAATATCAGCGAAAGAAGTATTTACAGGTATAAAGCATATTATGAGGAAAACCTGAAAAAGAAATAGGTCTTTATTTAATCTGTATTTTTAATGAATTTAATCGGTGTAATTAACTTTTTTTATATGATAAAGTATAGAAAGGTTGATTACACCTTTTCATTTTGAAAAAACTAATGGAGGTATATATGAAAACAACAGCTAAAAACCCGATCATGCCGGGATTTTATCCCGATCCTTCAATATGTGCGGTCGGCGAAGATTACTATCTTTGCAACTCGACCTTTTCATATGTTCCCGGATTATCTTTAATGCACAGTAAAGACCTGGCACACTGGGAGCAGATAGGAAACGTACTTACAAGACATTCACAGATCCCTTTGGAAGGGGCAGACCATTCACAGGGTCTTTTCGCACCTACCATCAGATATAATAACGGAACATTCTATGTTATCTGTACAAACGTAACACACGGCGGAAACTTCATCGTTACCGCAGAGAATCCCGAAGGTCCCTGGTCGGAGCCTCACTACCTTGTTGATGCCGACGGAATCGATCCTTCCCTCTTCTTTGACGATGACGGAAAGTGCTATTACATCGGCACACATCCCAATCCCGACGGCGTTAAGTACAACGGAGACTGGTACATTTACATTGCGGAAGTCGATCTTGAAAACTGGAAGATCGGCGAGAAAAAGAACGTATGGAACGGCGCACTCAAAGGCTGTATCTGGCCCGAGGGTCCGCATATCTATAAAGAAAACGGATATTACTACATCATGCATGCGGAAGGCGGAACAGGACCCGAGCATTCGGTAATGATCTGCAGAAGTAAAGATGTATGGGGACCTTACGAGGGCAATCCCAAGAACCCCATCCTTACGCACAGACATCTCGGTAAGGACTATCCGATCAAGTATGTAGGACACGGAGACATCATCAAGACTCCCAACGACGAGTGGTTTATGACGGTTCTCGCAGTAAGACCTCTTGAAAGATTTACCACAATGGGAAGAGAAACCTTCCTTTGCAAATTCATCTGGGAAGATGACTGGCCCGTAGTAAATCCCGGAGTTGGTATGCTCACTGATACCGTTGAGATCGATCTTCCCGAATGGGATCCCGAAAAAGATCCGACATCCTATACAAGCAGGACAAACGGTAAGACGACGATCCCCGGAACCGACAAGGATTACGTATTTGCGAATATGAAGGAACTCGGAGACGAATTCTTATTCCTTAGAAACTATCCTGACGATATGTATTCACTTGACGGCGAAGGCCTTAGATTAAAGGCTCAGGCAGATGATATCAAAGCAGTTGCTTCACCTTCATTTGTTTCGATCAGACAGCAGCATCATTATTTCACATCAACGGCAACTCTCGATGCTTCGGGACTTAAGGGAAATGAAAGTGCGGGACTTGTTCTTTTACAGAATAACCTTTACAACCTCCGTGCGGAAATCAAGGATAACAAAGCATTGATGATCCTCTGCCAGGACGGAAAAGATGAGATCATCGGAAGCGAAGAGATCGCGGACGCAAAAGATGTAACTTTATCGATCGTTGTTGAAGGCCTTAACACCAAAGCACTCATCAACGGTAAGCTTCTCGGAGAAGCAGGTGTATCCAACCTCTCAACGGAAGTTGCGGGCGGTTTTGTAGGCTGCTGCATCGGTTTATATGCTTCAGGAAACGGAACAGAGGGCGGATATATAAGCTTTAAGGAATTTACTTATAAGCACGACTAATCGTTTTATATAGAAATAACCTGACACCGGAAAGTGTCAGGTTATTTTTTATTTCCGTTCTTATTCGATTTCCAGATATTTTTTCATCGCTTCAAGCTGTTTTTTGGCTTCGCTTCGGCCTATCTGATACACACGCTCGAGTTCTTCGGGGCGTCTTTCGGTTCTGGAGATCCCGAGTGATTCGGGAGGTCTTATGACGAAGAGCTTTCCTTCTTTTTCAAGCTCTTTTACTTCGCTTGTCATATTGTTGTAAAGGATGTGGCGTTCCCTCATGATCTTTGCGATATGCGGATATTTACGCAGTGTCCAGTTGTAAAAAAGAACCGCTTTGGTCTTTTTCTTAACGTAATCCGCGGGCTGTGTAAGTATCGCCACACTCTTTTCAAAACCGAGACTCTGCATATATTCGTAGGGTATCGGGTCTACGATCCCACCGTCTAAAAGAGTGTATCCGTCGACCTCTACCGGCCTTGAAAAACCGGGCATTGAAGCGGAAGCACGCATCCATTGGATATCGGTCTCACCGCCGTCGGTGCACTTGTGGAAGACTACTTTTCCGTCTTCGAGATTGGTGGCTCCGACATAGAATTCGAGAGGATTCTCGGTAAAAGTCTTTCTGTCGAACGGGTCGAGTTTGTCGGGAATCTCGTGGTAACAGAAATTCTCCTCAAAAAGATCTCCGGTTTTTAAAAGATTTCTGATACTGCAGAATCGGGGATCGGAAGCATATTTTTTGTTATAGCGGATCGCACGTCCGATCTGTTTAGATTTTAAATTGCAGCCGAAAACGACGCCCGCCGAGATACCCGCCGCCACATCAAACTGAATGCCTTCTTCCATGAAAACATCCAGGACACCGCAGGTGAACATTCCGCGCATTGCACCGCCTTCGAGTACAAGTCCTTTTTTCATAAGCTTTTTCCGTATTTTCGTAATATTTTTTCTGTCGATACTTATTTTAACGAAGTTTCCGCGGTTTGTACATAAAAATCGAAACTATCGGTTGAAATACTCGGTCGGTGTTGTATGAACCCTGTTGTTCTTAAAGCTTCTCGGGGATTCTCCGTAATATTTCTTAAAAGCCTCGCCCATGTAACTTGCACTTGAAAAGCCGGTAATATCGGCGATCTCCGACATTGAAAGACTCGTGGAGTTCAGGATTTCAGCCACTTTACTGACCCTGAAACGCGTCAGATTCTCGATAGGGGTCTGGTCAGTATATTTGTGGAAAAGATTGTTGCAGAAAGTCCTGCTCACCGAACCTGCCTGTGCGATATCGTCAAGACTGATATCGGAATCGTAATTTTCCTGGATAAAAGTCAACATCGCTTTAAGCGAATCCACCTGAGAATCCGAGTAATTGCTGTTGTTTTCGAGGCTTCCGCATGTAGCTATGACCTGTTCCCAGATCTCGTAATAGCACTTGGTCAGCATAAATTCATTACCGATATAATCCGGGATCTCCATCATTATATTGTAGATCTTTTTGCCGATATCTTCGGAATGTTTAAATCTTATATAAGGGATATTCGGGTTGTCCGTTATCGCTTTGATGTATTTATTTTCCACTATGTTTGAAGCACAGAGGATCCTCGGGTGAAAGATCGCTATGACATAATCCGTTCGTTCGGGACGTTTGGGTTTATTGAAATGGATCTGTCTTGAATTGACCATTATCGTATCGCCTTCTTCAACAGGGATCTCCTGACTGTTTATACTGTAGGAAAGGTATCCGTTTGTGACGGTCAGAAGTTCCACATCATCGTGATAATGCGGGTCGTTCGCCCAGGTCGATGAAGGGTAAACATATCCCCTGTAAACGTATGAAGGAAAATTCGGATCGTCGTAGTTAACTTTTTCGGAACCGTTAGTCCTTTTTTGTATAAATCCTCTCCATTCGGGTATCATAAATGTCTCCAATCACAAAAAATGTAAAATATCTGGTATTTTCAAAAAGCTGTTTTTATAACATTTTTACACGGTTTTTGAAAGCCTTGCTATCAGTGCGTTTCAAAAATGCTTTCATATCGGCATTATACACCAATTATAACAATATTGTGCGAATACTGTAAAATTGTTATAAAAATGCGGAAAATTCATGGTATTATTCCGGTTTTTGCGAGTATATACTTTCAAACCGTAAAGCAGAGAAAAATGAATGGAGGTTTGAAAATGAGAAAGACATTTTATTTAGGTTCATTTTTGATGACAGGTGTTTTGCTTTTTTCGGGATGCGGATTAAGTCAGGTCGAAAATACAGTTGAAGCACAGGTTGAAGTAAAAGAAGAAAGCGAAGCTCTTTTATCGGGAAACGACAATCCTGTTGAAGAAGTTACCGTTGAAAAAGAAGCTTCGGCTGCAGTGCCCGACAATTCATATATGATCGAAGATCTATGCAGGGTCAGCGAGAATTATGACGAAACGCTTGGCGGTGCTCCCGCAGATCTGATCGTCGGCGAACTTATTAAAGATCATTACGACAAAATGGTTCTTTTATCCCACACGGTCGATAACGATAAGAAAACAGATACTGTAAAATACAAAATAGTTACAGACAATGTCTCGGGAAAGTGCTTACAGTATATCGTATGCAATGCGGTGTTCGAAGAAGACGGCGATACCTGGAGGGCAGTTTCCAATGAATGGACAGAGTGGGATGTCGAATGGAACGAACTTAAAGGAACGAGCTGGAAATGCGATGAGGCGGAAAAGGAAAGACTTTCCAGACTCTTTAAGGAAGGCCTGAATGGAGAAGACGGAACATTATACGTTCGTTTAAAGAAAAACCTTAACGTCATCGCTCCTTTAAAGAATGAAGATCCGGGCGTCCTTGAGACCAGATTCGGAACAAAGTTTAACGGAACACTTCTTTATGTTGCGGGTGATGAAAAAGAAGAGATCGAATTTTCCTGTATCGAAGGAACACTGGATGATGAAGGAAGGATCTCTTTCAAACTTGAAACAGAAGCAGGCGAAGAATTCTTTACACCGGGCGAGGGAAACGAATACCTGACAGAATACGAGTTTAATAAAGAAACAGCCGAAGATCCCGATGAAGTTAAGTTTATAGATTCCTTTGAAGTAACAAGTGAGAGCATTGATTACGGCGGATGGAAAAAAGAGATCGGCAGGCAGAACGGAAACATAAGCCCCGAACTTTCATGGGAAGAAGTTGAAGGAGCCGCACAGTACGCAGTATTGCTTGTGGATCTTAACGAAGGAAACTACCATATTCACGGATACGGTCTCGTTTCCGAGAACCACATAGGCGCCGGTGAGATGAATGAGTATGTAGGTCCTTACCTTGAAGGTTATCATAATTACAAAGCTTATGTATTTGCTCTTAAAGAAGATGTAAGTGATGTTATCCTTAATGTAGACAATCAGAATGTTGATGAGACCAGACTTGTCGAACTTTATACCAAAAATCATCCCGACAACGTTATCGCGATCGGAAATATAACAAACATATACGATTTTTACTAAAATTTGAGTAAAAAAAATAGTGATAAAAGGCATCCGAAAAGAATTAACTTTTCGGGTGTTTTTGCGTTATTTACGGGCTTTTCGAGGTGTTTCGAAAAACACATTTGTTTACATCTGTGTAAAATTGTTATAAAATTGCGAAAAATACAGGGTATCATTATTTTTTTGCGTGTAATATACTTACAAACCATAAAGAATCAAACGAAAAAATCCAAAGGAAGGAGAAGAGAAATGAGAAAGAATCTTAAGAAAATGGTCAGCTACTATAAGCCTTATATCGGCACCTTTACGCTTGATCTGTTTTTTGCATTTCTCGCATCCGCTATAAGTCTGCTTATTCCTTTGGCTGTCAGATACATTACAGTTAATATTACAAAGATGGATCCCGAGACCGCGCTCAGACAGGTGATAATCATAGGCATCGCCATGATCGTTATGGTTTTAATTCAGCTTGCAGCGAATTATTACATTTCATATGTAGGACATGTCATGGGTGCGAAGATCGAATACAATATGCGATCGGAAATTTTTGCGCATTATCAAAAACTATCGTTTTCATTTTATGATGAGCAAAAGGTCGGGTCGCTTATGAGTAGAATCACAAGCGACCTTTTTGATATAACTGAACTTCTGCACCACGGACCGGAAAACATCGCCATCTCTTTTATAAAGATAATCGGTGCATTCGTGATCCTGTTCTGCATAAGCAGGTATCTTACGATCGCGGCATTCGTGCTCCTTCCTTTTATGTTCGCGTTTGCGTTCATCCTAAACAGACGCATGAAGAGAGCTTTTAAGGAAAACAGAGTAAAGATCGCGGAGATCAACACGCAGATCGAAGACAATCTTTCGGGTATAAGAGTCGTTAAGTCCTTTGCAAATGAGGATATCGAGAACGGAAAATTCAAAAAAGGAAACGATGCGTTCCTTACGGCAAAGAGACACAGCTATTTTTACATGGGATTTTTCCACTCGGGAATGACGGCGTTTACGCTTCTTATAAATATCGCGGTGATCATGGCCGGCGGAGTGCTGATGGCAAAAAAATACGTGGACGTATCGGATTTCGTAACGTTCCTTTTATACATCAACATCTTCACGGATCCCATAAGAACACTCATCGATTTTACGGAGCAGTTCCAGAACGGTTATTCGGGCTTCGAGAGATTTGTGGAAATACTTGAAGTTGAGCCCGATATCGAGGATAAGCCCGATGCGGTTGAATTAAAGGATGTAAAAGGAAACATCAGATTTGACGACGTTTCTTTCAAATATAAAGACAGCGCACACAGAGTATTAAGACATATAAATCTTGATGTCAAAGCAGGATCTTACGTGGCTCTGGTCGGATCTTCGGGAGGCGGAAAAACAACGCTTTGCAGTCTTATCCCGAGATTCTACGAAGTTACGAACGGAAGCATCAGCATTGACGGAAAAGACATTCGCGACGTGACGCTTAAGAGTTTGAGAAACAATATCGGTATCGTGCAGCAGGACGTATATCTTTTTGCGGGAACGGTTTACGACAATATCCTTTACGGTAAGCCCGACGCGACGAGAGAAGAAGTCATCGAGGCGGCAAAGCTTGCCAACGCGCATGAATTCATCGAAGGACTTCCGAACGGTTACGATACGGATATAGGACAGAGAGGTGTAAAACTTTCGGGTGGCCAGAAGCAGAGACTTTCGATTGCCAGAGTGTTCTTAAAGAACCCGCCGATCCTTATTTTCGACGAGGCGACGAGTGCTCTGGATAACGAAAGCGAAAACATAGTTAAAGAATCACTTGAAAAACTTGCTGCCAACAGAACGACGTTCGTTATCGCACACAGACTTTCAACGATCAAAAATGCCGAGAGGATCCTGGTCCTTACGGAAAAAGGCATCGAAGAGTCGGGTACGCATGATGAGCTTATGGCAAAGAACGGAATCTACTCACAGCTTTACAAGTGGACCAGGTAGAAAGACAAGGTGAAAAAATGAAGATAGATGAAATAAGGGCATTGGAAAAAAGGGCCGCAAACGGATGGGCAGCAAATGAAATCCATGAATATGACGGTTGGGAAATTCGTTTCGGTAACGGTTATACAGGACGTGCCAATTCTGTCAGCGAATATGAAGATTCAACCAAGAGAATGGAAGATAAAGTGGTTTATTGCGAAAATCTTTATTCATCCAAAGGACTCCCGGCTAATTTCAAGGTAACGGAGGCGGATAAAGAATTATCGGAATACCTTTTAAACAGAGGTTATAAGATTGTTACTCCTTCTGATGTTATGATCCTCGATACCGGGGACAAAGAGTTTTCGGATGTTTTAACAAACGAAGGAATTGAGGATGTATCAGAATTTTTAAAGGATGTTATTTTTTCAGACAAACCTTCGAAGTGGTTTGAACCGTACTTTGAATTCGAAGGTTTTACGGATGAAAAAAAGATTGAATCCTATAAGCAGTTTCACGCGAATACAAAGGTTAAAAAGTTATACGTAACATTAATGCACGAAGGAAATATAGCAGCGGTTGCATCCTGTGCGATCGAAGATGAATACAGTCTTTTGCATAATGTTATCGTTGACGGTAAGTACCGCGGACTCGGTTTCGGAAAGAAGCTTTGCCTGGCGGCAATCCTTAAGTCCAAAGAGATGGGCGCGAAGTACTCATATCTTCAGGTTATAAAGGATAACGAAGTGGCTGTAAATCTTTATAAGAAGCTCGGTTATAAAAAGGTATATGATTACTGCTATTTAAAACAGAACATCTGACAGACGGATTTATAAAGGAGATAAAAATGATATTCGAAGAAAGAAGATTTGATATAAACGGAAAAGAACTTGTATTAAGAGCACCAAGAGAAGAAGATGCGGAAATGTTAAGACACTATATAAAAAAGGCCTGCGGCGAAACAAGGTTTCTGATGGCGGAAAGCGATGAAATGGATTTAAGTCTTGAAGAAGAGCTTGAATTCTTAAAGAGCCACAGAGAGTCTGACGGCGGCATGCTCATAATCGGATTTTTGGACGGCGAACATGTCGGAAACTGTTCGTTTATGAGAGTTTCCGGAAGTCGAAGATATGCTCACAGAGCAAGTGTCGGCATCGCACTTTTGCAAAAGTTTACCGGACAGGGTATTGGTAAGATCATGTTTGAAGTATTACTCGAAGAGATTGAAAAAGCAGGTTTTGAACAGGCAGAATTAATCGTTATCGAGCATAACGACAGAGCAATGCATATGTATGAAAGCTTCGGATTTAAGGAGACAGGCAGAAAGCCGGATGCCAACAAATACGATGACGGAACATATGCAGACGACATATTTATGGTAAAGAATTTCAAATAAAATAAAGCGGTATGAACAACAGGGGCCCCGTTCATAACGCAAAAAACGAAATGAATTCGTGAAAGGGTAAAAGAAAATGGAATATGTAATTGAACTGAAAAATGTTGATAAAGAGTTTAAGGTTTTAAACAGACATGAAGGGTTAAAAGGAAGTTTTCAGGATCTGTTTTCAAGAGATTACAAGATCGTTAAGGCTGTAAACGACGTGTCGATGCAGATAAAACCCGGCGAGATCGTAGGGTACTTGGGACCCAACGGTGCCGGCAAATCGACAACTATCAAGATGATGACCGGAGTTCTTCAGCCCACAAGAGGCGAGATCCTTGTTAACGGCCGCATCCCTTACAAAAACAGAACAGCCAATGCACAGAACATCGGTGTTGTATTCGGACAGAGATCACAGCTGTGGTGGTCGCTTCCTTTGGTTGAATCATTCAAACTTTTAAAGGATATCTACGGTATTTCCGACAAGGATTACAAGGATATGCTCACACTTTACGAGTCACTCGTCGACATCAAGGAACTTTACTCAAAACCCGTTCGTCAGATGTCTTTGGGACAGCGTACTTTAAGTGATATCTTAGCGGCGTTTTTACACAATCCGCCCATCGTATTTCTTGACGAGCCGACCATCGGCCTCGATGTTTCGATGAAGGCAAAGATAAGAAATCTTATCAAGGCGCTCAATAAGGAAAAGAACACTACAGTAATCCTTACAACCCATGATATGGGCGATGTTGACGCACTCTGCGAGCGTATCGTTATCATCGATAAAGGTACCATGCTCTACGATAACGACATCGAACATTTAAGAAGTTTCTTCGGTGCTTACAGAACACTTCTTATTAAGACAAAGAAGCATCCCGAGGAACTTTCGGAAGAAGAAAAGAATGCCGAACTTGCAGCTGTTGAAGCAGTTGTAAAAGAAGATTTTGCAGATAAGAACTTCACTTTCTCTTTGACTGATGAAGGCTGGTGCTCGATCCTTATCGATGAAAATCAGGTAAGACTCATGAAGGTACTTAACCACATCCAGGAAAAGATAAAGGTTTACGACGTTCGTCTCGAAGAGATCTCCACGGAGAGCGTTATCAGAAAGATCTACGAGGACGCAGAAAATCTGAAAAAAGCAAATTAAGCCAAGGCTTCCCCTTGAGGGGAAGCTGTCAGCGAAGCTGACTGATGAGGTGTTATAGGAGAACAACAATGAAAGTTAAAGCATGTCTTGCACTTACAAAGGCATCGATCATGGATTTTCTACAGTTCAGATTAAGTGCATTTGTAATGTTGCTTGGAAATATAATTTATCTGATAGTTATCTACAATTTATGGCGTGCGATCTACGCATCCGTGGATAACGCGACCATCAACGGAATGAGTTTCAACGATACAATGATCTATCTTGTACTCGCTTCCGCACAGTTCACATTCATGGAAGCCTATCTCGTATGGATGATGGGAAGAGCGATCCAGAGCGGTAAGATCGTCCTCGATCTTTTGAAGCCGGTTTCGTACGCGCAGTACCTTTTATTCGGACTTGAAGGCGGAAACTTATGTGCATTTGTGGTCACATTCATTCCGACATTTATTATCGTACAGATCATCACCAAAGGGGCCATACATATGGGCATAAACCTTATTTTCTATCTTGCGGCGGCACTCCTTGGTATGATAATCAACTTCGCGATAGACTTTTTCGTAGGAACGATATGTCTTTACACACAGTCGACATGGGGGATCAACATCATGAAAGAAGTAGTCGTACTCTTCTTATCGGGTGCTACCGTGCCTCTGGCATTTTTCCCAGAAACACTTAGAAAGATCGCATTGTTCTTACCGTTTCATGCGATATACAACACACCGCTCACATTCCTTACAAAGGGCGAGGAACTCGGTATCGGCGAATCGTTCATCATGCTCGGCGAGCAGTTCCTCTGGGCGGTCGTACTTCTTATAATCGGAAAGATCTTCTGGAAATTATCCGAGAGGATCATTACCGTAAACGGAGGTTGAGATGAAAAGACTTGGATTTTACATATCAATTTACAGAAAAATAATCGTTCAGGACATAAAGAGTAAAATGAGCTATCGTTCGGATTTCATCATTTCAATGATAGGTATGATCATCACTGATATTTCCGAACTTCTGGCGTTTTACATCATGTTCCTTAATTTCCCGAGCGTATGCGGATGGACATATCACGAGATGCTTTTCTTATACGGTTTCTCGCTGATCGCACTTACCCCGCTTCAGTGTCTCTTTGACAACAACTGGAATTTAAGACATTACGTATATGAAGGAGACTTTATCAAATACTGTTTCCGTCCTATCAACATTTTCTTCTATTACATTTCGGAAGATTTTGATACCAAGGGACTCGGACAGTTCTTTGTGGGAACCGGAACAGTGATCTATGCGTGGTACAAGCTGAAACTGCCGGTAACATTTTTCAATATCGCGGCACTGCTTGTTGCGATCGTTGCGGCATCGCTTTTCATGGTCTCGATCATGAACATTGCTGCGGCAAGCTGTTTCTTCCTTACAAACTCGGGCTACATCATGGTTACGATGAACAAGTTCAGGGATTACGCAAAATATCCCGTAACCATTTTCCCGTTATTCTTCAGGATTATATTTACATTTATAATTCCGATCGCGTTTATCGCATACTTCCCGAGCCTTGTTATTTTAAGACCTCAGGAAATACCTTTCCTCACCTGGTTTTCACCGGTTTACGGACTGATCTTTTTTTACATCTCTTACAGAATATGGATGTGGGGAGCAGGAAAGTATTCAGGAACAGGCTCGTGATGCCATACACCATACACCTGAAAGCCGTCTGAAAGGGCGGCTTTCGCTTTGATCAAATCTGAAAAGAGGATATAAAAATGAATGATTTTGAACTTAATCCTTGCGGGAGCGAAGAAATAAATACAGACAGACTTTTACTAAGAAAATTTACATACGAAGATACCGATTCCATGATGCGTAACTGGGTATCCGATGACGATGTTCAGGATAAATACGGAGAGCCTTCATACAAGACAAAGGAAGCGGTAAAAGGACTTCTTTGTAAATACATCGGAGGATACGAAAGTCCGTATTACTACCGTTGGGCAGTGATCGAAAAAGAGTCCGGTGAATGCATCGGTCAGATTGCATATTTTCTTGTGGACAGATATAATCATTTTGGAGAGATCGAATACTGTATCGGAACCGCATTTCAGGGTAAAGGATATGCGACCGAAGCTACCAAAGCTGTCATCGGTTACGGATTTGAAAAGATCAATTTAAACAAGGTTCAGATCTGTGTGAGACCATCCAATATCCCTTCGAAAAAAGTTATCGAAAAATGTAACTTTACATATGAAGGAACACTTCGTGAATACTTTTTCAGACACGGAGCGTATGAAGGAAGAGAGTTTTATTCAATATTAAAGAGCGAATTTACAAAATAATACGAGAGGAAAAAGCATCAATGACAGACACAACAAAAAAGATTTTCTCAAGAGTTCTTGCAATCGGCGTTTCGGCAGCAATGATATCTTCGACATTCGGCTGCGGAAGAAAAGTTGTCGAGTTTGAAGATTATCCCACAGTTGGGATCGAAGGAGAAGAAAACGTTAAGGAAGAAGTTTCGGAACCTGCAGTCAAACTGGAGATCTCCGATGACGAACTGTTTTTACCCGAAAAAAACACTTTTCTGGAAACAGGCGTATATGTATACAACCCTCTGGTGATCCCCGAATGGATCCTTGATGAATTCAAAGACAGGCCCGAGATCATAAAGATCTCAAAACAGGCTCTTTTCGCTATCGACAATCACGAAAAAGAACTGGTGCTCGACGAAAAACAGGAATTGAGCGAACAGGATATCATAGACATTTACAAAGTTGTTTACTTTTCAAATCCCGTTACTTCGATAGTTATGGTCAGCCCCACGGATAAGAAAAATGTTTTTGAACTTGAATATTTTGTCGGTGAAGAGGTGGCTGAAGATGACGAGGCTGTAAGTGTCATAGAGGATTTCAGAAATTATATCACCGAGACGATCAATGAGAACTTAAGCAGCGATATGAGTGAAAAAGAAATGGCTGCGATACTCTATAAAAAGCTTATCACCGATATAGATTTCGAACCCGAAGGCAAAGATTATCTCGGCGGAATCGGTTCAACTTATGTTGCGGACGAGATCATAAAAGTCCCCACCGATCATAAGCTTACATCAGGCGACGATCTGATCCGTTTATACTTATTCTTCTTATCACAGCTTCATATCGATTCGATAAGAGTCGGAACGGCAAGCGGTTTCTTTACTCAGGAGGTTAAAGATGTTCTTGGTGACAAGACTCCTACGGCATATTACTGGGAGTGGACGATCCTTTCGCTTGACGGAGAATATTACAACAACGACATAATCCTTGAAAAACTTGTATTTGATGAGAAATATCAGGGTGCTGAAGGTGCCGAGCCTCTTATGTCATATTTTGCAATGAGCGATGACACGAGATTTAAGTCTTACAAGGTTGGAAAATCATCCGTATTTTCAACAAATGTATTTGATCAGGCTCAGGGAACCGCGGCCGCTGTACCCAAATGCGAAAAGGATTATGAGTAACCTCATATAACTCATGACAAAAAACACAAAACAACAAAAAATAAATCATCCGATTTCACCTGTTTTTGACGAAAATTCCGAGATTCTTATCCTCGGAAGTTTTCCTTCGGTCAAATCCAGGGAAGTCGGATTTTTTTACGGTCATCCGCAGAACAGATTCTGGAAAGTAACGGCTGCAGTTTTTGACGAAAAAGTACCTGAGAGCATCGAGGAAAAAAGAGAATTTTTATTAAGAAATCATATCGCACTCTGGGATGTCATCGAATCCTGCGAGATCACGGGTTCTTCGGATGCGAGCATTAAAAACGTTAAGGCGAACGATCTTTCAGGGATACTTAAAAAGTCATGTATCTCGGTAGTTTTTGTAAATGGAAAAACAGCTGAAAAATTATATAATAAATATATATTTCCGAAGCTTGGAAAAGAATGCATATTTCTTCCGTCGACAAGTCCCGCAAATGCAGCGTGGACTCTTGAAAAACTTACAAACGAATGGCAGAAGATAAAAATAAAATGAGGTTTGAAAAATGGAAAACAATTTTGAAAAAGACCCGCTTGCGTGGGAAGAGATAGAGATGGAACATGTGGTCCGGGATGAGTGGATCGATTTCAGAAAATCAACTTACCGCTATCCCGACGGACGTGTATTTGCACCGTATTACAGTTACTCGAGAAAAGATTACGTAGTAGTCGTAGCGATCGATACCGACGGCAATTACATCTGCGTAAGACAGTTCAGACAGGGTATCAAAAAAGTCACGACCGAATTTGTCGCAGGCGGGATAGAAAGAGAAGGCGGCAGAGAATATGCGAGAGATACGACACTTAAAGCGGAAGATGAATTGAGTGCCGCAAAGAGAGAACTCTCGGAAGAGACGGGATACGAATCCGACGAATGGGAATTCCTTATGAAGCTTCCTTCAAACGCTACGCTGGCCGACAATTATGCAAGCATTTTCGTTGCGAAAAACTGCAGAAAAGTTTCGGGCCAGTCACTCGATGAAACAGAGTATCTTAATGTAAAGATATGCAGTGAAAAAGAGATCGAAGAGATGATTAAAAGCGGCGAATTTGCTCAGGCGATCCATGTGCTCGCATGGTATATGGTGAAAGATAAGAAATAGATCGGGACAGCACGAGATACAAAGACGGAAGCTATGCTGATTCGTACTGGATGGTAAAGAGTTTATAAGATAAAATATCGGGGGAAAAAATATGATATTACCCGTAACGCTGTTCGTTATATTCGCTGTCATGGCAATAGTTTCCCTTGTTCTGATAAAGACAAAGAAAACAGATATTTTTTATGCCATGCCGTTTTTTTTGAATGTCGCGGCTCTTTTTTTACTCTTATTTGACAATATAATACATGCAAAAAATGACTTTATGTATTTTGTGAAAGGATGTAATGAATGTGCTTTTTTTATCCTTCCACTGATAGCGTTTATTTATTTTATTGTTTATTCAATCACGTTTAAAATACTCAGATTGAAAAACATCGTAAAAACAGAACCGAAGAGGATATGGAAGATCCTTGGAGTGATCGGGTTTATCCTTTCGGTGATCTGCCTGATCCTATTAATATTGGCTGTCATTGTTTTATATTATGCGGTTATGGAGTTCTTTGACTGGCTGGGAAATTTTCTCAGACAGTTTCAATAAGCCGGCCGATGAGAGCATTAAATGGGAAATAAAAAATGCTCGGAACTGAAATTAAGGAGAATTCATATTGAAAAAGAATATCAAAAAAGAAATAAAAAGCTGGATCATAGCAAGTGTGGTATCCTTTGTGGTGCTCTTTCTATTCACCTGCGTCTTTTTCGGAGGAAGTTTTATCTTTCCGTTTTTAAAAGATCTGTTTACGCGTGATAATAAGCCCTCAGTTACGGTTTCCGATAACAAGCCGGTAAACAATAAAACGACACTAAAAGACATGGGTATAGACCTCTCATCCGATACACTGACTATTGAAGGGATAAGCATAGTTACGGCAGAAGAGAATCCGGAAAACATCTGGAAGATAGCATGGCCCAAAGAGTATTATAGCGGTTCGGATGTTGTGAAATTCGATAGTGCAGCAGAAGAAATATCCAAAGAAGACAGGGATTTTCTTTTGAAGTACTGCAATTCTCACGAAAACACATATAAGGGAGATTTTCTTTTCAGTATAGATATTTCTGCGATCGATGAAAAAATGCATACCGGTCAGTCACTTTATATATGCGGAAAATATCCGGAGGATTTTGATGAATTTGCAAAAGTGATAAACAAAGTTTTGGGTGGCGATAAAACATATCTTTCGGCAAACGGAAAACTTCAAAAGATCACGCCGGAGTATTTTACGATGATCACCGGAATAACGGATGATGACGTAAAAGAAGGCACGGTTTCGGAACTTATCGATCATGTCGGGATAGCCGATGTCGGTGATCTGAACAGTTACCTGATCAACGATTATATTTATGATATCGCCGAAAACTATGATCTTTGCAGTCTCCTTGAATATAAGATCGTAAGCGTTCCGTCTTCGGATGAGGAATGGTATGATTACTCGGTTAAACTCGCTGAAGAACTCGGTATCGACGGAGAGATTACAAAAGAGAAAGCTAAGTACGATGATGAAGAATGGTATGAGATAAAAGATTCTGACGGTACATGTATCAGGGTATTTAAGACAGAGGGTTTGGAAGAATTTATTCCGATGGATCTCGGCAATCTGGATTGGTATTATCAAAGCTACAAGATATTCGAGGATACACAGGGACCGACAAGCGAGTGTTTCGGGTTTAACATTTTCGATTTTACATACAGTAACGATCAGAAATTTGCAGTTGGGGTTTCGGAAAGTTATTCCAGAGAAAAAGAAAACTTCAGAAAGGCTGCTGAAGCTGCAAAAAAAATAGGAAAAGAATAGTCGGCTTTTAGGTAGAGAAAAAAATACCCATAAAAAAATAATCGTCACATCGTATAACACATGTAAGTTGCAACGAAGAAAAAAATAAAGAAACTTGAAATGTTATACGGAGGACATTATGAAGATAAAAGAAGCAGGTAAAAGATTAGGATTAACATTAGCCGCGATCGCGACTTTAAGCATGACTGCATGCGGAGTAAACAATTCCGCAGCACCCGTTGTTATACAGGAAGAACCCGAAACCGTTATGCAGGAAGTTAATGAGACACTTCCCGAAGAAACAAACGAAGTACAAAACGTGGTTCGTGCAATATCGGAAACGGTATATGAGAGATTTCCCGATGCCGATTTTATAGAGCAGATCTCTGCTGAAAAATATGTGGTACTTTACAGAAGCGATACTCACATCAGCGCAGAAGTAAAAATTTACGATGTAACAAAGGATAAAGTAATGAAATCCTTTAAAGTATACAGCGATGACTGGTTCGTAAAACCCGTGATCTATATGGATCAGGGATTCGGATTTATCAGTGAACGCGGCGGTGTGAAAAATCACGGTGTGGATGCAGTTTTCTATGATATCGACGGAAATCTCGTAAACAGATTTTCAAAAGATTTTGATATGAATCTTTTCAGTTCTTACACATTCGCACCCGACGGAAGCGCTTTTTATGTAAGTCTTAACGACAATGAAATGTGTGCATGCGGTTACAGCTTCAAGACGGATTACACGACCAAGATCATTGCTGTTTACGGAGACGGATCCGAAGAACTTATAAAAGAATTTGATTCACATACAGATCTCAGTTTCCTGGGAACAACACCTGACGGAAAGATCGTCGTTCGTTACCAGTACGATCCCAACGAAAAAGAACTGCATACCCACGAAGAATTTGAAAGAGAGTGGATGCTGATCGGTGAAAATGAAGGAAAAGAAAAGGTTGAGAGAGGTTTTGCACTTCTTGATCCTAAGGCCGGCGACGAACAGGAACTCGAAAAGATATATCAGTATGACGGATACTTTACAGAAGTCGTTTTACGCGGCGATTCCATAATCACGGCTGACTCAAACGAGATAAGAAAGATCTGTCCCGATGAAAACGGAGTATATCAGGAGATAAAATACGAAACCGAGATCGGTGCCGAAGGATATTCTTTTGAACTCTATGTTTCGGCAAACGGAGAATTCGTTGCATATCCCACATATACAGATGGATTTATGGATACGACCGTTAACGTACTTCAGTTTGAAAACGGCAGCGCAGATCTTGCATACTCTGAGTTTTTCGAAGGAAAGATGATAGAATTCAAACAGAATTACACGATCTCAATGCTCGATGAAGCTACCGGAGACCTTTACGGGATCTATAACGAAACAGCTGAAGGCGGCTTAAGAAATCAGATCTTTTACGTAAACATTTTTGAATAAAAAGACAGTGTCAAAAGATTAAAAAGCTCCAGGAATAATACTTCTTGGGGCTTTTTTGTGTTAGAATAGGAAATGTATTTTATCTAGAAAAAAAAGGGCAAAAAAATGGTGATTATCAGAAAAGCAAAAGAAGAAGATTTTCCGCGTCTTGAAGAATTGTATGAAGAGCTTGAAAAAGATGCGGTTTTGTATCAGCCCGAGCATTTTGTATTCTCTCCGAAGGGTACAAGATCCGAGCAGATGAAAGAGTTTCTCGACAGTGATTTCCAGGTGATGTTCGTAGCGGAAAATGACGGGGAAGTGATCGGATTTGCACATCTCGTGCTTATACCGGCCAAAAAGGTTCCGTGTCTCAAGAGCCAGACATCTTTGTATCTTCAGGACCTTGTAGTGGCATCCGAATACAGAAGTCAGGGCATCGGAACCATCCTTATGAACGAAGCCAAAAAGTATGGAAAAGAAAACGGTGCGGATTTTTTCAGAACGCAGGTTTTCCCGCAGAACACCGACGGAATGCGTTTCTATAAGAGAAACGGTTTTTCCGAAAAAATGATCACGATCGAGTGTCCGTTTTAAGGAAGATAGAAATGGTAGAATTAAGAGAGATAACAAAAGACAATATAGATGAAGTTTTGGCACTGTCCGTTAATGAGGACCAGAAGGGCTTTGTTTCGACGACCGCAGAGTCTCTTGCGCAGGCGTATGTTTACAGTGAGACCGCCTGGCCGTTTGCCGTTTATAACGATGATGAATTAGTCGGTTTTATCATGATGGGATATTACGGAGTCAAAGGTTATTACACACTCTGGAAATTTCTCATAGATAAAAAACATCAGCATAAAGGTTACGGAAGAGTTGCACTTGAAAAAGGCATTTCTTTTATGAAAGAAAAATTTAACATAACAGAGATCTATACGGGTGTCGCACCCGGCAACAGTGTTGCAAAAGGTCTTTATTCGTCGGTGGGCTTTAAAGACACCGGACTTGTCGAACTTGGCATGGAAGAAATGTGCTTGAAACTTTAGGAGAAATAATGAGAGCGTTTATCGTTTACTGTCATCCGTCAGAGGATTCTTTTACAAGAAAGATGAGGGATGAATTTATAAAAGGAATTAAAGATTCCGGAAACGAATATGAGATATCGGATCTTTACGAAATGGATTTCAGATCGGATATTACGGAAGCGGAATATCTAAGAGATGCGTATTACACGGAAAAAGGTGATGTTGCAGCCGATGTCCTTGACGAACAGAGAAAGATTAATTCTTCGGATGCGATAGTTTTTATATATCCTGTTTTCTGGACGGAAGCACCCGCTAAACTCGTCGGATGGTTTGACCGTGTTTGGACTTACGGATTTGCATACGGTGACAAAACAATGAAGCTTTTGGAAAAGGGTCTTATCATGTGTTCCGCGGGAAACCCGGTTGACAGACTCGAAAAATTCGGGCTTTTAAACAGCATGAAAAAAGTAATGCTCGGAGACAGACTTATAAACAGAGTTAAACAGACAGAGTTCGTTGTCTTTGACAAAACTTCGAGAGAAAATCCCGAACGTGAAGCAAATCTTGAAGAGAATTTAAAGAAGGCATATGAGATCGGAAAAACTCTTTTTGACAAAAAGGAAGAAGAGTTTAGTGTTGAAGACAGATTCTTTAGCGTTTACGAAAATTCCGAATCGGGAGAAGTGTCCGATCAGACGATCTTTTCATATCATCAGAAAGGCAATGTGATCTGGGCCGAGTATTCGGGCGGAAGTATCGTAAAAGGTTTTCTTTTAGGAACCATGGATGAAGATCATAACCTTCATTTCACATATGAACATATAAACACTGACGGAGAAAAGAAATCCGGTGCGTGTGATTCAACACCACGTTATGAGAACGGAAAACTTCGCTTTTACGAGAGCTGGAAGTGGATGAACGGTGAAGAAGGAACTTCGATAATCGAAGAGATATAAAAAGGAACAGGATAAAAAATGAAACTTATAATCGTACGTCACGGCGATCCCGATTACGAGAGGGATACGCTTACGGAATTAGGCTGGAGAGAGGCAGAGGCCCTTTCCGAAAGAATGAAAAATGTCAAAGCGGATGAATGCTACGTATCCCCTCTTGGACGTGCACAGGATACCGCAGGTTTAAGCCTTGAAAAGATGCATATGAAAGCAGAGACTCTTGAGTGGTTAAGAGAGTTCGCACCCAAGGTGAAGCGCCCCGAAAAGACCGGTGTTGCATGGGACTGGGTCCCTGCGGACTGGATGAATATGCCAAATGCTTTTGACTTTGACAAATGGACCGATCATCCGGCACTTGAAGAGGCTGGTGTCAGAAAAGAAGTCGACTGGATATATTCAGAGTTTGATGCATTTTTACAGAAGCACGGATACAAAAAAGAAGGTAAGCTTTTTAAGGCAGTCGAGCCTAACAATGATGTGATAGTTTTCTTCTGTCACTTCGGACTTGAGTGTATTTTATTATCGTATCTTTTAAATCTTCCGCCTTTTGTGATGTGGCATGCATCGATCGCACCGCCGACATCCGTGACTACGGTAGTTACGGAAGAAAGAAGAGAAGGCATCGCACAATTCAGAATGCTTTCGTTTGGCGATACTTCGCATCTTTATGCTGCGGGAATGGAACCTGCGTTCTCGGGAAGATTCAGAGAATGCTTTAAGAACGACTACGAGAGAGCTGATTAAGAGACTGAAAGGAGTTTGGACATGAAAAAAATTGGACTTGTAGGAGGTACGGGACCGGAATCGACGGTAATGTACTATAAGCAGCTTAACAGTGAGATCGACAGACTTACCAATGAGAAAGCGATGCCCGACATCGCAATAGAGAGTGTGGATTTCAGAAGAGCATGGGATTATGTGGTATCGGAAAAATACGATGCGTTAACCGATTATATTTCAGAGAAAGTTGAAAGCCTCGTTTCGGGCGGTGCAGAAGTTGTATCATTGACCGCCGTTACAATGCACATGGTTTACGATGAAGTATCCGAAAAAACAGGTGCAGAACTCGTAAGCATTCCAAAGGCAGTATCGGAAGAGATCGTATCAAAAGGGATAAAGAAAGTCGGGCTTTTAGGAACTCTTCTTACAATGGAAGAAGATTATATGAAAAAAGATCTAAGAACTTCCGGTGTTGAAGTATTTGTTCCGAACGAAGAAGAAAGAGCACTTGTCGGAAAAAGGATCTACGAGGAACTTGAAAAAGGTATCGTAAAAGAATCGACGTTAAAAGAACTTACGGACATCATCAGCAGAATGAAAAAAGAGGACGGCATCGAGGGCGTGATCTTGGGATGCACAGAACTTCCGCTTATCTTAAATTCGGACAACTGTCCCGTTATGTGTTTTGATTCGGTTGAGATCCATTTAAAGAAACTTGTTTCACTGGCTATGGAGTAGGACATGATAAAAAAGAGATTATTTACGGAAAAAGGAAATATTGTTTACTGGGTAAACGAAAAGAAGGAAAACGATAAACCCGAGCTTGTTTTTCTTCCCGGACTTACCGCCGATCACAGACTTTTTTTAAAGCAGATCGAACACTTTAAGGATGAGTATTCGGTATTTGTTTGGGATGCTCCGGGCCACAATCTTTCCTATCCTTTTGAGATGAATTTTTCGCTTGCGGACAAGGCAAAATGGCTTAATGAGATCCTTGAAAAAGAGGGTTTTAAAAAGCCTGTTATCATAGGGCAGTCGATGGGCGGATACTTGGGTCAGATGTATATGCATCTTTTCCCCGAAAAACTCGCGGGATTTATCTGCATCGATTCGGCTCCCCTTCAGAAAACGTATTACAAAAAATGGGAGTTAAAATCGCTTGAAAATCTCGAACCCGTATACAGAATGTATCCCTGGAAATTACTTTTAAGACAGGGAAGTGACGGCGTTGCTTCCACAAGATACGGAAGAGCCTGCATGTACAGGATGATGATGACTTACGATAAGGATCAGGGAAGATATGCAAAGCTTACCGGTCACGGTTTTCAGATCGTCGGCGAGGCGATAAAGGAAGATATCCCGTTTGAGAAGACCTGTCCTATGTTACTTGTCTGCGGCACCAAAGACCGTGCGGGATACACGATGAGATACAACAGGGAATGGACCAAATGCACCCATCTTCCCATCGAATGGATAAAAGGTGCCGGCCACAATTCCAATACGGATGAACCCGAGATAACAAATAAGATCATAGAAAGATTTCTTGATGAACTTTAATACTGACGATCAAAAAGCAATAAATAAATATAAGGCCTCTGAACCCGGACAGGTTCTGATGCTTGATCCATATTGCGAAAATGCATTTGAAAAAGAAACAGAATATTTAAAAAAGATCGATATCGAACGTCTGCTTTCGGGTTTTTACGAAAATGCGGGCATCGCTCCGGGAAAGATCCGTTACGGCGGATGGGAGGATTCGCTTATCGGAGGCCATACAATGGGCCATTACCTGACCGCGATCTCCCAGGCGTATGCGAATGCGGCATGCAAAAAAGAAGATAAGGAAATCTTTTTTGAACGTGTAAAAAGAATCGTTGATGCGCTGTCGGAATGTCAGGATCACACAAAAGGAAAGCCCGGATTTGTATTCGGTGCAAAGCTTACCGATCCCGAAAACGTGGAGCTTCAGTTTGATATGGTTGAGCAGGGCAAAACCGATATCTTCAAAGAAGCGTGGGTTCCCTGGTACACCATGCATAAGATTCTGGACGGCGTAATAAACGCATACCGTCTGACAGGATACGAAGAAGCATTAAAGGTTGCAGGAGGGATTGGCGACTGGGTTTACAACCGTGCTTCGAAGTGGTCCGAAGAGACTCATAAAACCGTTCTTTCCATCGAATACGGCGGAATGAACGATGCACTTTACGATCTTTATTTTTTTACAAAAAAAGAAGAACACTTAAAAGCGGCACATCTTTTTGACGAGGAAGAACTCTTTAAAAAGGTGGCTTCGGGTGAGAAAAATGCATTGAATAACCTCCATGCAAATACCACGATCCCGAAGTTTGCGGGTGCCTTAAACCGCTATATCACTACAGGTGATGAAACATATCTTGAATATGCGGTCAGGTTCTGGGATACGGTTGTGGATCACCACACATACGCAACGGGCGGCAACAGCGAATGGGAACATTTCGGCGAAGACGATGTTCTTAATGCGGAACGGACCAACTGCAACAACGAGACCTGCAATACCTACAATATGCTTAAGATGACCCGCAAGCTTTTTATGCTGACAGGCGAAAAGAAGTATGCGGATTATTATGAAAATACTTTTATCAATGCGATCCTTTCTTCGCAGAATCCCGAGACCGGAATGACCATGTATTTCCAGCCCATGGCTACGGGATATTTTAAAGTGTACAGTACGGAATTCACAAAGTTCTGGTGCTGCACCGGAAGCGGAATGGAAAACTTCACGAAGCTTGGAGACAGCATTTATTTTATGGACGAAAAAGGAATAACGGTAAATCTCTTTTTCTCATCCGAAGTAACTTTCCCGGAACTTGGTGTAAAACTCATTCAGGAAACAAAGATCCCCGAAGATGATACGGTTAAGTTTACCGTACGTCTTTTGGAAGGAACATCCAAAGAGGCGAAGATCCGTTTAAGGATCCCCGACTGGGCGGATGAAACAGAGCTTTTTGTTAAGGGTAAAAATATCACGAAGGAAGACGGATATACCTGCATTGACGGAGTCTGGGAAGACGGCGAGAGTTTTACATACACATGTAAATGCAGGGTCATTTCAAAAGGACTGCCCGACTGCGGCAATGTGTTTGCATTCTTTTACGGACCCGTTCTTCTTTCGGCGGAGCTGGGATGTGAGAATATGGTCGATTCCTCAACAGGCGTCGATGTGACGATACCTTCCGAAAAGATCGCGGGAAACGAGGTACTGAAAGTCAGCGAAGGATCGGTAGAAGACTTCATAAAAGACATCGATTCCCATATGAAAAGAAACGGCAAAACCCTTACTTTCACGCTTGAAGGAACCGACAGGGCGCTTACTTTCAGCCCTCATTTTAAGAAGGCAAGAGAGAGATACGGCATTTACTGGTATTTTGAATAAAGAGGAAAATCATGGATAAAAAATTTTTATGTGTTATGGCAGGATATGACGACGAAACTGAAAAATCACTGTCAGGATTACAGAATAAACTTTACGAAGCGGGCTTTTCGGGAGTCCAGACCAAGGATATCCCCATGCATTTTACTTTGGGCACATATGATACCGACAGAGAAGAGGAATTAAAAGAGCGTCTTAAAAAGGTCGCAGAAACAACGGAATCATTCGATGTTTCTTTTAACAATTTCGGACTTTTCCGCATGCCTGAAAACGACGTTTTGTTCCTTTCACCGTCGGCGAGCAAAGAAATGCTTCTTTTAAAAGACAATTTTCTTGATACCAAGGATTTCTATAAATGGACGGCGCATACCACGCTTCTTATAGATAAGCCGGATGTGATAAGGGATGCGTTAAAGCTGGTCATGGATGAATACAGACATGTTGACGGAAAGGTCAATACGATCTATTTGTATGAGTTCTGGCCGACGAGACATATCCTTACCGTCAGACTCAAAAAGGAGGATCTTGTATGAAAATCAGAAAAACGGCGTTTCTTGCCGTATTGATGCTCGCCTGTCTTGCGTGTGCTCCGAAAGCGGGAAATACACAGCCTGTCGAAACGCCGGAAGAGGATAACAAACCCGTTATCAAAGAAATGAAGGAGATCGATTCCACGGGATTCATTAGAATTACAAAATATGATGAGCACGGTAACGAAACGGAAAAAGAGTTTTACAATGAAAAGGACGGACTTACCGATGTTTATACAACAACATATGACGAAAACGGAAACAAGCTTACCGAAGTCCATACTGATTCTGCAGGTACGATAAAAAGATATACCAAATATGTTTATGACAAGGACGGAAATCTTCTGGAAGAATACATGGGTGATAACGAAGAAGAACTGATCATACAGAAAAAAAACACCTACAAATCCGGAAAACTTGTCAAAAACATAGATTACAGTTTTGAAGGAGACGTGTTCCATATAAATGTATACGAATACAACGATAAAGGTCTTATGACTCTCTGGTCTGTGGAAAGCGAAGACGGATATGTTTACAGAACTTACGAATATGAGTATGACAAGGATGGAAATAAGACCAAGATGACGGATACGATGTATGGAAAGTGTCCTGATATTTATTTCTATGACAGTGAAGAGAGGGTCATCCGCGAGGAATATTACAAAGAGGACGGCAGTCTTTCGTTCGCCATAGATTATACATTCGGCAAATACGGGATCGAAGAGGCCGTCAAGGTCGGGGATCATCCGTCTCACTCCGTCATCGAATATGAAAATGACGGAAAGACCTCAAAGGAATATTCGATCGAAGAAGACGGAAGCAAAAAACAGACAAGTATCCATGAGTATGATGAAGACGGAAATCTTCTGTATTACTGCAGCGACAAGGACAGTTTAACGGGATATTCGGAATTCTCGGCCGAATACAATGAGTACGGTGACCCCGTAAAGATTTACCGCTTCAATAATTATATATTCAGAGACAGCCCGCCGGTCGATGAAACGACGGAATATGAGTATATATACTATTGATCTAAGAAAATGAATAAAAAATGAAACTGCTTTCATTTTTATCTTGACAAAGGGTCAGGGGAAAAATAAAATGAATGTAGTTTCATTTTTATTTTGAGGAGAAAAACATGCCGAAAGTATCAGAAGATTATTTTGACAAAAAGAAGCAGTCGATAGTGGATGCGGCCTACAGGGTGTGCCTGAAAAAGCCCGTGGAAATGGTCACCATGACGGATGTGATAGAAGAGACAGGCTTATCCCAGGGCGGGATCTACAGGTTTTACAAGGATCTTGATGAGATCTTAAGCGATCTGGTCACGAGCATGCGAAGAGATTATAACATCATCGATGATTTTGAAGCTTTGGGTAAAGAAGCTGATAACCTTTCGTTTAACGAGGCCATTTATCGTTTCTGCGATATCCTCGGGGAAGCGATGGAAGCGCATCTTATGGATATCCAGAAGATAAATTTTGACCTTACGGTACTTGCGATCAACGAACCCGACAGGGCGGAAAAGATAATCGGCGGGACGAAAGGAAGAGGAAACATGGAGTATATGGCGCAGATCGTGTTCCCGTTACTTATGAAGGCAAGCGAGGAAAACCATTTTATATTGAAAGGTACTCCCGAAGAACTTTTTGATTTTATTTCGTCGGCATATGTGGGTATAGAGATGAACTGTATCCTTTCAGCCTGCTACGGCAGAGGAAAGACCGGCAGCAATACAAATCCAAGACAGCAGTTTAAGACACTGGCAAAGACGATAATCTTTCTTTTCGGATCGGAGGAATAAAAGATGAAGAAAGTTAACAAACCCGTTCCCACAGGTGAATATGCGGTAGGAACATTTACATATACGGTTAAGGATGTCAGAGAGGAAGTAATGAAGCCCGGCACAAAAAGAAGTGTTGGCGCAAGAGTTTACTATCCCGTGAATAAATCGGATGTCGAAGGTCTTTCAAAGACGGAATACATGTCCGAAAACATGACCAAAGGAATGAAACTGGTATATAAGGTTCCCATGAATTATAAAAAGATGACGGAATCGGGAGATAATATTTCCGAGTGCTATACCGATGCCCCCCGTATACAGGGTGAAAAGTTTCCTCTTATCGTTTTTTCTCCGGGATACGGATCATACAGGGAAGGAAACTCGTTTCTTTGTATCGAGTTGGCATCCCACGGATATGTTGTTATCGTAGTGGACCATACAATGGAGATGATCTGCAGCGAATTTGATGACGGTTCGTTTGTTTTTTACAACAAAAAGATCAAGTCGATGGAGCCTTATTTAGGCGGACTTATAGCAAGTTTAAAACTAATGAAGTTAAAAGGCACAGATGAGGAATTATGGGAAGCACTGGATGAGTACCAGAGAAAATACAGAACATTCATAATGAGCAGAAGGGACGAGTGGGTTAAGGATACCGATGCTGCAGTCGAGTATGCCAGGGAACACTTAAGCGATCTTATCGATTTTCAGAAAGGAATAGGTGCCACGGGTCATTCGGCCGGAGGAAATACGGCATATGAACTTTGTGCGACCAATCCCGATTATGCCTGCGGAGTAAATATGGACGGCGGCTCGTTCGGAAATTACAAAGACGAAGTGTTAAATGTTCCGTTCCTTCAGATAAGCTGCAAGGATAATGAAAATGTTGTAAACAGGTTCTATTTAAGACATACCAAACCGGTGTATAAAGCACTTTTTAAAGATATGAAGCATATGGGATTTTCCGATATGAAATACAATATTCCCATGGCTTCGATAGCCGGGAAACTCGATCCCAATCTGCTTCATGAGAATCTCTGCAGATGTCATCTTGAGTTTTTCGATACCTATTTGAAGGGTAAAAAATCGGAACCGGATTTCAAGGATAACGAAGCTGTGACTTTCACGACATACTCACCCGATATGTGATATTTATCATATTGACGATATAAATTTTTCATGTTATTATTTGCACAGTTTAAAGAAGGGCACACGAAAGTGTGAAGGTGAGAGAATGATAATCAGATAGTTTGATTTGGTAAATGCGAACGTTTTTTGGAAGGCCTCAAAAAGGTCTGTTTGTGTATGCCGAATTGGATTATCGTATCATTTTGGATTGTCGCCTTTTTGGGTGTGCTTCGGCATATGATCTTTATTTGTACGTATAATCTGCTTTCGGTATGGAAGCAGATTTTTTGCGTTTCTACAAGCGAAGCGGAATACGAATTAGCACCGCGAATCAGGGTAGCGGGGGTCTTGATCACAGGAGGTGATATAGATGGCACAAATAAAGGTTAATGATCTTACGTTCTGTTATGAGGGCAGTTTTGACGATGTCCTTTCAGACGTAAATTTCAGTATTGATACAGATTGGAAACTCGGACTTATCGGAAGAAACGGAAAGGGAAAAACCACTCTTTTGAATCTCTTCCTGGGCAAATACGAACCCACAAAGGGAAACATTTCATCGGGTATGCGCTTTGACTATTTTCCGTATGATGTGAGTGAGGAAGATCTTTTAAAAACGGCGGATGAACTGATCGGGAAGTGGAAACCCGAGGCGGAGTCGTGGCAGGTCATGGTTCAGATGAACCAGATAGGAATGGATGCGGAATGTCTTTACAGACCGTTCAATACATTAAGTTTCGGCGAACGCACAAGGGTAATGCTTGCGGTCCTCTTCGCTCTCGAGGGAGAGTTCCTTCTTATCGATGAGCCGACGAATCATCTGGATTCACAGGCAAGAGAACTGGTAAAAAAATATCTTGCAAAAAAGAAAGGCTTTATTCTGGTCTCTCATGACAGAGATCTTTTGGATGCGGTCTGCGACCACGTGCTTGTTTTAAACAGAAAAACGATAGAGGTCCAGACAGGCAATTTCTCATCATGGTGGGAAAACAAGGAAAAGGCTGATGCTTTTGCGAAAGCGGAAAACGAAAAACACTTAAAAGAGATCGGTAAATTAAAGGCGGCAGCAGACAGAGCCGACAGATGGGCCGAAAAAAATGAAAACACCAAGATCGGTTTCGATCCGATAAAAGAGCATGACAGGTGTATGGAAACCAGAGCCTACATCGGAGCCAAGACCAAGAAAATGCAGTCGAGAGTAAAGAACTTCGAGCACAGGATCGACAAGGAAATAGAGGAAAAAGAAGGCTTGCTTCAGGATATCGAAAAAGAGATAAACTTAAAGGTTATGCCTCTTAAGCACCATAAGGATGTTCTTGTTCTGGCAAGAGATCTGTCCCTCGAGTATTCCGACGGCGATAAGCCACTTTTCGAAGGAATGAGATTTGAGATCCGACAGGGCGACAGATTGGTCCTTCGCGGCGATAACGGATGCGGCAAATCGAGCATCATCAAAGCGATCTTAAAAAAGGCGAATCCCGATGAAGAGATAAAAGGCACACAAAAGCTTGTCGAAAACGGCATACTCGAAGTGGCTTCGGGACTGAAGATCTCCTATATAAATCAGGATACTTCATTCCTTTCGGGTAACCTTAAGGATTACTGCAAAGCCTGCGGTTTTGAAGAAAGTCTCTTCCTTGCGATATTAAATCAGCTCGATTTCAGTGCGGTGCAGTTTTCCAAAAACATGGAAGATTTTTCAGAAGGACAGAAGAAAAAGGTTCTGATAGCATCGAGTCTTATAACTCCCGCACATCTTTATATCTGGGATGAACCGCTTAACTACATCGATGTTTTTTCGCGTATGCAGATAGAAAAGCTGATCTTAGATTTTAAGCCGACCATGCTTATCGTGGAGCACGATGTCCGCTTCCAGGAAAAGGTTGCCACGGAGATAGTAAGTTTTTAAGTCCGCGCCACGGGATCCCGATATTTGACATATCTTCAGTTCTTTTATAAGATTGTGATGCATTATTTAAGAGGAAGATTCAGATGAAAAAAGAAGAAAAAACAAATGTCATGCGTGTGCTTGACGCTAAAAAAATATCTTACGAAAGTCATACATACGAACCGGATGCGACTTTGACCGGCGAAGAGATCGCAGCAATTTTAAAAGAGGATTCCGCGAAAGTATTCAAGACTCTGGTAACTCAGGGAAAGAGCAATACTTACTATGTTTTCGTGGTTCCCGTAAACGAAGAACTGGATCTAAAAAAAGCCGCAAAGGCAGCAGGCGAGAAGTCCATCGACATGATAAAGCAGAAAGAGCTGCTTCCATTAACGGGATATGTTCACGGCGGATGTTCACCGATCGGAATGAAAAAGCAGTTTAAGACTTTTATCCATGAAACGGCTCCTTCGTATGAAAAAATATATGTAAGCGCAGGCAGAGTCGGAGCGCAGATCGAACTCTCACCCACGGATCTTATTGAGGTCACACGAAGCGTTACCGCAGATATAATCGTAAATGATTAAAAATTTTTGTTGACTTGCTTTTTTTCGTGTGGTATTCTTTTTTCAAATTTAAGAATTTAAACCGTTGAAGCGGAGATAACGGCAATGATGCCCCTACAGAGAATCCGGGAAGCTGAGATCCGGGTACGAAACAAATTGTCAAATGGACCGCTGAGGGCGCAGTGAAATGAGATATCAAAGTATTCTGCGACGTTTAGGCATACGTCAATTGCCGGAGATATGAAGGTATCTCGCTAAGCGCACGAGTCGCATCGTGAATCAGGGTGGCACCGCGGATAAAAGATTATTCGTCCTTGACAGAATCAGTGGATTTTGTCAGGGACTTTTTTATTGAAAAAATTACTTTTCCTCCTTAAAACTGTAATGATCGTAAAAGTCCCTGGACATATCAAATAAAACGAAAGGAAGTTTCCCATGAAAATCGTACCGTCTTTAGAAGAAGTTAAAGAGATCGCAAAGTCCGGCAAATACAATGTACTGCCTTTAAGCACTGAGATCCTCTCAGACTTTACAACACCCATCGAGACGATGAAGATCCTTAAAAACGTTTCGACACACTGCTATATGCTTGAATCAGCCCAGGCGAACGACAAGTGGGGCAGATACACATTTTTGGGATACGATCCCAGGATGGAGATCACCTGTATCGACGGTAATCTGAAAGCGGGAAACCTTGATATAAAGACCGAGAACCCTTCGATCCAGCTTCGTCAGATCCTTTCGGAATACAAGAGCCCGAGATTCGATCATCTTCCTTCTTTTACGGGCGGACTTGTCGGATACTTCTCATACGATTACTTAAACTACAGCGAGCCGACCGTAAAGAGCGACGTAACAGATACGGAAGAGTTTAAGGATGTCGATCTTATGCTTTTTGACAAAGTAATAGCTTTCGACAACATGAAGCAGAAGATCATCCTCATCGTGAACATGCCTCTTAAGGATATCGAAGTCGGATACAACAAAGCCGTGATGGACTTGAAGCAGCTTGCGGATCTTTTAAGACACGGCGAGAAAAAAGAAGAGGAAGGCGGAAAGCTTTTAGGAGAAGTTACTCCCTTATTTAATAAGAAAGAGTTTTGCGAAATGGTCGAGAAAGCAAAACACTATATCCACGAGGGAGACATTTTCCAGATCGTTTTATCGAACAGACTGAGCGCTCCTTTTGAAGGAAGCCTTTTAAACACATACAGAATGTTAAGGACCATCAATCCTTCGCCTTACATGTTTTACTTCTCGGGAACGGATGTCGAAGTAGCCGGCGCTTCTCCCGAAACACTCGTAAAACTTGAAAACGGAGTACTTCACACTTTCCCTCTTGCAGGAACAAGAAAAAGAGGAAAGACGGATGAAGAAGACTTAGCCCTCGAAGCGGAGCTTTTAAAAGACGAAAAAGAACTTGCCGAACATAACATGTTAGTCGACCTCGGAAGAAACGACCTTGGAAAAGTAAGTAAGTTCGGAAGCGTATTCGTAGAGAAGTTAAGAAGCGTGGTCCGTTTCTCCCACGTAATGCACATCGGTTCCACGGTATGCGGAAAGATAAGGGATGACAAGGATGCACTTGATGCTATAGAAGCGGTACTTCCCGCAGGTACACTTTCCGGAGCACCCAAGATCAGAGCCTGCAAGCTTATCGGCGAACTTGAAAACAATAAAAGAGGCATCTACGGCGGCGCCATCGGATACATAGATTTCACGGGAAACATGGATACATGTATCGCCATCAGGATAGCATATAAAAAGAACGGAAAAGTTTTTGTAAGAAGCGGTGCCGGGATCGTGGCAGACTCGGTTCCCGAACTTGAATATGAAGAATGCTTAAACAAAGCGAGAGCATCCCTCACGGCACTTGAAAACGCACAGGAGGCAGATATATGATTCTTTTGATAGATAATTACGACAGCTTTTCATATAACCTTTATCAGTATGTCGGAGAACTCGATCCCGATATAAAGGTAATAAGAAACGATGAGATGACTGTCGAAGAGATAAAAAATTTAAACCCCGAAAAGATAATCGTTTCCCCGGGTCCCGGAAGACCCGAAGATGCGGGCATCATTATCGAAGCGATACAGACCCTGGGAAAAGATATTCCGATCCTCGGTGTCTGCCTCGGCCATCAGGCGATATGTGCGGCATTCGGAGCAACAGTTACTTACGCATCAAGACTTATGCACGGCAAACAGTCAGACGCTTACCTTGATACGGACTGCCCCATTTTCAAGGGTATTAACGAAGTAACACCCGTAGCAAGATATCACTCTCTGGCAGCCGATGAAAACACAATTCCCGATTGCCTTAAGATTACGGCTAAAACCAAAGAAAACGAGATAATGGGAGTTGCCCACAAAGAATATAAAATTTACGGCGTTCAGTTCCATCCGGAATCAATTCTTACACCCGAAGGAAAACAGATGCTTGCAAATTTCTTGAACATTTAGACACAGATTAAACACTTTAACGGATTATTATATTAGTTTGGGAGGAATTAAAAAATGATCAAAGAAGCAATCGTAAAAATCGTTAACAAAGAAGACTTAACATATGACGAAGCATACAGCGTCATGAATGAAATAATGAGCGGTGAGACATCTCCCACTCAGAACGCTGCTTTCCTTGCAGCTTTATCAACCAAGAGCGCAAGAGCCGAGACCACTGATGAAATCGCAGGCTGTGCTGCTGCCATGAGAGATCATGCAACCAAGGTTGAAACCAACATGGATATTTTTGAAATCGTAGGAACCGGCGGAGATAACGCACACAGCTTCAATATCTCAACAACTTCAGCTCTCGTAGCCGCAGCAGGCGGAATGAAAGTAGCAAAACACGGAAACCGCGCAGCAAGTTCCAAATGTGGTACCGCTGACTGCCTTGAGGCACTCGGTGTAAACATTCAGCAAAGCCCCGAAAGATGTGTTGAATTGTTAAATGAAGTAGGAATGTGTTTCTTCTTCGCTCAGAAATATCACACATCAATGAAATATGTAGGAGCAATCCGTAAGGAATTAGGTTTCAGAACAGTATTTAACATTTTAGGACCCCTTACCAACCCCGGCTCACCTTCAATGCAGCTTCTCGGCGTATACGACGAATACCTCGTAGAGCCCCTCGCACAGGTTCTTGCAAACCTCGGCGTTAAGCGCGGTATGGTAGTTTACGGTATGGATAAACTTGATGAAATCTCAATGAGCGCACCTACAAAGATCTGCGAAATCAGAGACGGATGGTATAAAACATTCACCATTACACCCGAGGATTTCGGATTTGAGCGTTGCACAAAAGATGATTTAAAGGGCGGAACACCCGAAGAAAACGCTAAAATCACACTTGAAATTCTTAACGGACAGCAAGGTCCCAAAAGAAATGCTGTACTTTTGAACGCCGGTGCTTCATTATATATAGGTGGAATAGCCGAGACATTCAAAGACGGTGTTAAGCTTGCAGCATCACTTATTGATTCAGGCAAGGCACTTGAAGTATTAACCAAATTCATCGAAGTAAGTAACCGTCCCGAATAAAGAAGAAAAACAAAAAGACAAAACTTATATGAAAAAGACAGAAACAATTTTGGATAAACTGGCCGATTATGCCATCGAGCGTACAGAGGCCAACAAAAGAATAATAAGTGCTTCCGAGATGAAGAAGATGGCTCTTTCCATGGAAAAAGATAC
>JAEEGJ010002859.1_pt1 | contig 75705 bp, 61 predicted proteins | sample 8958761 | NCBI WGS metagenome assembly JAEEGJ01 (sample SAMN16246546, study PRJNA631951) | gut metagenome | biome: gut microbiome; feature: rumen; material: RS-attached | host: Bos | place: Iran: Karaj | collected 2018-10 | reverse complement strand
TCTTCATGCGCAGTCGCCGGCACGTATACCTTCCCGTCGGGGCCGGACGTCAGGTTCTCGGTGCAGGCCGACGGAAGTGGGGAGAAGAAGGTGCGAAGGGATGACAAGGTGTATCAGAAAATTGCCTCCCACATAGGCGTCCTTCCTATCGTAATGGTTTCTCCTTCAGATATTTCCCTTGTGAGTGACAGTGGAGATGACAGGCGTCGTTTCGTCAATTCCGTCCTATCCCAGATGGACGGGGAATATCTTTCCGCGGTGCAGATGTACAACCGTCTCCTCTTCCAGCGGAACAAGCTTCTGAAGGATGGGAATCCGGATGAGGGACTGCTTTCGGTGTTCGATGGGCGGATGGAAGAATCGGCTGCGAAGATATTCGCCTCGAGGGAAAGGTTCGTGGAGGACCTGGTCCCTGTCATAGCCGGTTACTACGAAACCCTTTCGGGCGGGAAGGAGACGGTGTCCGTTTCCTACAGGTCCGACCTTCGGGAAGCATCGCTTGGGGATATCCTGAAAGCTTCCAGGGAGAAGGACAGGCTCTTCAAATACACTACGACAGGCGTCCAGAGGGACGATTTCATATTCAAGATGGACGGGTATCCCATCCGCCGGTGCGGATCGCAGGGACAGCAGAAATCGTTCCTGGTATCCTTGAAATTCGCACAGTATGAACTTATGAAACGCAGGTACGGTTTTCCTCCGATGCTATTGCTGGACGATGTATTCGACAAGCTTGACATGTCGAGGATATCCAATTTGCTGGGGATGGTCGCGGGAAATGATTTCGGGCAGATATTCATAACCGACAGCAACAAGGTGAGGATGTCCGGTATCGTGGACGGCTTCACCGCCGACAGGGCGTATTTCGAGGCTGAAGGTGGAGCTTTCAGGCAGATCTGACATGGCTGGTTACAAGAAGATAAAAGGGGTTCCGCGCAAGGAAGCATTGGGAATGGATGAGATCATCCCCATGTTCATCCGCTCGATGAAACTCTCGGCCGGCCACAATACGCAGAGGATTTTTGCGGCCTGGGACGCAGTTTCCGGCGTGCCGGCATATTCGCTCCGCAAGTTCTTCAGGGACGGGAAGCTGTACGTAACGCTTTCTTCGTCCATGGTGCGGAGCCATCTTGAATTCCAGAAATCCGCCCTCATCCAGGCAATCAATTCCTACCTGCTCAAGGATGACCTGTTCATCAAGGAGGGCGAAGGGAAGGAATTCGTCAAGGAAATAATACTCAAATGAATATGGATAAGAGAGTCAAGATCGTGGTAGATGATGCCATCCCTTTCATCCAGGGAGTGCTCGAACCGTATGCCGATGTGCTGTACAGGCCGGGAAAGGAGATCTGCCGCGAGGATGTCGCCGATGCTGACGCATTGGTGATCAGGACCAGGACGAAGTGCAATGCCGACTTGCTGGAAGGCAGCAGCGTGAAGTTCATCGCTACTGCCACGATCGGTACCGACCACATCGATTTCCCATACTGCAACAGCAAGGGGATCAGTGTCCGCAGTGCTGCCGGTTGCAATGCAGGAGGGGTGATGAACTATGTGTTTTCCGCCTTGTACGGGGTTGCTTCGCGGAAGTCCATACGCCTGGAAGGGGAGAAGATAGGAATAGTCGGAGTCGGGAATGTCGGCCGCAGGGTGGACAGGATGGCCGGTTCCCTGGGGTTCAAGGTCCTGAAGAACGACCCGCCGAGGATGGAGGTCGAAGGACCGGACGGATTCTGCTCTCTGGACTACCTGCTTGAGAATGCTTCGGTGGTTACATTGCACGTTCCCCTGGATGAGACGACCAGGGGGATGGCGGATGATGTGTTCTTCGGTAAAATGCGCCCCGGGACGATCTTCATCAATGCATCCCGGGGTGAAGTGGTGGACGATGAAGCCCTTAAGAGAGCGATTCCCAAGCTGGGTCCGGTGATCATCGATACCTGGAACAACGAGCCTTGCATCGACCGGGAACTGATGGGAATGGTGGACATCGCCACTCCGCATATCGCGGGGTATTCCTATCAGGGGAAGCAGAACGGCACCGCCCAGTCCGTGAGGTCCCTGGCCAGGTTCTTCGGTTTCGAGCCGCTCTACGAGTTCTTCCCGAAGACAGAGATCATAGATCTGGAAACGATCAAGCTCGACCTCAAGGGAAAGAGCCAGGGAGAGATCGCGTCCACCCTGCAGTACAATTATCCTATCTTCACGGATGACTTCATGTTCCGGATGCATCCGGAGGATTTCGAGAAGCTCCGTTCCAACTATCAGTACCGCAGGGAGTTCTACGTGGACTAGATCAGTTACCGAGCAGTTTTTCAAGTTCCTCGAGGCTTTCCAGTTCTTCGAGGTCTTCCGGCATCGTCAGGGTGTCAGGCATCATCAGGCTGTCAGGAATCTCCAGGGTATCGAAAGGTTCCAGGGTTTCCGTGAAATCGATGTCCTGGAGTTCTTCCTGGATCTTGGCTTTCGCATCGTCGCTTATCCTTACGTAGCAGGAAGGGAGGATGCAGGCGCTGAGGCACAGTGCGGCTATCGCCGCTATGGTAGTCATTGTTCTTTTCATCGTTCGAATATTAAATGATCAGGTTGCTTTTCGAGAGGAGCTCGTCGGGATCCAGCCCCAGGAGTTCCATCTTCCTGAGGAAAGCCGGAAGTTCCACTTCCATGAACTCCTTCCTGTTGTTCTCCAGGACGATTTCCTTTGCATCAGGGGAGATGAAATATCCTATCCCCCGCTTGTTGTAGATAACTCCTTCCGCCGTCAGTTTCTCGTAGGTCCGCATCACGGTGTTGGGATTCACCCCGATCGTGGCTCCATATTCCCTGACTGAAGGGATCCTGTCTTCGGGCTTCAGTTCGCCCGCGAGTATCTTGTCGCAGACGGTGTCCGCGATTTGCAGGTATATAGCTTTATTAGAATTGAATTCCATGGCTGACCGGTACTAGTGTTGTTGTCTCTTTAGTCTGAACCACGACCATATCCCGCATCCGCCGACGAACAGTATCAGACCGGCGTTGATCCAGATGTTGATGATATGGTCAAGATGTACTGCATTGTCTTTCAGCTTGTTGATGATGAATGTCCCGAATGAATGCATATCGAATTGGGTGATGATCACCGAGAAGATGATCGACAGTGCGGTGTTGATAGCGAAGAGCGCGATGATGGTGTAACCGGTCTTCCATTTCTTGAACAGCAGGCTTCCGAGGAGGAATACGGCTACTGTCTCGGCCAGGCCGGCGAGGAGGAGAGGAATTCCGTTGCCCACCAGGTGTATCGGGCTGTCCTCATCGAGACCGTTCACATTGGTCATGGCCATCGCATCGCCGCAGCTCTTGTCCAGCAGGCAGATTACCCAGTCACTGAGGAAATACAGCACGAGGTAAACCACGGGGATGACTATGAGGCTGATTATCATCATCGAGAAGAATTTCTCACTTCTGGAGGCCGGGAGCATGAGCCAGTCCGAGCCTGCTTTCTTCTCAGTTATGAAACCGTATGCCCTGGCAGGGAACATTATCATGAAGAGGCAGGTGACTATCGTGAATGTGACGAACCTGGCCGGCAGGGATGGCCCGTTGATGCTTCCCCCGTAAAGCAGTTCGGTCAGCCCGCCTCCAGCGATAGTCGCGAATATCATATGGATAAGGTACAGTATGAACGGGAAGAGGGCGAATATGAGTAAGAATATTCCAAGGTTGCTCCAGCGTGATTTGAGGTCGTAGAGGAAGTACTTCCCGAAACGATTGAGATTGAACTTGTTTTCCATTGTGCTTTCCTCCATTTATTTCTTGAACATACCTTTTATGAGTTCCTTGTGTGCGTGGGTGGCGTTGAAGAGGGCTTCGATGTCGGTCTTGCTCTCCTTGCCTTCCGTATTCGGGTACACCTGGATGAATCCTCCCGGCAGCTGTTCGCTGTACAGGGATTCATGATGAAGTTCCGTACCGTAGTCGAAGAACAGTTTCTCCTCGATTTCCTGGAGGGATGCATTCAGAAGCACGTCCCGGCGGTCCAGGATGATCACAGGGTCGATGATGTTTTCGAGATCCCTGACCTGGTGCGTGGAGATCACGATGGTGGAATCGTCGGAGGTGTATTTAAGGATCGCGTTCCTGAACTGGGCCTTCGAAGGGATGTCGAGTCCGTTGGTCGGCTCATCCAGGAAGAGGTACTTGCAGTTGCAAGCAAGCGCGAATGAGAGGTAGGTCTTCTTGAGCTGTCCGGCGGACATGTGGGACATCTTCCAGGAAGGGTCGGTTTCGAACTCTTCCATAAGCTTGAGGAATTTGCCGTGGTCGTATCCCTTTCGGAAGATACCTTGTTCCTTGGCGAAAGTGCCGGCTTTCATGTTGACAGGAGCCACCTCGTCTGGGAGGTAGTACTGCTTCTCGAGAAGGGAAGCGCTCCTGTCGAAAGGATTCTCTCCGTCTGTGCGGATAGTCCCGGCCTGGACTCTCTTGAGACCGCAGAGAAGGGTCAGCAGGGTGGTCTTGCCGACTCCGTTCTCTCCCAGCAGACCATAGATCTTCCCTTCTTCCAGGGTAGTGGTTATGCCTTTTAGTACGAGGTTGTTCCCGTAGCTGAAGGCGAGGTCGCGGATTTCAATCATATCTTTGCTCTTTTAGTGTGTTAGTTTATTAATACACTGCAAAGATACGGATGATTTTCATATATCCAAATTTATTCGGACTTTTTTTTGTTTTTCTTTCCATTCAGTCGGAGTCATGCCTTCCACGCTCTTGAACTGGTGCCTGAAATTGGATGCGTCGCTGAATCCGACCATCGATCCTATCTCACTCACCGTGCGTTCCGGATACTCCATCATCAGTTTCCCGGCTTCACGGATACGGAGTTCCTTCCTGACGGTAAGGAATGGCTTGCCGAATCTCGCTTTGCAGAAGTATGACAGTTCGCTGCTTGTCAAGCCCATTTCCATAAGGGGAGTTTCGGTAGATTCGGTGGGCTCCGTGTACCGGCGTTCGCGTACCCATTGTTCGAATGCTTTTGCCGCTTTGGCGGCCGAAGAACGGTTCAGGGACTTCTCATCCAGGACTCGGATGGCTTTCTTCAGAGGTCTCCTTAAAAGTCTGTGTAATAATCTTTTCATAGTCGGGCGATAAAGGTTGTCTTTTCCCTATGCTAAATTAAGAAAAATAGGTTACATTTGCAATAATGTATATATGACGGACTATGCTGAAAATCGACGATTACGCCGCCTTCCGCAGAGTGGCTACTCCTTTTTACTATTATGACATAGACCTGTTCACCAGGACGGCGGATGCTGTCGCCGCTCTTTCGGAGCGCACCGGGATACAGGTACATTATTCACTGAAGGCTAATTCCGACCACCGGTTGAATGACATCCTGAGTGCAAGGGGGATTGGAGCCGACTGCGTGAGCGGGGATGAGATCGAATTCGCCGTAGGTTGCGGATACGATCCCAAGAAGATATTCTTTGCGGGTGTCGGCAAGACGGACAAAGAGATCTGCCAGGCTTTCCAGGTGGGTATCGGAGCATTCGTCGTGGAGTCCCTCGAGGAGATTGAAATTGTGGGAGACATTGCCCGCAGGCTCGGGAGAAAGGCTCCGGTCAGCCTCAGGATCAACCCCAACATCGATCCCCATACCCATCATTACATAACCACCGGCTTGTATGAAGACAAGTTCGGAATATCCGACAGGAGCTTCGACGAAGCCGTGGCCATGGTCAGGGACAATCCCTACATCGAAGTATTCGGGCTGCAGTTCCATATCGGCTCCCAGATCCTCGAGGTCGAAGATGTGGTCAAGCTCGAGTGCGAGAAAGTCAACGACATCGTTGCCCGCTTCGAGGCTGCCGGGATGGAAGTCCGGAACATAGACCTGGGCGGTGGCCTGGGTGTAGATTACGACGAGCCCGACGAGAATCCGATTCCGGATTTCGAAACCTGGTTCAAGGTCATCGCTGACAATCTCCACCGCCGTCCTGACCAGACCGTCCATGTGGAGCCTGGACGTTCCCTGGTAGCCCAGTCAGGCTCGCTCATCACCGAGGTCCTGTATGTGAAGAAAGGGGAGAACCGCAGGTTCCTGATGGTGGATGCCGGGATGAACGACTTGATCCGTCCTGCTTTGTACGGAGCGTATCACAAGATAGAGAATGTCACCGCGTTCTATGAGGAAGGTCCTAAGAGGGAGAACCGTGTATATGACGTGGTAGGCCCTGTCTGTGAGTCCGCGGACTGCTTCGGGAAGGAGAGGCTGCTGGCCAAGAGCCACAGGGGCGACAGGATCGCTATCCGCAGCGCCGGTGCCTACGGCCAGGTCATGGCATCGCACTACAATATGCGGCCACTGGCACCGTCGGTCTATTCGGACCGCCTCGCAGAGGCTCCGAGGAAGAAGGATTATTTCCTTGGTGAATAGGTTATCTCCTGAAAGCGCGCATCTTCTGGGCAAGGTTGCCGGTGAGCGCGTTCTTCATCAGCTTGCGTGTTGACTCGAACTGCTTGAGAAGTTTGTTCACTTCGGCGACATTCGTGCCGCTTCCGTCAGCTATCCTCTTGCGGCGGCTGCCGTTGATGATGTCCGGGTTGTCACGCTCCTCCGGGGTCATGGACATGATTATTGCCTCGATGCCCTTGAAAGCCTTATCGTTGTCAATGTCGATGTCTTTCATGGCCTTGCCCATTCCCGGGATCATCCCTGCCAGGTCCTTGATGTTACCCATCTTCTTGACCTGCTGGATCTGGTTGTAGAAATCCATCAGTCCGAACTTGTCCCTGGCGAGTTTCTTCCTGGTCTCCCTGGCCTGCTTCTCGTCAAACTGCTCCTGTGCCTTTTCCACGAGGGATACCACATCGCCCATGCCGAGTATCCTGTCCGCGATCCTTTCCGGATGGAAGACATCGAGCGCCTCCATCTTCTCTCCCGAAGAGATGAACTTGATCGGCTTGCCGGTTACGTATTTGATGGACAGGGCGGCACCACCCCTTGTGTCACCATCCATTTTGGTCAGCACAACCCCGTCGAAATCCAGGCGTTCGTTGAATACCTTGGCTGTCTCTACGGCGTCTTGTCCCGTCATCGCATCTACTACGAAAAGCGACTCCGTAGGCTTGACGGCCTTGTGCAGGGCGGATATCTCGTCCATCAGTTCCTGGTCCACGGCCAGACGACCGGCCGTATCGATTATCACGACGGGATATCCCTCGGCCTTGGCCTTGGCCACTGCGTTCATCGCGATGCGGATAGGATCCTTCACTCCCTCTTCGGTATATACCGGCACGCCGATCTGCTCGCCAAGCACCTTCAGCTGCTCGATAGCAGCAGGCCTGAAGGTATCGCATGCGGCGAGAAGCACCTTGGTGCCGCGCTTGCTCTTGATATAGTTGGCAAGTTTGGCGGAGAACGTGGTCTTACCGGAACCGTTGAGACCAGCCATCAGGACGATCCCTGGATTTCCCTTTATGTCGATGTCGGTGGACTGGCTGCCCATGAACTCTGCGAGTTCGTCATGGACGATCTTGACCATCATCTGCTGAGGCTTCACGGCGGTAAGCACGTTCTGGCCCATGGCCTTGGTCTTTACCCGGTCGCAGAATTCCTTCGCCACCTTGTAGCTGACATCGGCATCCAGCAGAGCCCTGCGCACGTCTTTCAAGGTTTCCGCGACATTTATTTCGGTGATCCTTCCTTCACCTTTCAGGATCTTGAAGGATTTTTCCAGTCTTTCCTGTAAGTTCTCGAACATATGGTGATCTCTAAAAAACTTGCAAATATACTAATTTCAATGGATATTCCTGTGACGGCTGCGGCGAGCCTCCTTCCACCGGGCTTCCAGCCCGGCAAGGCAGGACTGCGGGACGGCGAAATCCACGAAACGGTTCCAGATCAGGGATACCGCTTGCTGGGACGGATGCACCAGGTCTTCGGCATAGAAACGGTAGTCGCGGAGCTCGTCCAGCAGGATCTCATAGGCCGGAAAGTACTCGCACCTTTCAGGGAAGGCGTTGCAGACATCTTCGACGGCAAGGATCAAGATGCTCTTGCTCAATTGGTTCCCATGCGCTCCGTCCTTCAGGTGACGGATAGGGGAGACCGTGAATATGAATTCCTTCCCTGGGTTCCTGCCTACCAGGTTCCGGAGCAGGACCGATGTCTCCTGTACGGAAAGCCTCTTCCTGAGGAAAAGCTTCTGGTCGATCTTCAGGCAGTTGGACACGATTTCTCCGGTAGGGATATACTCGAAGCACCACGCAGTTCCTAGGGTGATGATCACCTTGCCGGTTTCGTTCCATGCCTTGGAAGCTGCTGCAAGCGAAGTGTTTGCATGATCCAGGAATTCTTCCGCCGTACTGCGCGCGAAGGAGGTGTGATGGCTGAATGAGCAGACCAGTCCGGCTCCCGAACCCATCTCCACACATTCATCTTCAGTGAACGGTATTCCGGAAGCAAGCCTGGAGACAGAGTTGCATACCGACACGGGATTGTAGAGGGTGCCGAAAGGGTTGACGCATGCATTGAAGCCGAGTTCGGCCATCTTCTCTCCGATGTTGTCCGCGAAGCAACTCCCCAGGACGCATATCTTGTCGTCCGGAGATACTTCCACCCTGCTCCTTCCGACAGGGACAGGTGTTTGCAGCTTGAGTTCTTCCATAACGGTGCGAAATTAAGAAATTAATCAGTAAATTTGTTCATTCGATTTCAAAATGAAAAGGATACTGATTCCCATAGCGGCGTGCTTCCTCTTCCTTTCCGCATCAGCGCAGGACAAGCGGACGGCGGATAACCTGTCTTTCGTCTACGACGTTTTTTACCAGTACTGTTTCGATAACAGGGAATTCGCCCGGAGCGGAGACCTGTTCATGGATTCTGAAACCATAAACCTTGCGCGCCTGGCGCCTTCGGTTGGGCTTTCTCTCGATTCCGGCGGCGGTTTGATACAATCTGTGATGGCCGGTGCCGACATAATGAGGGACATGGGTAAGGGCAGCGAATACGGTCACGAGTTCACCCTCTGGTACAGCCTCGGCCTGTCCTGGGAAGATTGCAGATTCACAGGCCATGCCGGGATGTTCCCCCGCAGGTTCTCGGTCTTCGGGTCCGAGTCCGTCCCTCCGCGGGGTACGTGCAGGGTGCCGACCGTCTTTATGTCGGACAAGCTGAGGGTATATGACAGCAATATGGAGGGACTGCTTCTGCGGTTCTTCTCTCCCCGGTCATATGTCGAGGCCGGACTTGACTGGATGGGGATGCTCGGCAGCCATCGCCGGGAGCGTTTCCAGATATTCACATACGGCAGTTTCTTCCTTGACGGCGGCTTCGACCTGGGATGGACCGCCACCCTGTATCATTTTGCCAATACCCTGGAATACAGGGGCGTGGTTGACAACGTCCTGTTGTCTCCGTTCATCACTTGGACCCGTAGCACTGGCGATTTCCGGTATGGTGCCAAATTGAGCTGGCTCCAGGGTATCCATCAGGACAGGATCAGGAAAACTGGCCTTGAACTTGCTTCCGGCGCCCTTCTTTCTCAGGACTTGAAGTGGAGGAAGGTTTCAGTCAGCGGGGATGTGTATTACGGAACCGGACAGATGCCTTATTATGACGACTATGATGCCGGTGGCAACATGTATGGAAGCGATCTGTACTTCGGCTGTCCGTTCTACAAGGTCAATCCCGCATCGGAGGACTGGAAGAAGCCTGGCTTCTACGGAAGGGCTGAGGTCTACTGGAATCCGCTGGTGCTGGAATCGGTTGATATCCGCGTGGGTGCGGCAGCGCATTTCAACGGCGCCGGATTCTGCGGATGGCAGCAGAAACTGAGTGTGGTTTTCGACCTTGACGGTGACATTTGGAAAAGACTAAAACGTAGCAGATGATGAATATGAAGACTCTTGCGGCGGCGCTGTGCTGCTGCATCCTGGCCTCCTGCGCCGGCCCGAAGAATGGTGCATATTCGTTCCAGATCCTTACGACGAACGATGTCCATGGAACGTTCTTCGATTCCACGTATGTCGGAGGCAACGTCAAGAAATCATTGATGGCCGTCAAACGTACAGTGGACAGCGTCCGGACCGCGGTAGGGAAGGAAAATGTCATACTGATCGATGCAGGGGACATCCTCCAGGGAGACAATGCGGCATATTACTTCAACTACGTGGACACCGTCACTCCCCATGTCTATCCAAGGATGGCGAAGTACATGGGATATGATGCCGTGACAGTGGGAAACCACGACATCGAGACAGGCCATAAGGTATATGACCGAGTGGCGCGCGACCTCGAGTCCTACGGGATTCCGTTCCTCGCGGGGAATGCCATAAGGAACGACAACGGGAAGCCTTATTTCAGCGTATATACCATCCTTAAGCGCCGGGGCGTCAGGATCGCGATACTTGGATTCGACAACGCCAACATAAGCAACTGGCTCTCCGAAAGGCTCTGGAGCGGGATGAAGTTCGAAAACCTTCTCCCTCTTGTCCAGCAGGACGTAGACAAGGTAGTCGCGAAGGAGAAACCGGATGTGGTGATAGTCTCGGTCCATTCCGCCACCGGATCCGGAGACGGGTCGCAGCTTGAGAGCCAGGGTCTGGACCTCATGAAAACCCTCCGCGGGGTGGATTTCCTTATCTGCTCGCATGACCACAAGCCGGTTGTCATACCTTCCGATACACTCTGCCTCATCAATGCCGGAAGCCACTGCCGCTACGTAGGCCATGGCGTGATAAGCCTGACTGTGGAGAAACGCAAGGTGGCTTCCAAGGAGCTCTCATGCGAACTGATTCCGGTGGACCGCTACAAGATAGACCCGGAGATGGAAAAGGAGTTCCACGACGACTACCTGGCCGTCAAGGATTTCACTACCAGGGAAGTAGGCGAACTGATGGTGGACTTGGGCACGAGGGAGGCCTATACGGGAATGAGCCACTATCTCAACCTGATCCATACTTTGTCTATCTCCTGTTCTCCAGCCCAGGTTTCTTTCGCGGCACCTCTCACCTTCAACGGGTTTGTCAGGAAGGGGAAGCTGATCTACAACGACCTTTTTACGATCTATCCGTTCGAGAACCAGATTTATGTAGTAAGGATGACCGGACAGGAGATCAAGGACTATCTCGAGGCATCATACGACAGGTGGATCAATACCGTGACTACTCCGACCGAGCATATCCTCAAGATAGCTGACCGTGATGACGCCAGGACAGGCCAGAAATCCTGGTCGTTCATCGAAAGGGCATACAACTTCGATTCCGCTGGCGGTCTGGTCTATACCGTGGACGTGACGAAACCAAGGGGGTCCAGGGTCGATATCAAGTCGATGGCCGGCGGCCAGCCGTTCGATACCGGAAAGGAATACAAGGTAGCGATGACCTCATACAGGGCGAGCGGTGGAGGTGGATTGATGAAAGAAGCCGGAATAGACACCGGGAAGATCGAAGAGAGGATAGTCGAGACCTATCCTGAATTCCGTGACCTGCTCTATAATTATCTGAAGGACAATGTTTCTATCGATCCAGCCGTGATCGGGGACCCTGTCCGTATCGGGCATTGGGAATTCATCCCTGAAGAGATTGTCAAACCGGCGATGGAAAAGGATATGCGACTCCTGTTCCCGGGACGCCGCTAGAGGGTGGCACTCTGCGTCATGTTGCGGTATTCGGCCGGGGTCTTCCCGGTCATGTGCCTGAAAGCCGTGAAGAAGTAGTCGTGGTTGTTATATCCCACGCTGTACGCTATTTCCTTTATGCTCATCGACGTATTCGTGAGCAGTTCCTTCGCTTTGCTCATCCTCACTTCATTTATGAAACGCGCAGGTGAGAAGCCGGTGTATTCCTTGAACGTCTTCCTGAACGACGAATAGCTGAGGAAAAGCCTGGATGCGATTTCTTCGGGAGAGATCGACATGTATTCGTCATGGATCATCACCTTGGCCTGGCTGATCTTGTTGGCTGCGTCTGATTCGCGGAAAAGGGAATTCCTGTCGTAGTAATATGCCAGTCCCAGGAGACGGTCGACTATACCCGCCAGGACCTGCTGGAAGCCTGATTCCTGCGAAACGGCAACCGATATGGCGGAGGAATACAGCTGGACGATGTCTTCGTGGATGTTCACCTTGAATACGGGCTTGTCCTTGCTGAAGAATCCTTGCCTGAGCAGATTGTCGGCGAAAGCCCCGTTGAATCCTATCCAGTATTCCTTCCAGCCGGTGTTCTTGTCAGGATGGTAGGAGTGCCATTCTCCAGGGAAGAGCAGGAACATCATACCGCTCTCGATAGGAATGGATTTGTTCCTTCCGAGCGCGCTGCAGGAGAACCTTCCCTTTCCTTCCGTAATATAAAGAAGCTGGTATTCGTTGAGGACACGCCCCCTGTCCGTCGAGAATATATACCTTTGAGGGTGGTTCCCGGGAGGATAATCCATTCCGGGCAATATATTCTGGAATCCAACCGAATTGACGGCTATGCCCCATTTGAGGTCGTTCGGGTTTACCGCCAAATATTTAAGATGAACTGACTCCATGTTAAATATTAGTCTCTGTCATTCGTAGTGGTACACAAAGATAGAAAATATTTTCCTAAATCAAATTTAGAAGTCGGAATGTCAGAAACCGAAGAATAATAAATACAAAAAATCGAGAAATTTGTAAGAACACATAACCACATAATCATGAATTTTCTTGCATTTGATCTGGGTGCCACCAGCGGCAGGGCGATAATCGGTTCCATAAACGACGGCCGATTGTCCACGGAGGAAATCTACAGGTTCCCCAACGAGATAAAGGAATCAGGAGGTAAATATTTCTGGGACATAAACTCGCTTTTCGGTCATTTCGGGAATGCCCTGAAGCAGGTCGCTTCTTCCGGGGTCAGGATCGAATCCATCGGAATCGACACTTGGGGGGTGGATTTCGGCTGTGTCAGTCCGGACGGCAGTATCCTCGGACTCCCGAGAGCCTACCGCGATCCATATACCGACGGCATTCCGGAAGAAGTTTTCAAGACCATTCCGAAGGAAGAGCTCTACAAGGCCACCGGTATCCAGATAATGAATTTCAATTCGATATTCCAGATATATGCGCAGAGCAAGGAAGCTGATTCCCCGATCCATGAGGCTCGGGAGATCCTGTTCATGCCTGACCTTCTCTCATATTACCTGACGGGCCGCAAGGTGTGCGAATATACCATCGCATCCACTTCAGGCCTCATCGATCCTCGTACCCGAGACTTCGACAGGACCCTTCTGGAACGTCTCGGAGTCAATCCTTCAATCCTGCCTGAGATCGTCCAGCCGGGAACCGTGGTCGGTCTCCTAAGGCCGGAGCTATGCGAAGAGACCGGCATGACTCCGGTTCCTGTTGTCGCGGTTGCCGGGCATGACACCGCATCCGCCATTGCCGCAGTGCCGGCTTCGGACGAGAATTTCGCATACCTGAGCAGCGGCACCTGGAGCCTGATGGGGATCGAATCGCCGGTTCCGGTGATCAACGATGAGTCCTATGGGTTCAACATCACCAACGAGGGTGGAATAGAGGGAACTACCAGGTTCCTGAAGAATATCACCGGAATGTGGTTGCTGGAGCAGAGCCGCAAGACCTGGGAGAGGGAAGGCCGGAAATACAACTATGCCCAGATCGAGCAGATGGGCAGGGAGGCGATCGGCTTCCAGTCCGTGATCGACCCTGACGATCCCCGTTTCGCCGCACCGAAGGACATGGACGCGGAAATCAAGGCTGCACTCCGGGAATCGGGACAGCCTGTCCCTCAGAATGACGGTGAGATGATCAGCTGCATCTACCATAGCCTTACGGCCAGGTACAAGGAAGTCCTTTCGATGCTTCAGGACTTCGCTTCGTTCAAGATCGGGAAGCTGCACGTGATCGGAGGAGGCTCGGCGAACAAACTTGTCAGCCAGCTCACTGCGGACACCCTCGGAATCCCTGTGGTTGCAGGGCCTGTGGAAGGTACCGCGATCGGCAATATCATGATACAGGCGAAGGTCGCGGGCCTCGTCAAGGACCGCTGGGAGATGAGGCGCATCATCGCTGACTCGATCGATACGGTTACATATTTGCCAAATAATCAATAATCAATAGATATGGACGAGAAAAAGATTATCAAGGCCTATGAGATGGCCAAAGAACGCTATGCAGCCATAGGTGTGGATACCGACAAGGCTGTCGAGATCCTCGGGAAGACCCAGATTTCCCTCCATTGCTGGCAGACCGACGACGTTATCGGTTTTGAAAGCGATGCAGGTCTGTCGGGAGGAATCCAGACGACCGGCAACTATCCGGGACGCGCCCGCAACATCGGTGAGGTACGCGATGACATCAAGTTCGCCAAGAACCTGATCGCAGGAAGCCACCGTCTCAACCTCCACGAGATATACGGTGATTTCGGAGGCAAGTTCGTGGATCGCGACAAGGTGGATGTCAAGCATTTCCAGAGCTGGATCGACTGGGCCAGGGAGAACGGTATGAAGCTGGATTTCAACTCTACTTCATTCGGCCATCCTAAGAGCGGTGACCTTTCCCTCTCCAATCCGGATCCTGCCATCAGGGAGTTCTGGATCGAGCATACGAAGCGTTGCCGCCGTATCGCAGATGCGATGGGCAAGGCTCAGGGTGATCCATGCATCATGAATATCTGGGTACATGACGGCCAGAAGGAGCTCACCGTCCAGCGCAAGCGCTACCGTGAGATCCTGGCTGCTTCCCTCGACGAAATCCTCAAGGAGGATCTTCCTGGGATGAAGAGTTGCGTCGAAGCGAAGCTCTTCGGAATCGGCCTGGAAAGCTACACTGTAGGATCGATGGATTTCTACGAGGGATACTGCGCAAGCAGGAAGGTTATCTACACTCTCGACACCGGTCATTACGAGCCGACGGAGAACGTATCTGACAAGATTCCTTCACTCCTTCTCTTCGTGCCGGAACTTATGCTCCATGTCAGCCGTCCTGTCCGTTGGGATTCCGACCATGTGACCATCATGAACGACCAGACGCTCGACCTGTTCAAGGAAATCGTCCGTGCCGACGCCCTTGACAGGGCTCACATCGGCCTTGACTATTTCGATGCTTCCATCAACCGCATCGGCGCTTATGTCATCGGTACCAGGGCAACCCAGAAGTGCCTCCTGTCCGCCTTGCTGGAGCCTATCGGACTTTTGCGCAAGTACGAAGACGAGGGCAAGGGCTTCCAGAAGCTGGCGCTTCTCGAGGAAGCCAAGACCATGCCGATGGGAGCCGTGTTCGACTGGTTCAACCTGAAGCACGACGTACCGGTCGGAGAGGAGTATATCCCAGAAATCGAGAAATACGAGAAAGAGGTTACCTCCAAGAGGTAATCAGGATTCCAGAAGCCGTTCGATCGCCTCTATGAGGATGTGAATGACTTTGATATGGATTTCCTGGACCCTGTCCGAGAATTGAGAGTCGGGAGCCGCTACCGCAACGTCGGAAAGTTGCGCCAGGCGGCTTCCTTTCTTTGATGTCAGTACGGCGACTTTCATGCCCTTACCACGGGCCGCATCGACGGCCTTGATGATATTCGTGGAATTCCCGCTCGTACTGATGGCGAGGAGAACGTCACCCTCCCTGCCGAAGGCTTCAACCCACCTTCCGAATATGTCCTCGAAAGAATAGTCATTCCCCGTGCAGGTGATGTATGCCGGATCGTTCACTGCCATTGCGGGCAGTGGTCTCCTGTCCTTGCGGAACCTGCCGGTCAGTTCTTCCGCGAAATGAGTGGCGTCGCACAGTGAACCACCGTTGCCGCAGCTGATTACCTTGCCGCCGTTCCGGAGAGAGTCAGCCATGATGGATGCCATCCTTTCAATGGCAGGTATGGTCTGGGGATCCGCGATGAATTCATCCAGTTCGAGCCTGGCCTGTTCCAGGCTGTGTTCAATCAGATTTGAGATCATATCGTCCTGTTCAGATGTTCGCTGCCACTGAAAGCGCTGCATAATCGCCGATGGATTCTCCAAGGGCGGCAGGGACTACCCGGCAGACTTTGTTTGCCAGCGGGAGGGCTTCCTTCGAGAGGACCTCTTCCATGAGAGGCTTGAGCAAATCTTCGTTCCGGGCATATATGCTCCCGATTACGATCAGCTCCGGATTCAGGATGTCGATTACGATGGAGAGACCCTTGCCGAGATATCTTGCGCTTACCGAATATACCTCCCGGGCGAGGGCATCACCTCTGCGGGCGGCCTCTGCGACCGTCCTGGCCGTTATCGCAGACAGGTTCCCGTCAGGGCACCAGTCTACCTTACGCCCCATCTGGAGCCTTTCCTTTACCATGGACGCTGCGAGCTGGGCTATTCCGCTTCCGCTGCAGAATCCTTCGAAAGAACCCGCCTTCCCGTAACCGACAGGACCGAAAGCATCGAGGCGGATATGCCCGAGTTCACCGGCATTGTCGTTCGTCCCGGCAAACAGCTTCCCGTCGAGGATCAGCCCGGCACCAAGACCGGTTCCGAAAGTGAGGAAAACCATGTTCCTGGTTCCTCTTCCTGCCCCGAACTGCCATTCGGCAAGGGCGCAGGCGTTTGCATCGTTGTGGACTGCTGCCTTGACCCCGAATTCATTTTCCAGGATCCTGGTAATGGGTATGTTGTCCCATCCGGGAAGGTTTGGCGGCGACATGATGACTCCTTCGCGGCTGTCCAGCGGACCTCCGCAGCTGATTCCGATGGCGGCAATGTTCCCGGAAGACAGGGAATTCCTGCCGAGAACCGTCCTGATACCCTCCTTGATGTCCCGGATTGTCCCTTCGACATCGGTGGTAGGGAAAGCTACCTTGTCCTTTATCTGCAGATTCCCGGAGTCGCTCAGTCCGAGGGTGACGGCGCACTTTGTGCCTCCGATATCGACACCGACCAATATCCTTTCAGCCATATCCTAATCCTGTTTTTCATGTTTTGAACCGACCTCACGGATATACCTGATGAGGAATGCCAGATATACCCATACGAGAGCCAATGCGATGACGGCCGACAGCTGCGTGCCGAATGAATCGGTGATGACCCCGAGGAGCGGAGGGATGACCGCACCTCCACAGACACCCACGATAAGCAGTGCGGAAACTTCGTTCGTCTTTTCAGGCACCCGCTGCATGGAAACGGAGAATATGATGGCGAACAGGTTGGAATAACCCAAGCCGAAGAGTGCCACGAAAACGAGAACCGCTGCCAGGCCGTGCGAGAAGACCATCCCTACGAGGCTGGCAAGAGCGAGGAATACGCTTGCAGCGAAGAACTTAGGTGTTGGATACTTCATCAGGATCAGTCCGCCCAGGAAAGCTCCGACGGTCCTGGCGAGGAAATACACGCTGTTGCCCATGCCGGCTTTTTCAAGCGGGAGCCCGCATCTTTCCTGGAGGAGTTTCGGGAAGGTGACACCCATTCCGACATCGACTCCCACCAATACCAGGATACCGATGAAGAACAGCACGATATATCTGTCCTTGAGCAGGGAGAAAGTCCTGCCGAAAGTGATCTCGGATTTCTCGATGAGCTCTTCCTTCACAGGGGAAAGGGCAAGCCAGAGCATCGCCAGCAGGGTAACTGCAGCATATACCGGGAATATCATTTTCCATCCGAGTACGCTTCCGGCAAGAGCCGCAGCCAGGATCGGTCCGAGGAAAGAACTGATGGCCTTGACGAATTGGCCGAGGGTAAGAGTACCTGTGAGTTTGTCAGGAGATACTACGTTCGTGACCAATGGATTCTGGGCTACTTGCAGTATCGTGTTGCCTATTCCGAGCAAAGCGAACGCGACGAGGACCGCCGGGAAACTGTAATTGACCAGCGGGACCATCATGGCGATAGCTGTCACCAGGAAGCTTAACAGGACTGTCTTCTTCCTTCCTATGCGGTTCATGAGCATGCCGGTAGGGATGGACAGGATGAGGAACCAGAGGAAGCAAGACAGGGATATCAGTCCGGCTACCTTGTCGTTCATGCCGGCGAAATCGGCCTTGACGTAGCTTGTTGCTACACCGACGATGTCCACGAATCCCATGATAAAGAAACCGAACATCACCGGCAGGATTGATTGATTGAATCGTTTGCCGCTCATAATCAAATATTTCTAGATAATGTATATTCTATTCCTTGAACTTTGCGAGGCCGCTGTTCAGGAAATCGATGAATCCGTCGATCGAGAGATTGTATCCTCTCACCGGAACGAGGAGACCGCCATCGGAACCGAGCAATGCATAGTTCGGTTGGGCATTGACATCGAATCTTGTGCGGACAAGGTAGGAATTGGCCCTTCCTATCTCCTTCAGGACCTTCCCGTCGGAGGTGGTGACCCAGTCTTCCTCCTGCAACTTCGTCTTGTCGTCATTGTAGAGGACTACGAGGATATAATCCTCTTTCATGATCTTCTGGACCCTTGGGTCAGTCCATACCCGTTGCTCCATTTCCCTGCAGTTGACACATCCGTGTCCCGTGATGTCTACGAACACGGGTTTGCCTAGCTCCTTGGAAGCTGCCAGGCCTTCTTCGAGGGTGAAGTAGCCCGTGAAGCCCATCGGCATGCGCAGGTTGTACTTTTCTCCGTAACCTGCTTTATCGGATGCAGACTTCAGCGGGCTGTCATCTGCAAGTGGAACAGCTGACGGTACGGCAGGCGTCTCGGCGTAGTTCCAGACCACGAAGTCCTGAGTCTCGATAGGAGGCAAGTATCCGGAAAGGGCCTTGAGCGGAGCGCCCCACATGCCCGGAATCATGTACACCACGAATGAGAACACAGCTATCGCCAAGGCAAGCCTCGTGACTGACAGGTGTTCCACCGGGGAGTCATTCTTGAAGCGTATCTTCCCGAGGAGATAAAGCCCCAGGAGGGAGAATACGACTATCCATATGGCCAGATAGACCTCCCTGTCCAGGAGACCCCAGTGGTAAGTCTGGTCCGCAACGCTCAGGAACTTGAATCCCAGGGCGACCTCGATGAAGCCCAGCACTACCTTGACACTGTTCAGCCATGATCCGCTCTTGAGTTTCTTCAGGAGGGAAGGGAAGAGAGCCAGTATCGTGAATGGAAGGGCAAAGGCAACGCTGAAGGCCAGCATGGTGACCATCGGAGTCCAGAATTCCCCTGAAGTCGATTTGATGAGCACTGTGCCTACTATCGGCCCTGTGCAGGAGAATGACACCAGCACGAGAGTCAGTGCCATGAAGAATATTCCTCCAAGGCCCTTTGAAGAGGATTTGGCGTCACTCTTGTTGGCCAGGCTCGTAGGCAGTTCGATTTCAAATGCTCCGAAGAACGAGGCTGCGAAGATCATGAATATCACGAAGAACAGGATGTTCGGCAGCCAATGGGTTGCAAGCCAGTTGAATATGTCCGCAGTGACGGCATTTCCTCCGATCAGCCAGGTGAGCCCGATTATTATGCTTATCGGTACGGTGTAAAGCAGTATTATGAAAAGTCCGTACATGAAGGCCTTGAACCTTCCTTCCGCAGCATTCCCTGACTGCTTCATGAAATACGAGATGGTCATCGGGACCATCGGGAACACGCAAGGTGTAAGCAGCATGGCGAATCCCCAGAGGATCGCCTCAATGATCAGTCCCCAGAGACCTTTGTTTCTTTTGGCCGCGTCGCGGCCTTCTTGGGGGACCGCACCGCCCTCATCTTTCCCTAAGGTAACACTGAACTCCCAATATTCGGGAGCGGCGCAGAATTCATCGTTGCACCCGCTCCATGAAACTTCCCCATGGATATCGGCAGGATTACCCTTCACAGTGACTTCCTGTTTCAGGGTGACCTGGTCGAAGAATACCTTCTGCCCCTGGAAATCAACCGGTTCGGTGACCTGGACCAGCTTTCCTGCGGACAAGCCTTCCTGGTCCGGATAATCCACTGAAACCGGGGTATACTTATGGTCGACCGGATAGATATGCCATCCGTCGGCAATCCTGCCTACGAATGTAAGCTCGTAAACGTTGTCGGATACTTTCTTGTTGGTGACAGTCCACTTCGCCGTGGCATCGGGTGCTTGGGCGAATGCTGCCACAGACCATATTACGGCACAGAGCAATGCCAGGGTCCTGCAAACTGCGTGTCTCATATTCCGGTAATGTTACTTGGCGTAAGCAACGGAACGGGTCTCCCTTATGACCGTGATCTTGACCTGTCCCGGATAGGTCATCTCTTCCTGGATCTTCTGGGCTATATCCGCAGAGAGCCTTGCCGCCTGGTCGTCGCTGACTTCGTCGGCACCGACGATGACGCGGAGTTCGCGGCCAGCCTGGATGGCGTAGCTCTTGGTGACACCAGGGTAGGAAGCGGCTAGGTCTTCCATCCCCTTGAGCCTCTTGATGTAGGATTCGATGACTTCGCGGCGGGCACCCGGACGTGCTCCGGAGATTGCGTCTCCGATCATCACGATAGGGGATATGACGGAAGTCATCTCGGTCTCCTCATGGTGGGCACCGATAGCATTGCAGATCTCAGGCTTCTCCTTGAACTGCTCCGCGAGTTTCATTCCCAGGAGGGCGTGAGGCAGCTCAGGCTCCTCTTCGGAAACCTTGCCGATATCGTGGAGCAGACCGGCCCTCTTGGCTAGTTTAGGATTGAGTCCGAGTTCGGAAGCCATTATTGCACAGATATTTGCGACTTCCCTGGAGTGCTGGAGCAGGTTCTGCCCGTAGGATGAGCGGTACTTCATGCGCCCGATCATCTTGACCAGTTCGATATTCAGACCGTGGATGCCGAGGTCGATGCAAGTCCTCTTTCCGGTCTCGAGGATTTCCTCGTCGAGCTGTTTCTTCACCTTTGCGACGACTTCCTCGATGCGTGCCGGATGGATCCTGCCGTCCACGACCAGCTGGTGCAATGCAAGCCTTGCTACTTCCCTGCGTACCGGATCGAATGCTGAAAGCAGGATGGCGTCAGGGGTGTCGTCAACGACGATTTCCACTCCGGTTGCAGCTTCAAGAGCCCTGATATTGCGGCCCTCGCGTCCGATTATGCGTCCCTTGATCTCGTCATTCTCGATAGGGAAGGTGGTCACAGCGTTCTCGATGGCGGTCTCCGTAGCAGTCCTCTGGATGGTGTTGATGACAATTCTCTTGGCTTCCTTGGATGCGTTCAGGCGGGCTTCGTCGATCGTATCGTTGATGTATGCCTGGGCCTCTGAACGGGCTTCCGCCTTCATGTTCTCCATGAGGACGTTCTTTGCGTCCTGTGCACTCATTCCGGCGATCGTTTCGAGCTGTTTGTTGGCCTGGGCGCTGAGCTTGTCGTATTCTTCGGCTTTCTTGGCCAGGGCTTCCTGCTGGTTCTGGAGGATATTCCTTGTGTTGTCTGCTTCCCTGAGCTTCCTCTGAAGCTCGGAATTCTGCTGGTTCAGAGTGTTTTCCCTCTGCTTGATCCTGTTCTCGGACTCGCGCAGCTGGCTGTTTTTCTCGTTGATGTACTGCTCATGCTCGCTCTTGAGCTGGAGGAACTTCTCCTTGGCCTGGTGGATCTTGTCGTTCTTGATCGCCTCGGCCTCTATCTCGGCCTTGGCTATGATCTCGTTTTTCTGTCCCCTAAGGACTATACGTTGGATTATGACGTAGGCGGCGATACCGATAACCGCTCCTATCAACGCTCCTATAAGGTATTCTATCATATACAATTAAGTTTTAATTTGGTTTGAAATATCAGTCCGTGTCGCGGCACAAAAAAGACGGCCGCCAGTCTTCGGAAACTGATCGGCCGTTGTGCAAGATAATGAAAAAAAAGCCGTTAGTCGCTTGTCAGAAACCTGTCTTGACAAGATTTGAGATCCGGTGCGGTTCTGAAATCCATCGTCGCACGCAAGGTACGATCCCCTGAGGTAACCTTGGCCCGTCATCCCCGCCCTGAGTAAACTCGGTTCCGAAGAACTTGTTGATTTGAGCACGTGGGACTAACGGCGTTCTTTTTCAATATTCTTTAAGTATGACTCTACATCTTCCTGAAGCTTGCGGGCTTCTTCTCCGGCATCCGCTATCCTTTTCTGGTACGTCAGCCGGGTCACTGTCTCGTTCAAGGCAACGAAAGACAACTTGTCAGAGAGGGATTTGTTCGGAAACTTGGCATCGTATGCGGTAAGTTTCTGGTTGATAGCTTCCGCCGCGAGCCTCATGAGTTGCTCCATCTCCGGTGTCGCAGCCACCAGAGGGTACTCGTTGCCCGCTATCTTTATCTTGATGCTCTGTCCCATTCCTAATTCTCAAGCAGGGAAATGCATTTGTCTATCTCCCTTATCAGCTTGTCTATCTTTTCCTTTGAAGCTGCGGTGTCTCCGCCTGCACGGAAAGCTTCGGAAAGCTGAAGATTGTTTACTTGCTGCTCCAACTCTTCAATCTGTTTCCTGCAGGTTTCATTGTCGGCCTTGCTCTTAAGAAGCTCGGACTGGAGCCGTGTACGCTCCGCTTTCTCCGCCTCATAGAGTGCGATCAACTTTTCGATATCTTTCTTAATACCTTCAAGCATTTCTCCTGGAAGACCGTTTTTACCTGTTGATTGCAAAGGTAGTAATAAATCTTTATTTGCACAATAACTTCAAATGAACAAGAACGGCGGAAAAGTAGTATATTTGCTCGCTATGACGATTACGATTGAAAACAGGGAGATACCGGTGCTCCTTCTGACCGGATATCTCGGAAGTGGCAAGACCACCCTGGTCAACAGGATACTATCGAACCGGAAGGGAATCAAGTTCGCTGTAATAGTCAACGACATAGGAGAGATCAACATAGATGCTGACCTGATCCAGAAAGGAGGTGTGGTCGGCCAGACCGACGACAGCCTGGTCCCCCTCCAGAACGGATGCATCTGCTGCACCCTGAAGATGGACCTGGTCAACCAGCTTGACGAGCTCTGCAGTTCGGACCGTTTCGACTATATCGTGGTGGAAGCCAGCGGCATCTGCGAGCCGGCTCCGATAGCCCAGACCATCAGTTCGATACCTCAGCTGGTCCCGCAGTATTCCCGACGGAATACCCCTAAACTGGATGCCATAGTTACGGTTGTGGATGCGCTCCGCATGCAGACCGAATTCGACTGCGGGGATGCCCTCAAGCGTCCGGATCTTGAGGAAGATGATCTGGAAACACTTGTTATCCAGCAGATTGAGTTCTGCAACATAGTGCTCTTGAACAAGGCTTCCGAAGTATCTCACGAGGAACTCGGGCGCGTCAGGAGCATAGTAAAGGCTCTCAATCCGAAGGCCGTCATATTCGAATGCGATTACGGCGACATCGACCTGGACAGGATCCTGAATACCGGGATGTTCGATTTCGACAAGGTCGCCACGTCCGCTGCCTGGATAGCAGCCCTCGAGGGAGAAGAGGAAGAACTCCACAACGAGGAATCAGGCGAAGCTCTGGAATACAACATCGGCACGTATGTCTATTACCGCCGTCCTGCCCTGGACATCAACAAGTTCGACTGGGCTGTGTCCAAGAAATGGCCGAAGAACATAATCAGGGCGAAAGGAATATGCTATTTTGCGGACGAACCGGGCAAATGCTACCTGTTCGAGCAGTCCGGGGTGCAGAAATCCATCAAGGACGCCGGTCTGTGGTTCGCGACGATGCCGGAAGATCAGCTGCAGGAAATGATGCGCAGGGACAGGAACCTGCGTCGGGACTGGGATCCGGAATACGGAGACAGGATGGTGAAGATAGTATTCATCGGTCAGGACCTCGATACTGCTGCCATAGACGAGATGATGGATTCCTGCCTGGTGATGGAATGATAGACTGGAGTCAGGAAAAACGTGTATATTTACCGATATGAAAAGAAGAATAATTTTCATCCTTATCCTTCTCCTGGCTCTGGATTGTGCCACGGAGGCTCGCAGGAGGCCGGTCATCGGTATTAGCACCGGGTGCTCCCCGGCTGATTATTCCAAGGTCCGCAGGACATACGGCGACGCTATCCTCCGCGCCGGAGGGATTCCTTTCCTGCTTCCGCAGGTGAATGACATGGATGAAGCGTTGGCAGTCGTCTCCCGCCTTGACGGTATCGTGTTCACGGGTGGAGAGGATGTGGATCCTGTCAGGTACGGACAGTCGGTACTGAACGAAACCGTAAGCATCAACCACCACAGGGATACGTTGGATTTCCTGTATGCGGAAGCTGCGTTCCGGAAGCAGCTTCCGATACTGGCGATATGCAGGGGGGAGCAGCTGATCAACATCGCCCTCGGAGGATCGCTGTACCAGGATCTTCCTGCCCAGATGCCGAGCGATGTCAAGCACAGGCAGGAAGTGTCCGGAGAGATTCCGACCCATCTTTGCATCGTGTCCAGGAATACGTTGCTTTACGATATCATGGGAGCGGATACCTTGAAGGTCAATTCACACCATCATCAGGCTGTGAGCGAGCCTTCGAGCAAGGTCACGGTCTCGGGCCGAAGCGAAGACGGGATAGTGGAAGCTTTCGAAATAGTGTCCCGGAAACAATGGCTGCTGGCCGTCCAGTTCCATCCTGAAGTATTGGTCAGGGTCGATGACCGCTGGCTCGCTCTGTTCAAGGCATTCGTCAAGGCAGCACGCTGAAACCGGCAGGTCAGCGGGCAAGGTCGTCCTTGGTAATTACTATCCTGTTCCTTTCCCTTGTCCATCCGGCAGGCATACCCATCAGTCTCTCTCCGGAACGCACCGGAGGCAGGTTGAAGCCTGCACTGTCAGGTCTCTGCATCCTCGGCAGCATCGTTGAATCGCGTCTCGTCCTGAGGCTGTCCGGAATATCGCGGACAGGCCTTTCCATCTGTCTCATACGCTCCTCCCTCTGCTTGCGGGTGCTGAACAGATCCCTGAAGAACTCGGTCAAGGTATCGAATTCTTTCTGGTATGCGATACCGACTCCGCTCCGCTGGGTGTTGTCCAGGTAATTGGTGTAGTCGTCAGCCGAATGCGAGAACAGGTTGAGGCGCAGCTGTCCAGGCTTGTCCAGCTTGATTTCGATGTCGATGTCCCCGACTACATCTCCTTCCGTGGAGTTGCCGTATTCCCTGTTGCCGACGTTGCCGTTCACTAATACCCTGTTGTTGAAGAGCTGGGTGGACACGGCGACGTCGAATATGTTCGTGCCGCTTTCGCTGGATTGGTAGGAGAGCCCGAGGTCCAGCGGTATGTCCAGTTTCTGCAAGATGCTGTTCAACTGTCCTGCCATTATTTCGGCGACGTTCGAATAAAGGGTGTTGGTGTTGTTCACGACGCCTGACTGCTCGTCCGGGAGGAATCCTCCCGAAATCAGCAGGGACAGGAACTGTTTCTGGACCTTGTCCTCGGTGTTCAACGCGCTTTCAACCTTCGACTTGGTGGTTGGATCGAGGTCCGGGACATCGATGGAGAACGTGAGCTGCGGTTCCCGGATCTTACCGCTTATGCCAATCGTGCAGTTGACCGTCCTCCTGGCTGCGATGGCCGTGGTATCGGCAATCAACGTGGCCACGGAAGCCTTGGTGGTATATGTGCCTTCGATATCCAGGTCGCTGTCCATGACGTCTCCGTTGAACCGGATGGAACTGCCTTCCGATATCGTGAAATCCCTCTTGGCGATATCCATCGCGTTGAAGTGGAAGTTGCCGGTGTTGAGCGTGTAGTCTCCGTTGATGCTGAATACGTTGCTTCCCGGGCGGACTTCGATGTCCAGGTTGCCCTGCCCGCGACCGTTCAGGACATTCCCGGCGTTGCGGTCTATCTCCAGGTACGCCTCGGTGCCGGAAGTGCAGTTCACCCTCAGCTTAAGCCCGAAGTCGCTCTTCTTCTTGCTCTCCGTCACGATCCGGTTCATCATCACGTCATACGGATCCACATACACTTCCTTCTTTTCTTCCTTGAAAGTGAGGAGGTCATATTTGCCGGCGTTGGATGCGTTGTCGATAGGAATATGCAGGCTTCCGTTCTTCTCCGTGCGGGCATCGATGTCGAGCTGTACGGAATTGAACGGCCCCTTGACCCTGACGATGCCGCTTGCGAACAGGTTGCCGTAGAAACTCTCGCCGGAGTCGGCCTTCATGTCTATGGCTTCTATCTTGTTGACCCTGATCCTGGTGTCGAGGTTGAAGTCCTTGAGATGGTTGAACTTGATTCCGCCGCTGACCGTGCCGGTGCCGTCATAGCGGTCCCTAATGGCTATGTTGTCGAAGTGCACCCCGTCATCAGCCAGGTGGAAAGGTCCGTTCAGGTAATATGGGACGTTGGTGTAATCTATCTTCAGCATGAGGTCGTCGAACCGGGTGCCTTCACTTGCCAGGTGGATGTCATCCTTCTTGCCGTACACCCTCACCTTGCCGTTCATGTTTCCGGAAACTTCGCTGAATACGCTGTTGAGGACCGGAGCGGCATAGCCGGCGTCGAATCCGTCGAGGTTGCATGTCAGGTCCAGTGAACCATTCTTGGTGTTGTAGTCACCGAGCAGGTCCAGAGTCTTCTTCCCGCCGATGTCGTTGTTGGCGGCGATGTGCATCTTTCCGGAATCGTCGAGTGTGCTGGAAAGCCTGAGCGTGCCGGCATCCTTCCCGGCTATCCTGGTGGAATCGCACCTGATGTTGAGCAGCAGCCCTGAATTCCCGTTCCAAGGGGAGATGACCGTTGCATGTCCCGATGCTCGTCCGCTGATTCCGAATCCTTCACCCAGGAACTGGTTGGCTATCCCCATGTCGAACTTGTTGAGATCCACCGACAGGGTGTCACTCTTCGTCGAGGAATAACCACCATCTACCTTGATGGACTGTTCGCCGCAGGATGCCACCAGGCTGCCGATGCTGATGTCTTTCCCTATCAGGTTTATGGAGGACTGGCCGATCTTCCAGTTGTTGCCGTTGTAGCAGATGTTCGAAGGAAGAGTCTTTCCTCGCAGCGCAAGTTCTCCGGAGGCGGTCTTGCCGAGTTCTCCGGACATGAATATCTCTCCCTTGTCCCCGGCTTCCGTCTGGTTGTCGTAGGTGCATCCCAAGCCGATCTGGTTGTCCTTGGCGTGGATGGAGATATTGTCGTTCTTCAGGACCATTCCGCCGGCGGAAAACTCAGAACCCTTGGCTGTACCGTTCAGGCTTCCGTTCCTGTTGTCCAGCTTGAGGTCGAGGTCCTTGAGGTAGTTCTTTCCCATCGCCACCCTCGGGGATTTCACGGACGCAGTCAGCAGTCCTTCATCGTTCACATCCAGGCGTACCCTGGTACTGTCCGCGATATATAGTCCGGGCATGGCATATGCGAGCACATCCTTTGCGTCGTGGATGTCGAGGTCCACTTTGTATTCCCCGCCGTCCCATTTCCTTTCCTTCCCGTCCAGCAAGACCGGAAGAGACTCGCGCAGAGCAAGTTCCTTCAGGTCTCCCAGGAGGTCGGTCACCGGTTTGCTGCCGGTGTAGGTACCGTCGGCGAAATCTGAATCCAGGACTATGCTGTGCCGTCCGCCACCGTCGTCATGAGCCTTGACGGACACGTTTCCTATATCGAATGATCCTTTGTCGTTCTGCAGGTTCAGGCCGCTGATGTCGAAGTCTCCGACAACCTCGCCGCTGCCACCGTCCTTCACGTAGTTGGCATTGATTTCACCGGACACTTTCGAAGTACCGCCTCTCTTGTCGATATTCAGGGCCTCCAGGTCGGCATATCCCACGTTAGCGTAGAACTTGTAGATTTCGTCCTTTCCCTTACCCGGGAGGGACGCTATTCCCTGGAACAGGAAGTTGAGGTTCGGGTCGCTGCAGACGACCCTTCCGTCAAAGGTGTCGTCTGAATATGTTCCGGCAGCGCGGATGTTGGAATAATCGTAGCCAAGGGCGTTCAGCTTGTCAATCACGAGGGTGTCGATCCGTATGTCGGTATTCCCGTTCCCGAGGGTGGCGTCCACCGCACCACGCAAGGTAACCTCGCCGACTTGCTTGATCCCTGCCAGTTTCCCGATGTCCAGTTTACGGGTGACAATGTTGCCCTTGACGTTCATCGGCCGGGACTTGTCGGTCAGGTCCTTGACCTTTAGGCTGGTTTCTGCGGTGCCCAGGGAAGGGGTGCTGACCTGGCCGTCGACGTCCAGGTCGTTGATCTTCCCCTTGCACTTGCCGTCGAACGATATCCTTTCACCCTTGGCGAACTTGCCCAGGTCCACTTTCGCTCCCGGGGCAACGTTCCTCACGAGTCTGTCCAGACCCTCCGTGGTGAAACTGAAATCCTCCAGGGCCACGTCCATGTCCAGTCCGTCCACGTCAGGCAGTCCGGTGATCCTGCCTTCCACCGAACCTTTCACTCCGCTTGCCGCCTCTTCGAAATCCAGCCGGTTGACCGTCAGGTCGCTCACGGTCCCGTCGATGTCGGCCTTCGGGATATTCAGGACCACGTTCTTGTCCTTCAAGGCCGGGACGAAGTAGGAGAGGCTCCTGGAATCGAGCTTGCTGTTCTTTATGTTGCCTGTCATCCGGACATCCTCCAGGTAGTGGGAGAACGAGCCGGCGTCGTCGAACGTCATGCTGTATTCAGGCATATGGATCCTCGACATCCCGTCGTTCAGGTGCAAGTCCTGGATCGTGACCCTGCCTCCTCCGACCCTTGTCTTGCCGGTTAGGTTCACGATCTCGTATCCGCTCTTCTCCCTTGCGGACAGCTTCTCCACCGAGCCTTTCACATATCCGTTGGACAGGCTTACTCCCGTTGCATTGAGACGGTCCACGGTGAGGTCCAGGTCTTTCCAGTCGATGCCGTGGCCGGCGTAAGGCTTGCCGTCCTTGAGGTTTACCATCCTGAACCGGAAGTTGTCCACCTCCACTTTCCTGGCGTCGAATACATTGCCCATTTCCTTCTTCCCGCCTTCCTTTTCCTTGTCGCTGCGGAGGAACCTGCCTATGTTCGTGCCGTTGTCGTCGCTCACAAGCGTAAAGGATCCATCGCTGACGTTCACCCTCTTGATGTGGATCCCTTCTTTCTTCAGGAGTCCCTTGAGCGAGAAAGTCGCGGTTATGGATTTGGCTTTCGCGATCGTGTCCAGCCGCTCTCCGTCCGGGAGTGTCACCGGGTTGTTGTCGAGCATGGTGACATCCTTGAGTACGAGCGCATTGAAGGGTTTGAAATGGACCTTGGAGAATTCTATCCTGCCGTCGATCTTTTCCTCGAGGGCAGCGACGGCCTTCTTGGCTGCGAATGTCTGCACCTTCGGAGTCTGGAGCAGCAGCCAGGCGGCCAACAGCAGGAGGGCTATGACCACGAGCACTAACCAGAATATCCTTAATGCCTTTTTCACAATCTACAAATATACCAATTTAATTGATTATCTTTGCAAATCAATAAATGTCTTTGAATATAATGGCGGACTACATCCTTGGCATCGAATCCAGTTGCGACGACACTTCTGCTGCCGTGATCAGAGACGGCTGGCTGCTCTCCAACGTAATAGCGAGCCAGCAGGTCCACAAAGATTTCGGTGGAGTCGTGCCGGAACTGGCTTCCAGGGCACACGAACAAAATATCGTGCCAGTCGTGAGCCAGGCTCTTGAAAAAGCCGGCATCAAGGCTTCCGACCTGACCGCCATAGCATTCACCCGCGGCCCCGGCCTGTTAGGTTCCCTTCTGGTGGGCACGTCCTTCGCCAAGGCCCTCGGTATCGCCCTGGATATCCCAATCATTATGGTGAACCATCTTCAGGGGCATATCCTCGCCGGTTTCGTGAAGCAGGAAGGCAAGGAGAACCGACAGCCGTCCTTCCCGTATCTCTGTCTGCTCGTCTCGGGCGGCAACTCCCAGATAGTCAAAGTCAACGGTCCTCTGGAGTTCGAAATACTCGGTCAGACGATCGACGATGCGGTGGGTGAGGCATTCGACAAATGTTCCAAGATGATGGGTCTGGGGTATCCCGGAGGACCGGTCATCGACAGGCTTGCCAAGGAGGGCGATCCCGACCGGTTCGTATTCGCCAAGCCTCAGATTCCGGGGCTGGACTACAGTTTTTCCGGAGTGAAGACTTCCTTGCTGTATTTCGTCCGGGACGAGATGGCCAAGGACCCGGATTTCATGGAGAAGAACAAGGAGGACATCTGCGCAAGCTTCCAGAAGACCTTGATAGACATTTTGATGAGCAAGCTTGTGAAGGCAGCCAGGATAACCGGAATCAAGGATATCGCGATCGGCGGGGGAGTGTCTGCCAACAGCGGCCTGCGGGATCGCATCGAAGCGGAAGGCAGGAAGCGGGGATGGAATACCTTCCTCCCGGAGTTCAAGTTCACCACTGACAACGCGGCCATGATCGCCGTAGCCGGCTGGTTCCGTTACCTTGCGGGAGAGCGTACCCCACTTGACGTCGCCCCTGTTTCAAGGATAGCAGACTATTAGCAGAAACAGTTGAATATAAGCAATATAAGAATATGACAGAATTTGAGATGACCGGCAGGGTCGGCCGTGACCTCAGGCTGGATGATGTACGGATAGTCGCAGCAAAGGTGATGAACCTCCGCGGGAACGCGGTGATCAACGTGATCGATCCTACGAAGTCCTATCAGCCTACATTCCCGAATGCCGCTGCGACCTGTGTCATAGCGCGCCGTTCCATAGATGCCCGCAACGATGTCATCTACAGGTACAAGATAGAAGCCTACGACCATCGTTTCGAGTCGTACGTACCGTATGAGGTTCCCGAATACAAGGATGTCTCGGAAGCCGAGCCCGTAATCATCGTCGGAGCCGGTCCGGCCGGGATGTTCGCGGCCCTCAAACTGCTGACTCTGGGGAAGAAACCTATAATCCTGGAGCGTGGGAAGAACGTACACGACCGGAAGTTCGACATGGCCAGGCTGTCCAGGGAAGGCGTCCTTGACCCTGACTCCAATTACTGCTACGGAGAAGGAGGTGCCGGAGCCTTTTCGGACGGGAAACTGTTCACCAGGTCTTCCAAGAGGGGAGATATCCGGGAAGTCCTCTACCAGCTCGTGAACTTCGGAGCCAACCCCCAGATCCTGGTTGACGCCCATCCTCACATCGGTACGGACCGTCTTCCGAAGATCGTCGCCAATATCCGTGAATGCATCGAATCCAAAGGCGGTGAATATCATTTCGAGACAAAGGTGACCGGCCTGAGGCGCAAGGCTGACGGTGAAATCGAGGTCAAGGCCCTTGATTCCGCCAACCGGACCAAAGCCGGGAAGCCTTCCACCAGGAAGTATTCGGCAAAGAAGGTCATCCTTGCGGCAGGACACTCGGCGGTCGATGTGTACCGGATGCTCCAGGAATGTGACTGCCCGCTCGAGCCGAAGGGGTTCGCGATGGGTGTCCGGGTGGAGCATTCCCAGGCTCTCATCAACGAAGCGCGCTATCACGGGCAATGGGAACCTGGTATGCCTGCGGCGGAATATTCCTTTACCGAACAGATAGACGAGAGGGGAGTCTTCTCCTTCTGCATGTGCCCTGGCGGCGTACTGGTACCTTCCGCCACCGAGGCGGAGACCATAGTGATGAACGGTATGTCGAATTCCGCCAGGAGCGGCAAGTTCGCCAACGCGGGCGTAGTGGTCCAGATCGATCCGGAGGATATTCCTGAAGAATATGAAGCAGACGGCCCTCTGAAGGGTCTGTCTTACCAGAAAGCGGTCGAACGCAGCATGTGGGAATATGCCCATACCCGCTCATCCCATCCAATGGCCGCACCTGCCCAGAGGATGATCGATTTCTGCAACGGAGTGGTCTCTGAAGACCTTCCGGAAACTTCCTACAAGCCAGGAGTCGTCAGCGCTCCTTTGGACAAGCTCCTTCCTCCGTTCATCTCCGAGAGACTGAAGAAGGTATTCCCGGAAGTGAACCGTCATTCCATCAGAGGCTATTTCACCAACGAAGCCCTTTTGGTGGGTGTCGAATCCAGGACTTCCTCTCCGGTGCGTATCCCGCGCAATCCGCGCACATACGAGGCTGATTCCTTCCCTGGTTTGCTTCCGTGCGGAGAAGGGGCGGGATATTCCGGAGGCATAGTATCTTCGGCGATAGATGGCATCAATTGTGCTGTTGCCGCTTCGGTTGGAACAGAAGAATGAAACTGTGATGAAAAAGAACAGACTCCTTTGGGCCTTCCTGGCCTCGATCGTTCTCTTCCTCGCAAGTTGCGGGCAGGACGATCCGATAGAACCCGGTAATGAACCGGGCAACATTCCGGAGGCTAAGGCCGAGAATCCCAGGATCAAGGCTGCCGTCGAAGCGATGGCTGCCGAAGCTGCAACCGCAGCCCCGAAGCTGACGGGTATCGAAGTGTGGCAGGAAGGGTACCTTGATTCCGGAGCCTGGCTGAACGGAACGTCCTCGGGCACCCGTCACCACGTATGGTCGGTAACCAAGTCATTCACTTCCATGGCTGTCGGCATAGCGGTCGGAGAAGGTAAGCTGAGACTTACGGACAAGGTGGAGGATATATTCCCGGATGAGGTTGCTGCAGCTCGCAAGTCGATGAAATACAACGGGAAAGCGATGTCTGACGAACAGTCTGCCAACCTTGCCGCACTTACCGTCGAGGACCTGCTGATGATGGCTAGCGGCCACAAGAAGGATTCTTCGACGGAATATGCCCAGAAATACAAGATCACACTTGCCCTGAATATCCGGAAGTACCTGACCGCCGACAGCTTCAATGTCACTGCAATGATGGACGATGTAGGCACCAACGTGCCGGAACTGTTCTTCGGTTATCCTTTCGATGCTGCGCCTGGTACGAAGTTCTGCTATGATTCCTTCGGTTCATGCATGCTGGCGGAAATCATCAAGAAGAAGACAGGGGAAGATGTGGCGGACTACCTTGCGGACAGGTTGTTCAAGCCTTTGGAAATCACTCCGACCTGGGACAAGGCAGGAAGCATCAGCGCTGGCGGCTGGGGTCTCCACCTCACTACCGGCGAGATGGTCAGTTTCGGAAAGATGCTCTTCTACGGAGGCAAATGGGGAAGCGGCAGCATCGTCCCATCCGATTATGTCAAGGCTGCGACCTCCGACAAGATAGCCCACGCTTCCCATTCGGGCAAGGATTACGGGACCACCGGCTACGGCTACCAGATTTGGACCAGGAGCGACGGCAGCATGTTCGAGTGCATGGGACTGTTCGGCCAGTACATCATAGTCCTGCCTGACAAGAAGGCGGTAATCGCCCTCACGAGTGCCACCTCCGTCGATTTCACCAACGTGACGCTTTCCGACCTCGCCGCCATCATCGATATGTTCAACGGCGGAGCCAGCGGACAGGCTGCAGATGCCCTCAATCTGGCATGGAAGCACATAATCCCGGCTCTCAAGTAAGGATCAGGATGATGGAAGAAGATCGGAATACCGAACCGCAGGCCGCGTCCCTGGCTCCTATGGCCGAGGAGGGAGTCCATGCCGGCTTCCCGTCTCCGGCGCAGGATTATATGAACTCCTTCATAGATCTCAACAAGGAACTGGTCCGCCATCCTGCGGCCACTTTCTTCGTGCGCGTGGTGGGTGATTCGATGGTGGATGCAGATGTCTCGGAAGGAGACGTGCTGGTCGTGGACAAGTCCCTGGAACCGCAGGACGGAGACATGGCGGTTTGCTTCATCGACGGAGAGTTCGCGCTGAAGATCATCAGCTTCTCGGCGCCATCCGATGCCGGTCCCCGTGGGCGCAAGTCCGCCAAGCCCGGAATGTCTTACGACATCCTTCCCCACAGGAATATGTGGCTGCTGCCGGCGAATGCCAAGTATCAACCCATCGAAGTGACCGAGGCCAACGACTTCACAGTCTGGGGGATAGTGACTTACGTCATCAAGAAAGTGTGTACGCGCTAGTCGATTGCAATAACTTCTTTGTCTCTTGCGAGCGTGCTTTCCAGCCATCCCTGGAAGGCCGGCCTGTCGTGGTACTCTCGAACAACGACGGTTGCGTAGTGGCCAGGAGCAATGAAAGCAAGGCCATGGGGGTACCGATGGGTACTCCTTTTTTCAAGGTCAAGCATCTCGTCGATGCCGGTAAACTGGAAGTCAGGTCTTCAAACTATACTCTGTACGGGGACCTGTCCGCCAGGGTGATGTCCCTGCTTGCCGAAGTGGCACCTAAGCTGGAAGTATATTCGATAGACGAGGCATTCATGAACATGGACGGGATCGATGCCGCAGGGCTGCCGTCCATCTGTTCGGACCTTATCGTGAAGATCCGCCGCTGGACCGGGATACCGGTGAGCATTGGAATAGCGGAGACCAAGACGCTTGGCAAGGTCGCCAACCATTTCGCCAAGAAATACAAGGGATATCACGGGGTATGCATGATCGATACTCCGGAGAAGATGCACAAGGCGCTGTCCCTGACCCCGATAGGGGATGTCTGGGGGATTGGATGGAGGGGGGCTCCGAAACTCGAGGCAGCGGGGATAAAGACCGCCCTGGATTTCGTGAACCAGCCCGAAGGATGGGTGCAGGAACGAATGGGAATCATCGGTGTACGGACCTGGAACGAGCTTCAGGGCCGCAGGATGGTGGAGGAAGAGAAGATAGAGAAACGCAAGTCGATATGTACTTCACGCTCCTTTGCGGAAACGATAAGCGATCTGGACGAACTTACTCTAAGGGTGTCGGATTTTGCCGGAAAATGTGCCGAGAAGCTCCGCAAGGATGGTACGGCTGCGGGAACCGTAGGGGTATTCATCCACACCAACCGGTTCAGGAAGGACCTGTCCCAGTATTTCCCGGAAGCGAGCATCCGTCTGGAAGTGCCTTCCAGCAGTTCCAGGGAGATTATCGGTACCGCCCTGCAGGCACTCAGGATGAGCTACAGGCCCGGCTACGAATACAAGAGGGCGGGAGTGATTGTATCCGATATTGTGGATGCATCGTCCATCCAGCAGACCATATTCGGTTTCGATCCTGCTGCGCGTGAGCGCGACGACCGTATCTCGAAGGTTATGGACCAGGTGAATACGTCCGGGAAGAATGTGCTGCGCCTCGGTACTCAGCGCCCGGGACACTATGCCGACGGAATACGAAGGGAGTTCTGCTCCAAGCTGTTCACTACATCCTGGGCAGAACTCCTCGAGGTGAAATAGTCCTTCTACTTAAGCTCCCTCTTTCCGAGCATCTTGCGGACTAGCAGAGGCTCGTTCGTGGTGATGCAGTCTACACCCAGGTCGATCATGTTCTGGATGTCCTTTTCCTTGTTCACGGTCCAGGAATTGATGCTCATCCTGTGATTGCGGGCCTGCTTGAACCAGTCCGGATTCTTGTAGAAAACCTTGTAGTTGTAATCCACTCCGTTGATTCCGAGAGGGGCGAGCTGGTCAGGGCTCATGTCATTCTCGAGGTACTGGACGGTGAATTCCGGGCAGAGAGCTGCGAGCCTCTCGCACATATTCAGGCTGAATGAGATGAAGATCACCCTCTTGGGATCGTACAGGCCGTGATTCTTGAGGGCGGCGATGCACTGGTCCACCATATAGTCTTCGTGAGCTTTGTCGATCTGTTTCTTGAGTTCGCAGACCAGGACGGTCTTCTTGCTCTTTTCTCCCTGCGTGAGATACTCGTCCAGCGTAGGGATCTTCTCGCCGTTCTTGAGACGGCAGTCCTTGAAGTCGGCGTAATCGTGGTCCCAGATCCTTACTCCGTCGATGTCCGGGTCGTGGTGAACCACCATGACGAGGTCGGATGTGATATGCACGTCGAATTCACTGCCCCATAGCCCGTGCTGCTGAGCCAGTTCCAAGGATTTGATGGAATTCTCGGCATAGCCGGCTTCTTCGCAGTTCCAGAAGCCACGGTGGGCGGTGACTGCGATCTTGTTCGATGTGGAGCAGGACGCTGCAAGAGTGATGACTGCGGCAGCGGTTGCTGCGAGCTTGATGATTCTGGACATATACATTGGTTTTTAATTGTTCGTGTTATGCAAATATAGTCATATTACTTCTTAATATATTCGGAAAATGCTTAATTTTGTAAGTTTGAAAAACTAGTTGAATATGGTAAAAGTGAATCTGGGAGGCTGCAGCTCCTTCGTAAACGATGCAGACTATAAGGAATATCTCGCAAAGGCTCTCGATGCCTTCGATGTGCTTGAAAGCGAGACGGGCGCCGGGAATGATTTCCTGGGATGGAAGCATCTGCCTTCCGAAACCCCTGAATCTCTCATCGTCGAATGCGAGGCGGTAAGGGACGCCTGGAAAGCCAAGGGCGTGGACCTCGTGGTGGTCATCGGAATCGGAGGTTCCTATCTCGGAGCGCGTTGTGCAATCGAAGCCCTCTCCCATAATTTCGCAAGGCAGCTTGCAGGAAAGAAGGAGGCCCCTGAAGTGGTATTCGCGGGCAACAACCTTTCCGAGGAATATCTCGCCGAGCTCATGGACCTCGTGGAGCAGAGGAATGTTGCTACCGTGGTCATTTCGAAGTCCGGTACCACGACCGAGCCGGCAGTGGCTTTCAGGATCGTGAAGGAATATATCGAGAAGAAATATCAGGACGCTTCCGAAAGGATCGTCGCCATCACTGACGCCTGCAAGGGTGCGCTCAAGACCCTTTCCACGCAGGAAGGCTACAAGACATTCGTCGTTCCGGACAATGTAGGAGGCCGTTATTCCGTCCTTACCCCGGTAGGACTGCTTCCTATCGTGCTGGCCGGATTCGATGTCCGTGAGATGCTTGCCGGAGCTGCAGAGATGGAGAAGGCTCTCGCCGTGAAGTCAGGGAAGAACGCGGCTGTCGAATATGCCGCGATGCGCAACCTGCTCTATTCCAAGCTTGGGAAGAAGATCGAGGTCCTGGTGTCTTACAACCCTAAGTTCCAGTATCTTGGTGAATGGTGGAAGCAGCTCTACGGCGAGTCCGAAGGCAAGGACCTCAAGGGAATATTCCCTGCTTCAGTCAACTTCACCACCGACCTCCATTCCATGGGCCAGTTCATCCAGGACGGCGACAGGGTGCTGTTCGAGACCGTCGTGAACGTCGAAAAGAGCAACCGCAGCGTCGTCATCGGCAGCGATCCCCAGAACCTCGACCAGCTTAATTACCTGGCAGGCAAGAACGTGGAGCATTGCAACGCTATGGCCCAGCTCGGAACCAAGCTCGCACACATCGACGGAGGCGTGCCTCAGATCGAAGTGTCCATAGAAAGGATCGACGCATTCAACCTAGGCGGACTGTTCTATTTCTTCGAGTTTGCCTGCGGAATCAGTGCTTACGTGCTTGGGATCAATCCGTTCAACCAGCCGGGTGTAGAGGCTTACAAGAAGAATATGTTCGCCCTTCTCGAGAAGCCGGGCTACGAGGAGCAGACCAAGGCCCTCAAGGCAAGACTCTAGTGTCATGAACTGCGAGCAGAAATTCAGGGATACGTACAGGCGGGAGCCGGAAGGGCTCTCGTTCTGTCCTTACAGAGTCTGCCCGATAGGTGCTCATTCCGACCATCAGCTCGGAAAGATCACCGGATTCGCAATCGACAAGGGTATCCATATCGCATATGCTCCGAAGTATAACGGAGTCATCGAACTGGCATCCCTCCAGTTCGAAAAAAGGGCCCAGTGGCATATCAGGGCCGTACCTGAGACCAGGCAGGAGGACTGGGCGGATTATCTTCGCGGCGCCACCCTGGAGCTTTCCAGGTTGTTTCCGCTGCGGAACGGTCTCAGCGGTGTCATCGAGGGCTCCCTTCCGATTGGAGGCCTGTCCTCGTCGGCTGCCGTCATCATTGCATTCCTGAAGGCTCTCTGCTCGGTGAATGGAGTACATCTGAAGGATCAGGAACTCATTTCTTTAGCCCAAGGAGCCGAGAACAATTATGTCGGAGTTTCCTGCGGTAAGTTGGACCAGAGCTGTGAAGTCTATTCGAAGAAGGACCATCTCCTGTATCTTGACACCAGCGATGATTCCTATGAGCTTATCCCGGTGTCTCCGAAGATGAAACCTTTCGAGATCGCCGTTTTCTTCAGCGGGGTCGAACGCACCCTGGCCGGGAGCAAGTTCAACATGAGGGTGGATGAATGCCGGAGCGCTGCCTATGCCCTGAAGGCTTATGCCGGAATGGACTATGGCAAGTTCGAGCAGACCAACCTCAGGGATGTACCTGTGGAAGTCTACCATCAGTTCAAGGACCGTCTTCCTGACAATTGGCGCAAGCGCGCTGAGCACTGGTACACTGAATTCGACCGGGTCCAGCGCGGTGCCGAGGCATGGAGGAGGGGAGACCTGGAAGAATATGGCAGGCTCAGTTTCGAGAGCGGGCATTCTTCCATCTTCAACTGGGAGACCGGTTCACCGGAGCTGAAGAAGATTTACGAGATCATGTGCAAGACCGACGGCATTTACGGAGGACGTTTCAGCGGCGCAGGTTTCAAGGGCTGCTGCATGGCCATCATAGACCCGTCATACGAGGAAGAGATCTTCCGCAAAGTGGAGGATGAATATCTTGCCGCGTTCCCTGCGTTCAAGGGCCGTTTCGGCTGCTATGCCTGTCATAGTGCTGATGGCGTAAAAGTCTGAATATCAATATGAAATGCCTTATCCTTGCGGCGGGGTACGCAACCCGTCTGTATCCGCTTACCGAGAACTATCCCAAGCCTTTGCTCGAAGTTGCCGGCAAGGCCATCGTGGACTGGCTGGTCGATGACCTGGTAGAGGACGGACGAGTGGACGCTTTCGCCGTGGTGACAAACCACAAGTTCGCCCCTCATTTCGAGAACTGGGCAGCCAACCGGCTGATGGACTACCTGGAACTCCAGGACTCCGCAGGGGATCAGGGCGGTATGCCAGGCATCGCAGTGGTGGATGACGGGACGGAGACCAATGAAACCCGTCTCGGCGCCGTGCGCGACATCCAGTTCGCTCTGGATGAACTGGGCTGGGACGATGACCTGCTTGTGATCGCGGGAGACAATGTCCTGGATTTCAGCCTGTCTAAGTTCATCGACTATTCCCTCGGGAAAGGAACCTCATGTATAATGAGGTATTTCGAGCCTGACGGGGCCAGGCTGAAAAAGAGCGGGATCGTGGAAATCGATGGCGATGGTCTCATCCTCGGAATGGAAGAGAAACCGGCCGCACCGAAATCCAACTGGTGCTGCCCTCCGTTCTATTTCTACGTCAAGGAAGATGCTCGTAGGTTCTCCGAGGGTATCGCTGCCGGATGCGGAACGGATGCTCCAGGCAGTTTCGTAGCATGGCTGTCGGGCCAGACCAGGGTCCACGCCATGGAGATGCCGGGCAAGCGCTTCGACATCGGCAACCTGGAGAGTTACCGCAGCGTCTGCGGCAACTATCGCGGAATCATCGAATAATCGAAGGTATAGAAGTCAGCGTGTTTGCCGGATTGTCCAGTTGCATAAAGGCCAAGGACGATTCCGGTGAATCCGGACGCTGTCTCGCTGCTTAGGTAGCGTGTGTTCATCTGGCACAGGCGCTTGTATTCAAGACCGTCGGTGGAGAAAGAGAACACGTAGTTATATTCGTTACCTTCTACCTTCAGCCAGACCTTCCCGCTTCCGATCCCTTCTTTGGCTTTTATCAGGTGTGTCATTTCCCCAAGGCGGTAGCGCACCTTCACGACCCCGTCTTCAATGAATATGTCGTAGTGGGATCCGACATCCATGAAGACTGTCAGCCCTGCTTCGGCTCCGGCTTCTGCGGTGAGTGAGGTGATGGCCGAAAAGAAGATATCCTCCTGCCTGCGTCCTGTGAAAGTAGGGGAGACGTGAGTCTCGTCAAGGTCTTTCCCATTGGATGTAAGGCGCATGGAAGTTCCTGTGAATGAGTAGTTTTCCGAGTAAGGATTGCGGATGTATATCCATTCATGCCCCGTCCTGTCCTTGCTGAAATCCATATGGGCGGGAGCCTTTTTGCATTCGACTTGCGGAAGGGTAGGGACATCCATCCTTAGCTGCAGTTCTCCGTTACCGTTCACCACCGGCCAGCCATCCTTGCCCCATTCCACAGGTGCCATGAAGGTCTCTCGTCCGAGGAGGTGATGGTCTCCTCCCTGGCGCCTGAATCCCAGACAAGTCATCCACCAGGTCCCATCTGAAGCCTGCACGATATCTCCGTGACCCAGACCCTGGATCTGGCTGCCCTGGGTGCTCATCTTGCAGTGGGTGAGAATCGGATTGTCAGGATTCCCTTCGTACGGGCCGTCGATATTCCGGCTCCTTGCGATGGTGATCTTGTGGGCATATTCGGTGCCTCCCTCTGCTATCAGGAGGTAATACCATCCGTCCTTGAAATAGAGGTGCGGACCTTCCGGATAACGGCCTCCGGTGCCCCTCCATATCTCTTTCTCCTTGCTGAGTTTCTTACCGGTCATGGGGTCGATCTCGAAAAGCATGATCCTGCTGTCGGCAGTGCCTGTGTACCAGCACTTTCCGTCGTGGAAGAAAAGAGAGGGGTCGATTCCTTCCATATCCACCCAGGCGGGATCTGACCATTCTCCGGCGGGATCAGTGGCGTGGACGATGAAATTACCCTTGCCGCTGCAGTTGGTGGTGATCATGTAGAATACTCCCTCATGGTAGCGGATCGTCGGGGCATATATCCCTCCCCAGGAGAGGGCTCCGTCCAATTCCAGCTGCGAGCGGCGGGTGAGCACGTGCCCTATCTGCTCCCAGTTCACGAGATCCTTGCTGTGGAATATGGGAACTCCTGGGAAATACTGGAATGAACTGTTCACCAGATAATAATCATCGCCGACGGCACACACGCTAGGATCGGGATGGAAGCCTTTGATCACGGGATTGTCGTAGCCCTTTCCGGGACTTGAAGCCAGCGAAAAGGCCAGCAGGAAGGTAAAGATAGTCTTCATGGAAGCATATTTAACTCTTTATGGCATTACTACCGGTGGAGCTCCGACCTCGATTTGACGACCGGACGGCTTTTTCGGTGACCTCTTAGGGGCATTTGCTCCGGTACGGCGATTGACCGCATCGTACTCGAGGAATTTCTCCCAACTGTATTCCTCGCCGCTGCGCTTCATGATCTGTTTGTAGATTGCCCAGCGGGAAGGAGCGTTGAAGCCGCCGTAATTATCCCTCATTATGCTGTTCTCCGTAGGTCTCCAGACGCCGTTGGTATACAGGGCGGCACCCTCATAGATGCCTACCTGTCCGCTGTATCGGCTGTCGTTCAGGAACGCGCTCCAGCGGATCTTAGCAGGGTCGTTGGTGAAGTCTACATTGGAGTACCAGCCGTATTTGTCATAAAGTTCGTTGTACTCGTTGATGAAGGACTGAGGAGGCGTGCCGTTGTTGGTAGCATACTCGTCCGCGAGGAATGCGAAGCCATGGCCGCCGGCTTCGTGCTGGAGGGTGGAGCCGAAGGCATCCGGATCATTCCCGAAGGAAGGAACACGAGCTATGGCGGACTGGTCTCCTTGGTACAGGATGGCGGTTCCGGCATTGTGGTTGCTGTTCACCAGGACATTGACCAGGAGGTTTTCCCTGCTGTCGATGCCAGGAACCTTCAAGGCATATTCGTAGCACTTATCGTTGTCTCCGTTTACATATGTATTGCTGCCGAAGTAGGTGCCCAGTGCCGTGGTGTAGCCGGATCCTATCCGGCCATTCTTGGACACCACCTTGACTGCAGATACGTTGAACCTGTTGCGGAAGGTCTTGTACGGTTCTACTGCGAAGAACTGCTCCATAGCCTGCCGCATGGCGGTTTCGTAGACTCCGCCGCTACCCATGTCCTTGTCAGTGTAGGCGTCACCCATGAACACTATGTTGATGCCCTTGCCGACAGAAGCTTTCTGCAAGGTAAGAACCTTGCCGTCTTCTGAGTAATCCTGTGATTCGTATGGATCAGGAGGAGTAGCCGGACCGAACAATCCTTCAAGGAACGGTATCAGTTGCGTAGAAGCGACCTTGCCAAAGCGGTTTCTTACAGGATCCAGGTAAGGTTCGAAACTGCTGAATATCACGTTCCCGTTATGGTCATAAACTTCTGCATTTGGGGTGCTCATTAGATAACGGTCTCCGTAATCCGGCCAATAGAAACTGTAGAATTTGTCGTATCCCTTTTCAACTATCTCTTTAAAATATCCTTCGCGGTCGTCAAGCATATGGCCAACGCCGTTCTCGTCAACACCACCGACCTGACAGGTCGCTATTACTTCGAGTCCGTCTTGACGGTATGTTTCATAATACTCCTTGAGCGCAGGCATAAGGGTCCTGGAGAATGGACACCAAGGTGCCCAGATTACATACACAGTGTACTTGCTTTTGCTGATCACGTCGTTAAAGGTGAATAATGATCCGTCGGGACCAGCAACCGGGTCATCAATCCATTGATCGAAGCCAGGGATATCTATGTCGCTTATATCAAAACCATAGCCTTGCTTTTGCCAAAGATTATCATTTTTCAAGAAAGACCGAAACTTCTCACGGTCGTTGGAAAGAAAGGAGATCTTGCCTGAAAGGCAATTAGCGACAACGTTCAGATTGATAACCTTGGACCAAGATACAGGGATGGAACCGGTAAAACTATTGTTATTGAGGGATAAGACTTCCAATTTGTCGGAAGAACCGAGACTCTCTGGCAATGGCCCGGTCATCTGTTCATTCCCGCTGATATAGACATCCTTTAGATTGTTCAGATTATCAAAGACATCCGGGAGATGTGTCATAGATGTCTGCTGAATGACAAGAATCTCCAGTTTTGACAATTTACCAAAGGATTCCGGCAAACCACCGACCACACCCGGTTCATTTTGGATAAACAGGTAGTCCAAGTCTGTAAACTCTCCTATTACTGCAGGAATTTCACCTTTGAGCCCCATGTTTCGAATCTGGAGTCCAGTAACAACACCTTTATCCCAATTATTGCACATAACGCCCCACCAGCGCCTGTAAGACACATCTGTACACCAATCCCCTTGCTCGGTCCAGTTGGGACCGTCCATGGCATAGTAGAACTCCGTGAGCAGGCGGCGCATCTTGGAGGCTTGCCTGAAGTGCAAAACAACGGGCTCTGCCATTGTCATTTTCTTGTCACGGATAGACACTGTACCTGTCCTGATATCTTCGCAGTCGTTCGGAGCAACCTGGAACTGAAGTTTTCCACTGGTCAGCGATCTGGTCTTCACGTAATTGAGCCACGGATATCCGTCATCTTCTACAATTACATCATAGTCAGTGTTATACTGTATATCGACCTCAATAATGCCACCTTCTTCCGATACCTCTTTCACTTCGCCTACCATGATGACACTCTTCGCGGCTTGCACGAAGGTGAGCGTGATAGGGCTGACCTTACCGTTCTTGTCCTTGACCGTGACCTTGCCCTGACGAGGGTCTGTGCTGCCGTTCTCCGCGAACTGGAACTCGAGTTTTCCGCTGGTAAGCGCCCTGACTGCCACGAATGTAATCCATGACTGGGCCGCTGATTCTACTTCGACAACCACGTCGGTGTTGTACTGGACATCTACTTCAAATGTTCCACCCCCTGCAGGTATCGTCATTACGTCACCTACTGCAATGACCTTCTTCTCCTCCTGGACGAAGGTAAGTGTGATTGGGCTGACTTTGCCGTTCTTGTCCTTGACCGTGACCTTGCCCTGACGAGGGTCTGTGCTGCCGTTCTCCGCGAACTGGAACTCTAGCTTTCCGCTGGTGAGCGCCCTGACTGCCACGAATGTAATCCATGACTGGGCCGCTGATTCTATTTCGACAACCACGTCGGTGTTGTACTGGACATCTACAGCGAATGATCCACCTTCAGCCGGTATGGTCATCACATCCCCGACCTGGATGACCTTCCTCTCTTCCTGGGTTAAGGACACGGAGGCGGAAAGACTTCCACTGCGGAAATTGACCGTTCCTGTAACCTTATCGATTGAATTAGTGGCGGCTGCGGTGATTGTCACCGTCGCGTCACCTTCTCCTGAGGACGGGTTGACGGATATGCTGGAACCGCTTGCGCTTGCAGTCCATGGGTTGTTGGCTTTGACATAGACGTTCTGCGCCCCGCCTTCGGAGGTGAACGCAAGGCTCTCTGGCGTGATGCTCAGCACCGGCTCCGGTGTAGGTTCCGGTGTAGGTTTGCATCCGAAAACGAAGATAATGGATGCGAAAAGCATAAAGAAAGACAGACGTTTCATAATCGTTCGAGGGCTTAGTTTTTACATGTAATCATTCAAAATTAGGTAAATCCAGCCTGAAAACAAAAAAATACTTTTGACCTTTTATAAGTTGGCAGGAAATCCTTCTGCCAGGCCTGAGGGCTAATGCCGTACTTAGCCGCGGCGGAGAGAGGATGGGCTCGTGCACTTCATGCTGGAAAAGTAAAAATGCTGTCAAACGACCGAGTGAAGCCTAAATAGTCTTCAAAACAGTGCAAATAATGACTATATTTGCATGTTTCACTTAATTAAGAGATATGGATCCAAGAGTAGAAAGGATACACAAGGCTGCGGATTTCATCAGGGATATCCTTGAACCGGCCGGTTTGCTGCCGAAGGTGGGAATCGTCCTGGGAAGCGGCCTGGGCAAGCTGACGGACATAATAGAGAATCCTGTCACCATCCCGTACAAGAACATTCCGGGTTTTCCGGTTTCAACGGCGATCGGGCACAAGGGAAACTTTATCGCGGGATACTTGTCCGGCAAGCCGGTGATAGCGATGCAGGGGCGCCTGCATTACTATGAAGGCTACGACACGGACACGGTGACTCTCCCTATCAGGGTTATGAAAGTGCTTGGAATCGAGTATCTTTTCGTTTCCAATGCAGCCGGTGGAGTGAACACATCTTTCCATACCGGTGACCTGATGATAATCACCGACCATATCAATATGATTCCGAATCCTCTGATCGGCCCTAACATGGAAGAATTCGGCCCGAGGTTCCCGGATATGACAAGACCGTATGATCCTGATATCATAGCACTTGCGGAGGAACTTGCGAAGACGATGGACATCCCTCTTCAGAAGGGAGTCTATTTCGCCTGTACGGGACCTACATACGAAACTCCTCACGAGTACAAGTATATGCGGATAGTCGGCGCAGATGCCGTGGGTATGTCCACGACTCCTGAAGTCATAGTAGCCAGGCATTCGGAGATTCCGGTTTTCGGGATGTCCGTGATTACCGACGTGGCTCACGAGGGTGACGATGACTATGTCACTGACGGAGAGGAGATTGTCAAGCAGGCGGACGCTGCCGCCGACAAGATGACAGCCCTGTTCGCTGCCATCATAGGAAAACTGAAATAAGCAAACCATTCCAATGAAGAGAATCCTTTTCGCTGCCGCATTCATGATCAGTCTTGCGGCAGGTGCGCAAACGCGCCAGGAACGCCTTACGGGCCACGTTTATTACCTGGCCAGCGATGAACTCCAGGGCCGCAAGGCCGGCACCGAATATGCCCGGATGGCCGCAGATTACATAATCGGCCATTATTCCCAGATAGGCCTGAAACCATTCTTCGGTGAGTGGACCGTACCTTTCACCAAATTCGGCAAGGAATATACCGACGTAGTGGGAGTCATAGAAGGGAACGATCCTGTCCTCAAGGATGAATACATTGTGCTCGGCGCCCATTACGACCACCTTGGAGTCAGGAACGGCAACGTTTACAACGGGGCGGATGACAATGCTTCCGGATCGGCTGCCCTGATTGAAATCGCCCGGGAGCTGTATGCTGCCAGGGAGAACCTCAAGAGGAGCGTGATCATCGCCGCTTTCGATGCGGAGGAAATCGGCCTGTACGGTTCCACATTCCTTGCTGATACCTTGTCCAAGACCATCGGGAAGGACAAGATCAAGCTTATGATGAGCATAGATATGGTTGGTTGGTACAAGGCATCCGGAAAGCTTAAGATGGAAGGAGTCGCCACGATCCGTGACGGCAGGAGCATCATTTCTTCGGAAGCTGAAAAGTGTTCACTCACGGTGGATCCTAAGCGGTTCGAGAACTCCGTCTTCACTGCTACCGACACCGAAGGTTTCGCCAAGATGGGCGTCCCTACACTCGCTGTCACGACCGGACTGAAATCCCCGTACCACAAGCCGGAGGATGATGCCGAACTGATTGATTATGAGGGACTTGACAAGGTAACGGGCTATATCGCCAACCTTTCCGGTACGTTTGCTTCAGACCCATCCTTCGAGTCCTCCGGAAAGGTCGCCAGGAAGCATGATTCAAGGAAGAGGTTCCTCGAATTCGGTGTCGTGGCCGGCCTTCAGAGCAACAGGGTAGATTTCCCGAAGAGTTCGCTCACGACCAAGGGTAGCATAGGCTTCGATGCCGGAATCCAGCTCGATTTCAATTTCGGTGACTTCGCCCTCGGGACAAGGGCTTTGTACGAGAAGCAGGTTTCGGAGTTCCCTGACGGAAACGACGTGTTCGCATCTCCTGGCTATTACGACCAGCAGGCAGTGACCGTCCCCGTACTGCTGATGTACAAGCCGGGAGACTGGGCATCTGACGTGCGTCTGGGACTCGGTGGCTATTACAGCTATGTATTCAAGAGCAATGCTTCCGAACTGGTCATTCCTTCCGCGACGCTTCCTCTGCAGTATGAACCGAACCAGTACGGTATCGCCTTCGAGTTTGGATTCAAGGCAGGCCCGCTCCTTATGACATACGACTTCAGGAGACAACTGAACAATCTGTTTGCGGGCGACGGAATGCCTGAAGCCCGGCTCGTGAACTTCACGTTCACCCTAGGATACGTATTCTAAACTGAATCAGGTATCTACAAGGCCTTGACCGCCTTGACTGCGCATTTCTGGCAGAGCTTCGCGTCTTTGGCAGGAATGGAGTACTCCGTGTCCAGCAGGCAGTATGGGTTCCCCTTGACTGATTTGCCGAGTGTAGGGCGTATCAGGGCCTCGAACCAAGTGCAGGCTGCCAGGTAGCGTCCGTACTGGCGGGACAGGTGGAATCCGTCCCTGGTGAGGTCATAGACCTTGCTGTCGGCAGGGACCTTGCCGCTGTTGTTCAGGCGCGTTCCGCGAGCGAGCTGCACTGCATCTCCGCAAGGGATCACGACCGGGATGTTGTAGTCTGCCTTGAGTTTGGCTACGCATTCCAGGATCTCCTTGTACATCTGGTTCTGGTCCTTGTTGTAATCCTTGAACTGGCCGTGTACAGAGTTGGTAGCGTAAGCCCAGGTCTCATGCCATACGATGCTTGCCTTCGGGTTGGAGATTTCCTTGCGGACGATATCTATAAGTTTCGGCAGCCAAGGTACGAAAGAGTCGTATTTCCCTGAATATCCGGAAGCTTGCTGGAGGGTGACGATGTCCCATGGCTCGTCCTTCAGACCGTCCAGGATCGTTGCTTCCTTGGAGACCGTCTCCCAGACATTCTTGGTGGACTTGTAATAGATGTAGTCCTTGCCGGCGCTCTCATATTCCTTGCAATGCCTCTGCAGGGTGCAACCTCCGATGTACAGTCGCGCTACGATCACGTTGTGGATTCCGGCTGCTTCGAGCAGGCCGGGAAGATATTCGGTGCCGTCATCGGAAAAACTGTTTCCGATGGCCAGGATCCTGAGTGTGTCGGGGTTGGATGGAAGTGGATTGTTGGCTGGCTGTGCCTTGAGTCCTGCGGACACAAGGATAGCGGTTGCAATGCAAAGGATTCGTTTCATGGCGTCTGATCTTTAATCATACGAATATAAGAATAATTGTAGTGAACTCCGATTATTCTTTTGGTTTTTATGTTATGGCATTTCCCTGAAAGTGGACATTTTGTCATGCTTAAGTGTCAAATAGTCAGTAAGTTATGACTATTTGTCACAACTTTACGGTCAATCTGGCAATGGTCCGCAGATTGCCTTGTTAAAGATGTCCGCCGCTAAGGCGGGGTTGATGATAATAAATAAGAACTTAAAGTATAGGAGGTTTTATTATGTTACCTGTTTCTAGAAAATACAATCAGAATTGGATTCCTGAATTGTTCAACGACTTTTTCACTGACGACTGGGTGGACAGGACCGGTAATTCAACTCCGGCAATCAATGTGATCGAGAACGAGCACGGCTTCGAACTGGAACTTGCTGCTCCTGGAATGACCAAGGAAGATTTCAAGGTGAGCCTTGATGAAGAGGGCGACCTTGTAATCAATATGGAAAAGAAGGAGGAGAACAAGGAAGGCAAGCGCCACGGTCGTTACCTCAGACGCGAATTCTCTTACGCCAAGTTCCAGCAGACGATGATCCTTCCGGAAGATGCCGACAAGGAAAACATCTCTGCAAGTGTCGAGAACGGAGTCTTGAAAGTGAACATTCCTAAGCTCGAGGTGAAGGAAATCCCTCAGACCAGGAAGATGATCGAAATTAAATAAAAAAAATTTGCAAGCCGATCAAAAATGACTATCTTTGCATCCGCGTTCGACGAAAGCGCGGATGCATTTTCAAGTCTGGTGCGGTAGTTCAGCTTGGTTAGAATGCCGGCCTGTCACGCCGGAGGTCGAGGGTTCGAGCCCCTTCCGCACCGCAAATTCAGCCTTCTACGATTGTGGGAGGCTTTTTTCATATCAAGAGGATTGAATATGAAACGAGTCGTCGCAGTCATTGTTTCCCTGCTGCTTTCGCTGGCGGCGTATTCCCAGACCGGGACCTGGTCGGGGAAGGTCGATGTGCAGGGTACGAGTCTTTCCGTCGTGTTCCATTTAGACGAGTCAGGATGTACTTTCGATTCTCCGGACCAGGGAGCGAGAGGGATCCCCGCTGAAGCCAGCCTTTCCGATCTTGGCAAGGTGGTTATCAAGGTTCCTTCGATAGGTGCCACATACGAAGGCCTTTGGCTGGGCGGCCGGATCGTAGGTTCGTTGAGCCAGAGTGGATCCTCGTTCCCGCTCACGCTCGTCCCGGGAGAGCCTGAACTGAAACGGCCGCAGACGCCCGTGGGACCGTTTCCATATTCATGCGAAGAAGTGTCTTTCTCCAACGGTGATGCCGTGCTAAAAGGTACGCTGGTGCTTCCTGAAGGTTACACCCGCGACACTCCTGCCGTCATCATGGTCACGGGCAGCGGCCAGCAGAACCGGGACGAAGAGATATTCGAACACAAGCCTTTCGCGGTCATAGCCGATGCACTTGCCCGCAACGGGATCGCTTCACTCCGCTACGATGACCGTGGGTTCGGCGAATCTACAGGCGATGCGGTGTTCTGTACAACTGCGGATCTCAAGGACGACGCCCTTGCCGGTATCGGACTGCTCAGGGAACGTTTCGGAAAAGTCGGGGTGATCGGTCACAGCGAGGGCGGTACGATAGCCCTCATGATCGCCGCGGAGGGGAAGGCTGATTTCATCGTGAGCCTTGCCGGAATGGTGGTCTCCGGAAAGGAACTGCTGCTTTGGCAGGACCGTTCCATCCTGGCCTCTTCGGGATTCGACCAGGAGTCCGTGATGGTGTACTGCAAGCTTCTGGAGGAGGCTTTCGATGCCACCATTGCGGGACTGCCTTTACCGTCCGCAGAGGGTAAGGACCTTCCGGAAGCGCTCGTCCGGAATTACCAGGCCACTGCGATGCAACTCAAGTCTCCGTACCTGAGTTATTTCATTGAATTAGACGCCCGTAAGTCTCTTGACCGTATTTGCTGCCCTGTACTTGCCCTGAACGGCACCAAGGATACCCAGGTGTGGTATGAGAGCAACCTGGGGGCCCTGAAAGCCGGACTGCCGTCCACCATCGCTGCTCGTATCGAGCCGGTAGAGGGCGTAAACCATCTTTTCCAGCATTGCTCTACGGGGGCTGCCACCGAATACCGCGAAATCGAAGAAACCTTCGCTCCGGAAGTCCTCGGACTGATCGTTGGCTGGATCCGCGGCCTCTGATACATTTCACGGAACAACATATTCATTTTCTCCGGAATATCTGACGTATACCGGAGAACAGCGTGTTATATATATAAATTGCGTATATTGGAGAGTTCTAAGGAGACTGTGAGTGTATAAGGAACTTGATGAGCAGGAACTGGCCAGGTATTGCTGCAATGGTGACAGATTGGCTGAGGATGAGCTGTATAAGAGATATGCAGCACGGGTCTATACACTCAGCCGGCGGTATCTGGGAGATGGGGATGAAGCGAAGGACAATATGCAGGAATCTCTCATCCAGGCTCTGGACAAGATACAGTCGTTCAAGTACTCCGGCAAAGGATCCCTTTACGGATGGATCAGCAGGATAGCGATAAACAAGGCTCTCAACCAGATCCAGAGGCACAGGCGTCGGATTGTATCGCTTGACTTCTTGTCTCGGGACACTGTCGAGGACCCGACGGAGGAGGAGATGGAGCGTATTCCTCAGGAGAAGCTGTTGGAGTGGATTTCCGGACTGCCGGATATGAAAAGAGCAGTTTTCAACCTGTACTGTTTGGACGGGTACTCTCACAAGGAAATTGGCGGGATGCTGGGTATCACTGAGAAGGGTTCCGCCGGAATTTTGGCAAAGGCAAGGAAACAGCTTAAAGAGGAAATCAGGCAATATCTGAAAGGGAAGGAATGATGAAGAACTGGGAAGACATAATCAAAGACAAACTGGCGGGATACGAAAGCGTCCTTCCGGAGGGAAGTTTCGCCGAGTTCCGAGCCCGTCGTGAAAGTACCGGAATAGTTCAACCAAGGCGGAATAATCCCATTGCTTGGATAATTGCCTCCGCTGTTGCTGCCGGCCTTGCCGCAGCCCTGCTACTTAACCATTCTGGCAATACAGAGGAAGGGGGTGAGTCACTGGTCGCACAAGCGGCGGCGACCGAAACCCCTGTGGCTCGGGAGGAGATGGCATCACTTGAACCATCGCAGGAGAGTCTGGCGGAGAGTCAGGTTCCTCCAAGAGCATCATCATCAAGGATACCGTCAGCATCAGTGCCACTATCTCCTTCGATGCCTTCAACTCCGTCTGTACTTCCGACTCCACCAACGCCTCAGGCGTCTTCAACACAGCCGGCTCAGGCCGAGCCTGGTGGGAATACCGAGGCTCTTGCCGTGGAACCTGTAATCACTGAGTCTGAATATCGGGAAGCAACTGCCATACTGGAAGAAAGGAATGAGGAAACTGCGACTTCAGCCCCGGAGGAGGTCGGAGGAAAGTCGGTATGGGTCAAGGTTGGAGAGACTGCAGGAGTGATAGCCGGAAGCGGGCTTGCCGCAGTTTTGCAGGGAGCGATCAACGGTACGGGAAATACTGTTGAATACATGGATCCTACATATGGGATGTCGAATTTGGCCGCTAATCCCATTTATCAGAGGTATGCTAAAACAGATAATTCTGATAATGAGGATATACTGACCGGAGATTGTACCCATCATGCACCAATCAGGCTGGGCCTCTCGACCAGGATTCCCGTTTCCGACAGGCTGGATATCACTACCGGCCTAGAGTATTCCCTATATTCGTCCAAGTTTACGTTTTCCCTTTCTGGTGAAAAGGAGCAGCTTGCACATTACCTGGGCATACCTGTGAGGCTGGACTGGACCCTGGCTTCCGGCAGGTGGCTGGATGTCTATGCCGGAGGGGGAGCAATAGTCGATTATTGCATAGGAGCAACTCTTGGCGGGCAAAGAATCGAAGGGGACGGACTGAATCTTTCCCTGCTTGGTGCAGGCGGTATCCAATTCAATATCACTCCTGCATTGGGATTGTACTTGGAGCCGGAACTGACTTGGACCATCCCCTCGGGTCGGGAAGGCCTTGTGACATACCGTACCCGGAACCCATTGATGTTTTCCTTAGCTACCGGATTGAGAATCAATATATTCAATTAGTTAAATAATTTAATGACCATGAAAATGAAATGCTTCGCTTTGACAGCCACTGTCGTGGCAATCGTACTGGTCACTCTCTCCTGCGACAAGATAGGAGGCGACGATAATCAAGAGAACCCTTACAAGAGACTGGAACTGACTACCCGGTCGGCCGAGTTTGCAAGTCAGGCCAATACTTTCGCCTTTGACTTCATCAGCCGGGTGGATGCAGCTGCGGAAGGTGATTATATCATATCACCACTGAGCATGCAGTTCCTGCTAGGAATGATCCTGGACGGCGCCAGGGGTACCACAGCCGATGAAATCTGCAATGTCCTCGGCTATGGAGCGGGCGAGGTGGATGCTGTCAACGAATATAGCCTGTCCATGCTGCAGCAGCTACCGAAACTGGACAAGAAGACCAAGCTATCAATAGCCAACGCCATCGTGGTGAACAAGCGTTATCCGTTGCTGGCGGACTACAAGGCAACGGTGAGTGAGTTCTATGATGCTGAGGTGACCAATATGGATTTCTCGGACGTGAACGGGGCCGTGAAGAAGATCAACAAATGGTGTTCCGACCATACGAACGGCCTGGTCCCGAAGATATTGGATGAGGTAAGGGAAAGCGATTTGGCCTATCTTATGAACGCGATGTATTTCAAGAGCCAGTGGAAGGAGAAATTCCCGAAGGGCAATACATCGAAGGAAGCCTTCACTACGGAAGGAGGCGCCAGGATTTCCGTGGATATGATGAAGAACAACGAGGATTTCATGTACCAGGAGAATGATGACTTCAGCGCAGTCTGCCTCCCTTATGGCAACGGGGCATATTCGATGACGGTCATATTGCCTGAAAAAGGCAAGACTCTCTCGGAAGTCGTGCAGACCCTCGATGGCTCTTCATGGAACTCCTTCATTAATACGATGGTGAGGTGCAAAGTGGATATATGGCTGCCAAAATTCGAAACGAAGTATCACATCAAACTGAATGACATCCTTTCGGCGATGGGAATGCCGTCTTCCTTCGATGCCGCTTCTGCCGATTTCAAGGCGATGTCCGACTACGCCCTGTGTCTCAGTTTTGTACAGCAGGATGCCATCATCAAGGTGGACGAAGAGGGCTCTGAGGCGGCAGTTGTTTCAAGTGCCGGTATGATGCCCACCTCCGTAGGGCCTGGTACCCGAGTCGTATTCCATGCGGACCGTCCTTTCCTGTATCTCATTACCGAATCGAGCACCAGAGCGATTCTCTTTGCCGGGAAATTTGGTGGTGAATAGGTCGGTCTCTGAATATTTGTTATATTTGTGGGAAATTTCTAACTTTTCCTACAAATATGCAAGAAAAAGACGGCAAATACATCTTCGGAGTCGTGAAGGTGGGCGACAAAGGACAGATCGTGATTCCGAAGGATGCCCGCAAGCTTTATGACATCAGCCCAGGGGACGCACTGATAGTCCTGGGAGACCAGAGGGGGATGGCCCTGCTGAAAACCGAAATATTCCAGACTGTAATCGACCAGGCGATGGAGGGCCTTCCTAAATGAGGAAGCATTGGCTTGACAACCTGCGCTGGGTTACCGTGCTCCTGGTGCTGTTATATCACGTCATCTATTTCTACAACAACAAGGGTGTCTTCGGAGGAATCGGCGGGTTCGGCGACGGACCGCAGTACCAGGATGCGTTGATGTATATCCTGTATCCATGGTTCATGCCCCTGCTTTTCCTGCTGGCTGGGATCAGTGCCCGGTATGCGCTGGGCAAGCATTCCGGGAAGGAGTGGTTCAGGGCCCGCACCCGCAAGCTTCTGGTTCCGGGTACCATAGGCTTGTTCGTGTTCCATTGGATGGTTGGCTATTTCAACACGGCCGTGGCCGCCAGGACGGGAGCGTTGGACGGCATGACGGGAGTTGCCAGGTACTTCATGTGGGCTGTCAGCGGAACCGGACCCCTATGGTTCATACAGGACCTGTGGTTGTTCTCGCTGTTCCTGCTGCTCGTCCGCAAACTTGACAAGTCGGAAAGGTTCTACAACTGGTGGGGCCGGGTAGCAGACAGCAAGGCAGGCATCTTCTGGATCATCCTTCTGGGAGTCCTGTTCTGGGCGGGAGAACAGATGCTCATCCGCAATCCCCGTCCGGAATCGCCGGACGGCCTTTACAATCTGTACAAGCCGCTGTTCTATCTGGTACCGTTCCTGATGGGTTATTTCATATTCGCGCATGACAAGGTCCAGGAACTCCTGAGTCGCATCTGGGTTCCTTTGATGGTCTGTGCCGTGGCGGCCGGAACGGTGCTTGCGGTAACGACTTTCGGCCAGGACAACACCAGCCCGGAGTACCTTGGAAGTCCGCTGAACTGTCTTTACGGATGGCTAATGTGCCTTGCCATGATGGCGTGGTTCAAGGCTCGTTTCGACCGGACCGGAGCCTTTGCCGGGTACATGACCCGCTCAAGCTACGGAATCTACATAGTCCATTATCTTGTGATAGCAAGCCTGGGATACATGATGAAGATGTACACCCAGCTGCCTCCGGTTGTGATGTACCTTATCCTGACAGTGGCTGTATTCACACTGTCACCGCTTCTTTACGAGATTATCCGCCGGATCCCGGTGGTCCGCTGGTGCGTACTGGGCTGCAAGAAGGCTTGAGTCTTCAGCCTATTCTACGAACTTGATCTTGTCCAAATCCCTTGGCTTGGCATCCGGAGATTCATCAGGGTAGCCGAGGCCTACGATTATGCGGAGCTTGTACCCCTCGCTGAAACCGAGCTTGTCCAGGAAAGGCTTCGCCTCAGGAATGGTGTTCATCATCATCACCGGTCCTGCCATCACGACGGACCCAAGTCCGAAGGACTCGGCTGCCAGGCAGACGTTTTCGCAAAGCAATCCTACGTTGATGAGAGCCATTCCGGATTCGTCGTCCGGGCAGGCTACCGCTATGGCAGCGGTGGCGTTGCGGAATGCATTGCGGGATTTTGGGTCATTCTTTGCGAATTCAGGCATCGATCCTTTCATCGCTTCGGTGACTTCGTTGAGATAATCCGGCTTGTCGATGATGCGTACTTCCCATGCCTGCTTGTTCATGGCATTGGGGGCGTTCACGCCGCATTCTGCGAGTTTCTGGAGCACTTCGCGCGGCACCAGCTGGTCCGTATACTGACGTACCGACCTGCGGGCCATGATGTTTTCGATGACAGGATTCTCAATTTCTGATTCGTTTTTCTTGTCATTCGCGCATCCGGCGGCGATGATGCAGACGGCTGCACAGGAGATGAGGGTTATGATCTTGTTCATGCCTTGATGTTTGTTTTGTTTGCTAAAATTAATGAAAATAATGAAATTTGTATTTCCGATTCTTTTTGATGGCTGAGCAGGGCAATATAGTAATAAAAGGCGCAAGGGTCAACAACCTGAAGGATATCACCGTAGAAATCCCGAGGGGGAAGTTCGTGGTGGTCACCGGAATCTCCGGGTCCGGAAAGTCGTCCCTGGCCTTCGATACCCTGTTTGCGGAAGGGCAGAGGCGTTTCGCCGAGAGCCTGAGTTCATATGCCCGACAGTTCCTGGGCAGGATGACCAAGCCTGATGTCGATTCCATCGACGGAATCCCTCCCGCCATAGCCATTGAGCAGAAAGTCAACACCCGGAATCCTCGCTCTACTGTCGCTACTACTACGGAAATATTTGATTATCTGAGGATTATTTTTGCAAGGATAGGTCGCACATACTCTCCGGTAAGTGGCAGGGAAGTCAAGTGCCATTCGGCCAACGACGTCATGGAGAGCATCCTCTCCGGAGATTGCAGGACCGTGTATATCCTTGCCGACTTAGGCTGGGACGGCCGGGAAGACAAGGTGGAGCTGATGCTGCGCCTCAAGGAAGAAGGATATTCGCGTTTCTTCGGAAACGATGGCATGGTCCGCATTGAGGAGATAATGAAACTTGCCGAGGGAGGGGAATATCCTGAAGGGTTGATGCTGTTGGTGGACCGTGTGAAGATGCCGGAGGCAGGAGAGAGTACGAAGGAGGAGTGGGACGACCTGCTTACCAGGCTCCGCAATTCAGTGGATACGGCTTTCCGCGAGGGAAACGGAAACCTCGTGCTGAAGAAGGACGATGTCACGGAGGAATATTCGAACAAGTTCGAAATGGACGGGATCACCTTCAGGGAGCCTGATGAGTATCTGTTCTCTTTCAACAGTCCGCTTGGGGCTTGCCCTGAATGCGGCGGCCTGGGTAAGATCATAGGTATCAGCGAGGACCTGGTGGTGCCGGACAAGTCCCTGAGCATATACGACGGTGCCATCGCATGCTGGAAAGGTGAAAAGATGGGGTGGTTCAAGGATCATCTTGTCAGGGTGGCGGACCGCTACGGAATCAGGATATTCGAGCCTTACTGCAATCTCACGGAAGAGGAGAAGGCCGTGATCTGGGACGGTCACAGCGTCGAAGGGGACGAGGATTCGATAATCGGAATCAACGAATTCTTCAAATGGGTCGAGTCCAACAGGTACAAGATCCAGTACAAATACATGCTGAGCAGGTTCTCCGGGAGGACGACATGCCATTCCTGCCACGGGACACGTCTCCGCAAGGAGGCCTTGTACGTGAAAGTGGGAGGCCGGAGCATTGCGGAGCTCCTGGACATGGACGTGGACAGCCTGCTGGATTTCTTTACCAACCTCAAGCTTTCCAAATATGACAGGGATATAGCCGGGAAGGCTGTGGAGGAGATCGTTTCCAGGCTGAGATACATCCAGGATGTCGGTCTCTCGTATCTTACGCTCAGCCGTCCATGCAATACACTATCCGGCGGGGAAAGCCAGAGAATCAACCTGGTTACCGCCCTCGGTAGTTCCCTCGTAGGATCGCTGTACATCCTGGACGAGCCGAGCATCGGTCTCCATCCCCGCGACACAGACAGGCTGATTTCAGTCCTGAGGAACCTTCGGGACATAGGAAACACCGTGGTCGTGGTGGAGCACGATGAAGAAATCATCCGAGCTGCGGACATGCTGATAGACATGGGACCGAAGGCGGGAGTGGACGGAGGCAGGATAGTCTTCCAGGGCAGCATCGGATCCGGCAACCAGGATGGGACAGAATCCCTGACCCTCCAGTATCTGAGTGGGGAAAGGCAGCGCTATGTGCGCCAGAAGCGTTCCTGGACATATTCCATAACCGTAGAAGGTGCCATGGAGCACAACCTTAAGGATATCGACGTAAAGTTCCCGCTCGGGGTGCTTACAGCGGTGTCCGGGGTCAGCGGTTCCGGGAAATCCTCCCTTGTTGGGGATATACTGTACCCCGCCCTGTACCGCCGGATCAACCAGACCGGGGACCTTCCGGGCGTGTTCAGGAAGCTGTCCGGCAACCTTGATCGGGTGACACGGGTGGAATATGTGGACCAGAACCCGATAGGGAAGAGCTCCAGGTCCAATGCGGTGACTTACTTGAAGGTATATGACGACATCCGCAAACTGTTCTCAGAGCAGCAATATGCGAAGATCAACGGTTACACGCCGTCTTATTTCTCATTCAACCAGGACGGCGGAAGGTGCCCTGAGTGTCAGGGAGACGGATTCGTGAGGATACCGATGCAGTTCATGGCCGACGTGACTATGGTCTGCGAAGCATGTGGAGGCAAGCGGTTCAAGCCGGATATCCTCGAGGTGCGCTACAAGGGGAAGAATATAGACGACATACTGAACATGAGCGTGGAGGAAGCGATTGCCTTCTTCGGGGCCCAGGAAGACAACCTTGCCCGTCAGGTGGCCCACCGCCTGCAGCCTCTGGTGGATGTCGGTCTGTCGTACATAAAGCTTGGCCAGAGTTCTTCCACCCTTTCCGGCGGCGAGAGCCAGAGGATCAAGCTGGCATATTTCCTTGCCCTCAGTGAAGATTCCGATTCCGTGCGCAGGGAAAGGATCCTCTTCCTTTTCGACGAACCGACCACGGGGCTGCATTTCTATGATGTAGAGAAGCTTCTCAAAGCTTTCGATGTCCTGTTGTCCAAGGGACACACGGTGATAGTCGTGGAGCACAACCTGGATGTGATTAAAGCTGCGGACTGGGTCATCGACCTGGGGCCTGAGGCTGGTGATGCCGGTGGGGAAGTTGTGTTCAGCGGCCGTCCGGAAGACTTGATCGCAGAAGGTTCGACCTATACTGCGGAGTATTTGAGGAAGGTTGGGAATTGATGGTTTTGATATGGATGCTGTCATAACATACGTGGACGGATGCGATCCGTACTGGCTTGAAGATTATTCTGAAGCTGTGGGCGGATCTGCCATTGTCAAGCGCTACCGTGACTGGGGCTTCCTTCGTTTCCTTTTCCGGGGGATCGAAAAGCATCTTCCTTTCATCGACAAGGTGCATCTGGTCGTCTCCAGGGACAGTCAGGTACCGGCATGGGTTGACAGGGAGCGGACAGATGTCGTACTCCATTCCGATTTCATCCCACATGAGTATCTCCCGACATTCAACAGTACGACCATCGAGATGTTCCTCCACAGGATCCCGGGTCTGTCGGACAGGTACATTTACTTCAACGACGATACCCTGCCGGTTGCCGATATGGCTGAAGATGATTTCTTCCTCGGAGATAAGTGCGCGATAGGGTTCAGCAAGCATATGCTGGCAACCAACCAGTACAAGAAACATGTCAGGAACTCCGACCGTATAGCCAGGGAGGCTCTCGGTATCGGACGGCGACTGTTTTTCGTCCGTGCCCAGCATTCCTGTACTCCTATGATAAAGTCGGAATGTGAGGCCCTTTTCGAGAAGATGGAGGGAAGGATCCTGTCGTCACTGAGTCCTCTTCGCAGTGACGGTAACCTGAATCAGTACGTCTTCCTGGACTATCTTTACTATCAGGGGAAGGCGATATCCAGGAGACTTCCTTGCAAGCATTTCTCCCTTGCTGCATCTTCCGTGGACCGTATAGCGTCATACATTGACAATCCGGATCGGAAGGTCGTATGCATCAATGATGTCCGGATGCCGGACGAGAAATTCATCAAGTGCAGGGAGACGCTGTTGTCTGCGATGGAAAAGCGGTATCCGGTCAAAAGCAGGTTCGAACTATGAGCAAGATAGATGCAGTACTCACCTGGTTGGATGGTGAGGACCCGGTTTTCAAGGCGAGGAGGGCAAAATACCTGACGTCACGTGGCGAGGACAAGTTTGACGATATCGCTGGCACGGCAAGGACCGTCCAGAGCAACGAGATCTTCTATGCGGTGGCCTCCATCCTGCGGTTCGCCCCTTATGTCGGGAGGATATTCATAGTGACACCTTCACAGGATCCCCATCTCGGGCCGTTCCTGGAGAAACATTTCCCGCAGAATGATGTCCCTGTGATCATTGTCGATCAGGAGACTCTTTTCCGGGAGGAAGAGAAGGAATACATTCCGGTCTTCAACAGTCTCGCAGTAGAGACCCTCATCTGCAGGATACCTACCCTTACAGAGGAGTTTATCTATATGAACGACGACTATTTCTTTGCTTCTCCATCCGCGAAAGAAGACCTTTTCAGGGACGGGAAAGTAGTCTGTTACTCCCCGTTGCGTTCCTCATTGTCACAGAAAATACTCCGCGCCGTCAGGATCCGGAAGGATGGCCATCTTCGTTTTACGTATAAGGATTCCCTCCTCAACGGGGCGGAGATCCTGGGTGTCGGACATTTCTATCATCTGCCGCACGAACCTCATCCTATGCTCCGCAGTGTTCTCTCCTCATATCTGGACGCTCATCCTGATGTCACGGCCAGGAATCTGCGGCATCGGTTCAGGGATAATGAAGAGTTCAACGTACAGGGACTATTCTACCTGCTTGCTGAAAAGGAAGGGCGTATCATAAGGGAGGATGTAGGGGAGAAGCAGATGATGTTCCGCCCTCGTCGTGGGAAGACTGACTACATTTCAAGGAAAATCCGCCGTGCCGGAAAGATGGGAGGCCTGATGTTCGGGTGCATGAATTCTTTCCAGTACCTTTCTCCATCCGATCAGGTTCTGTTCCGTGATTGGATCGAATCCATCCTTGGCATTACTTCATAGTCCGGGGGGAAAGAATCCCGCAGGTCAGTCCCGGTTTAAGTAATTGAGGATTCATAGAGCTAAAGCAATGTTGCAATGGATGCGGCAGAACGCCGCGTTGATAATGGAGAACGTTCCTGCCTGCGGGATTTCCTGATACAAAGTTAAGCTGCGGGCAGTCACGTGGTCGGATTATTAAGAAACTTGAGGATTTTATTTTGGTTTTTTATAAATTTGGACTGTAATTAGAGTTTTGTTTATCTGAGATAGATATTTCTTATGTCCCTTTACAAAAGAATTAAGTTGCTGTTCCATCGCTCCAAGCATGATTTCATCCCGATCCTGGCACAACAGTCCGGATTCATCTCAAAATCCACCGTCCTGCTCGTACAGATGCTGGATTCCGATGATCCGGATGAATGGAAAAGGATAGAGAAGGAAATCAAGGTTTGCGAGGTACAGGGAGATGCCTTGCTCACGGAGTTCCACGAGATGCTTTCGGGCCGCTGGCTGATGAATGTGAACAAACTGGACCTCCAGGCTGTTTCGATGGCGATGGACGATTGCCTTGATGTTGTAAAGGACACAGCCAAGGCCATTCTGATATATCATCCGGAACGCATTGATCCGCAGCTCAAGGAACTGGCACAGATTGCGAGATCCCAGTCGGTGGCAATAGCGGACCTCATCCGCCAGTTGACGGACATAAAGAAGAACCTGTCTTCAATTTCGACTTCCTGCGAGAGAGTGACTGAGCTCGAACATACTGCAGATGAAGCCTATGAGGATTACATAGGCTTCATATTCAGGAACGTGGACGATGTCCGCGAGCTTATCAAATTCAAGAACCTCTCTGAGATGCTGGAGAATACGACCGATGCCCACAAGAAGATTTCGGACAACGTGCGCAAGCTTCTCCTCAACTATCTTTCAGATTAGCTAGTCGGTAATCATTTCACCGTAGTAAGACATCGGTTCCCGGTTGCGGGAGTTGACGTCAATGCTTGCGCGGCCGTTGGCGAAGACAGTGATAGTATACACGAAGTGATCTTCCCCGTTGTATGTCGCAAGCATGATCTGCCTGCGGTCCGCCTTAGGGGTCGTGTCGATGTAGTCGCTGATTTCAGCGTCGAAATTGAGCCCTTTTCCTCCTCCGTAAGGCACGTTGTAAGCCACTCCGAAGTATGGGAGGCAGGAGAATATCTTGTTCCCGTCGATCTTCAGTGAGAATCCGGTTACCTGGCGGGACGGGCCTCTGAGGGGATGCATCTCTGTGACGTCGATCGTGTATTTCCTGTTGTCCAGGTTCTCCTGGACCTGGGCGGCTATCCTGGCTTTATCTTCAGGCGTGAGCCTGAGGGCCGAGCATCCGCAAAGCAGCAACGCTGCAGCTGCGAGGACTGTGAGTAAGCTTTTTCTCATGGTGATTATGCTTTAATGTTGTTATTTGTCTCCGGGTATTATGATCTTGTAGCTGTGGCCTGCCTTGTTGAGGAGCTTCGTATCCCTCAGCCACAGGTTGGCTTCCTTGAGCTGATAGTAGCTCACCCCGTGCTTCTCGGCGAAGTCGACCAGGCTTTCGATAGGTTCGTTGACGGTGACCACCTTCTTCGGTGCGTAATAAGGGTATTTTTCGAAACTGCCGACCTGGAATCCGAAAGCGGCGGGATTCTCGAAGAACATCTTGGCTACCAGTATCCTGAACATGTATCTGGAAGTCTCCTCCACCACCCAGAGGTTCAGGGCGGTTTTCTGGCGCTGGTCGGCCAGGCGCTTGCTGATACCGGCCATTCCGGCGTTGTAACTGGCAGCAACTGTCATCCAGTCACCATATCTGTCATATGCTCTCTTGAGATACTGGCATGCTGCGATCGTCTCTTTCTCGATGTTGTATCTCTCATCCACCTCTCCGTCGATGACCAAGCCGAATTCCTTGCCCGTAGCCTTCGTAAACTGCCATAATCCTGCGGCACCTGCCGTGGAATATGCCTTCGGGTTCAGGTTGCTCTCTATGGCCATCAGGTATTTCAGGTCGTCAGGGATGCCGTAAAGCTTGAGAAGAGGCTCCACTTGCTGGAAATACCTTTCGGAGCGCTTCAGCATGAGCAGGGAGTTGGAATGGGAATATGTGAATGCGATCAACTCGCGGTCCATCCTCTCATACAAGTCGCTCCTGTTGAACCGGATGGTGTCTCCTGCGAATACAGAATACTTCGGAACCGCAGGCGAGCGGAAATGGAGGTCTTCGCTGGAGTAACGCTGGGCGTAGGAAACCGCCGGAACCAGGCTCAAGACGAGAAATGCGGTGAGGAGACGTTTCATCGTAAAAATCAATTCGTTCAATTAGCAAATATACGAAAAGAGTTATCTTTGTACAAAACGTAACCGCATTCTTTATGACTGTATTCCCCAAAATCATACTGTCACTGCTCGCAGTGCTCGCGGCAGCCGGAGGACACGGACTGGACCGTAAGTTGGACAAAGCCCTCAGGACGGAAATGAAATGTGTCAGGACGCTGGTCGGCAAGGCTGATTCCGCCGGCAGGCTACCACGGACTGCCGATCCTTCAGGCAAGCTTGTACTGGTCGGTCCGCATGACTGGACCAGCGGATTCTTCCCAGGGATCCTCTGGGAGCTGTACGGACTCACCGGTGATTCGACATACCGTAGCCAGGCCAGGAAGTTCACAGGGATGCTGTCTTCAGTCCCGGAGATGAAGAACACCCACGACCTCGGCTTCATGGTATTCTGCAGCTACGGGCATCAGTATGCCGCTGACAGGGACGAGGAGTCAAAGAAGGCAATAATCAAGGCGGCAGAGTCGCTGTATTCCAGATACGACGAAAAGATAGGCCTTATCCGGAGCTGGGATTTCGGGAAATGGAACTATCCTGTCATCATCGACAACATGATGAACCTGGAACTGCTGTTCGAGGCGAGCGAGATAACCAGGGATTTCAAGTACCGGCAGATTGCCATCGACCATGCGGACAATACGATGAGGAACCACTTCCGGGAGGACTTCAGTTCCTGGCATGTAGTCAGTTACAACAGCGATGGCAGCATCGAGAGCAAGGGTACACATCAGGGATATTCGGATGGATCCGTATGGGCAAGGGGGCAGGCCTGGGGGCTATACGGCTATACCTTGTGCTACCGTTATACCCGTGACCCGAAGTATCTTTCGCAAGCCCGGGCGATAGCTGATTTCATCATATCGGACCCTCGTATCCCGTCCGACCATATCCCTTACTGGGATTATTGCGCCCCGGACATCCCGGATGCACCGAGGGACGTGTCCGCCGCAGCGATCACCGCATCTGCCTTGCTGGAACTGTGCGGTTACTGTCCGAAGGACGCCGGCGGGCGGTATCGGGAATATTCCTGCTCGATCCTGGCCAGCCTGTGCTCCCCGAAGTATCTTTCGAAGCCTGGCCGCAACGCAGGATTCCTGTTGGGCCACAGTACCGGCAACCTCCCGGGAGGAGTCGAGATTGACGTTCCCCTGGTATATGCCGATTACTATTTCCTGGAAGCGATTGGACGCTATCGCTCAGGGGTTCCGGGATATGCCGAGGAATATGCAGTCAAGCCTTCCAGAGGGCGTCTTTTCATCGGTGACGAAGAGTTTGCGAGGCTGCGCATGAAGGTGGAGAGCGGAACGGACCGGAACCTTTCCGCCATGCATTCCGCGCTCGCCGCGAATGCCGACCGGTATGCCTCTGACACCAGCCTGCCGGAATACAAGCTCGATGAATCTGGCAGGAGACTCCTGAGGGTGAGCAACAAAGCCTTGTGTGACATTTTCGCCTGCTCGTACATGTACAGGTTCACGGGTGAGGAAAAGTATCTGGACAAGGTCCGCGGGGTCATGGACGCGGTCTGTGCTTTTCCGGACTGGCATCCTGCCCATTTCCTGGATGTGGCTGAGATGGCTGCTGCTGTGTCCATAGGCTATGACTGGCTGAAGGAATCGCTGCCTGATTCTACCTGCCGGAATGCCGTCAGGACGTTGCAGGAATATGCATTGACGGCCTCGCTCGATACCGCTACGACCAGGGCCTTCGTCTTGAAGAACCATAATTGGAACCAGGTATGCGGCGGGGGCTTGATCTGTGCCGCTCTGGTTACTTATCAATACGATCCCGTCCTGGCCGGGTCGATCATCCGACGTGGGATAGAATCTGAGGCAAAGCATATCCTGCCGGTCTATGAGCCTGACGGAATCTATCCGGAAGGAGTCAGCTACTGGATCTATGGCTCGGCTTTCCAGATCCTGTCATGCATGGCGCTGGAATCGGTTTACGGGCAGGATTTCGGCCTCGGCTCCATGCCTGGATTCGCCTCATCTCCGCGTTTCGTGGTGAATTCCTGCGGAACGGGAGGTGATGTTTACAATTTCTCAGATGCCCACCCTGCAAAGCCGCGTTTCCCGCAGTTGTGGTATTTCGCATCCCGTTACGGAGACTGGTCGGTGCTTTCGCAGGCTCGGGGAGGTTTCGTTCCCGAGGATGCTGCAGACAGGCTGTTTCCTCTTTACCTGATCAGCGCTTTCAGGGCAGGAACCCCTGCATCCGGGACTTCTTCCGAAAGCCGCAGGTTCTTTTCCGGAGACGGAGTCCAACCAATGGTGATGGCTATGGCCGGCTCTGGCCCGGACGGGCTGTATCTCGCAGCCAAAGGCGGACGTGCGGAGATCAACCACGGGCACATGGATGCCGGATCGTTCGTGTTCGAAGCGTATGGGTACAGGTGGGCGGCCGATCCTGCGATCCCTCCATATGCCCTCTCCGAAAATGCAATGAAGAAGGTCGACGGCAATATGTGGCTTCGGAAGCAGAATTCCCTGAGGTGGCGTATATTCGCGTACAACAACCTTTCCCACAACACCTTGACCGTGAACGGTAAAGACCATATGGTCGACAGTACCGCCACCCTTCTGGAAGTGTATGATACCGATTCCAGGATGGGAGGCTGCTTCAACCTGACCCCTGTTTTCGGTGGCGAAGTCGAGTATTCCGCAAGGTCTTTGGCGATAGTGGACGGCAACCATCTTGAAGTGTCCGACCGGATAAGGGCTCGCGGGGACAGGGAAGCTTCGGTGAGATGGACCCTGGCTACATACGCCAAGCCGGAAGTGGTTTCAGACGGGATCCTTCTCCGCCAGGGAGATGTCACTATGAAGCTGCAGGCAGCCGGAGTGCCGGTCGGGTACCGCATCTGGTCCTCGGATCCGAGCGACTATGATTCTCCGGTAAAGGATGATGAGCCGGACCTTGACGTGTATCTCTGCGGATTCGAATTCGTGGTACAAAAAAGCCAGGACCTTACGATCCTGGCAACTATCACCAAGGTTGACGGTTAGACTTCTTTCTCGAATACGATTTGGAAGAATCCCTTCAGCAGACCGTTGAGCAGGTCTGACAGCCATCCTTCTCCGAACGTCGTGCCGAGGTCGAGGGTGAGCCTCTGTTCTTCTTCGTCGAAGTTCAGCTTAATACCGCTTATGAATTTGTCGAGTCCGTCGTCGATGCCCTGAGGATTGAACGCAATGGCTCCGAGGTCATCGATCTCGTACTTTATCTGGATGACGTAACCGCCCGGAATACTGTTGTAATAGTTCGGTACGGCTGCATTGAAGTACGTGAAGAACTTGTTGACATAGAAGTACAGAGGGATCTCGATCCTCACCGTACCCTTGCTGTAGTCGTCTTCATCGTGGATGACGTCGAGCTTGATCTCTCCACTGTAACCGCCCTTGGCGGTGGTGTCTATCTGAATCCAGAATCCGGACCTGGTCTCATTGTCCTGGATCCAGTTGACGGATGACAGCCTGTACTCTCCTTCGAATCTCTCGATGGTTTTCCTGGCTTGAGGAGTCAGACCGTGGTCTTCCTTTGAACAGCTGGAGGTGGCCATGGCTCCTCCGATGATGGCCAGGCATATAGCCAGACCCTTGAACAGATTAAGTTTCATTGTTTATAAAGTATTGAGGTTGAGTGTGGTTTATGAACCGAAACGGAGGAATAATCAAAAATGATGCCGGTTTTTGTTGGCATGGATAACGAAAAATGTTATATTTGTAACCCGTAGTAATCAGTCTGTTATGAAATACGGGTTCGACAACGAAAAATATCTCAAGATCCAATCGGAGCACATCAAGGAGCGCATCGCCCAGTTCGGAAACAAACTCTATCTCGAATTCGGAGGCAAGCTCTTCGACGACTATCACGCCAGCCGCGTACTCCCTGGTTTCCAGCCTGACAGCAAGCTGAAGATGCTGATGCAGTTGCGTGACTATGCCGAGATCGTGATAGTCATCAGTGCGGTGGACATCGAAAAGAACAAGGTCCGCACCGACCTCGGCATAACCTATGACGAAGACGTGCTCAGGCTCCGGGACGAGTTCATCGGCAGGGGACTGCTGGTCAATTCCGTAGTTATCACCCACTATCGTGGCCAGGAAGGCGCAACCGCATACCGCCAGAGACTCGAGCGCCTGGGGATTACCACCTATTATCATCACACCATCGAGGGATATCCTGAAAACGTGGCACTCATCGATTCCGATGAGGGTTTCGGCAAGAATGATTACGTTCAGACCACCCGTCCGCTAGTGGTTGTGACCGCTCCAGGTCCCGGCAGCGGCAAGATGGCCGTATGCCTCAGCCAGCTGTACCAGGAGAGCAAGAGGGGGATACAGGCTGGATATGCGAAGTTCGAGACTTTCCCTGTGTGGAACCTGCCGCTCAAGCATCCTGTTAACGTCGCCTACGAGGCCGCCACAGCGGACTTGAACGATGTCAACATGATAGATCCTTTCCACCTCGACGCCTATGGCATCCAGGCCGTGAACTACAACAGGGACATCGAGATATTCCCTGTCCTCAATGCCATCTTCGAAGGCATTTACGGCGAGAACCCGTACAAGTCTCCTACGGACATGGGCGTCAATATGGTGGGCAACTGCATATGCGATGACGAGGTTTGCTGCGAGCAGGCAAAGCACGAGATAATACGCCGCTATTACAACGCCCTTGAGAAACTGGCCGAGGGCAGGTGCAATGATTCTGAGGTGAACAAGATAGCCCTGCTGATGAAGCAGCTGAAGATAACCACTGACTTCAGGAAGGTCACCGTAGCTGCCCGTGAGAGGAAGGAATCTTCCGGGAAGGCTGCAGCGGCGATCGAATTGAAGGATGGTACCATCATTACTGCCGAGAGCAGTCCTCTGCTCGGACCAAGCGCAGCGTTGCTCCTGAACGCGACCAAGCATCTTGCAGGTATCGACCATAGCCTTAAGCTGATATCCTCTGACCTGATAGAGCCTATCCAGAAGACGAAGGTGATGTATCTCCACGGCCACAATCCTCGTTTGCATACCGATGAGGTGCTCGTCGCGCTTTCCATCCTGAGCAACCGGGACGACAATTGCCGCAGGGCACTTGCGCAGCTGCCTGAACTCGACGGCTGCCAGGTCCATTCCACGGTCATGCTCAGCGAGGTTGACCGCAAGATATTCAAGAAACTCGGCTGCGTGCTGACTTGCAGCCCGGTACGGAAAAAAGACAATTTCTGATTCTCCAATGAAAGGTTTTGACCGATATCCGTTGATAGACTTCTCTGAACTCAACAGGTGTGTCCTATGTCACGAGGCTCCTTGCACGGCTGCCTGTCCAAGGGGGATATTGGCCAGCGACTCCCTCCGCTCGCTTTATTTCTTGAACGGGATGGGTGCTTTGGAGAGGATCAGTGGATTGTCCTGCGAGGGATGTGATGCTCCTTGTGAGAAAGCATGTGTCCTGAATGCCAAATCCTATCCAGTCCGCATCAAATGGATATTGAACTCCCTCAGGGGTGGTGGGCGTGAATATTTCGAGGATCTGAAGGACAAGCAGGAGTCTGACCTTTCCACAGAAGTCTGCGGGGTCCCGCTTGAGAATCCGTTCCTTCTGAGTTCCTCCGTGGTGGCAAGCAGCTATGAGATGTGCGCCAAGGCCTTCAGAGCCGGATGGGCGGGCGCCAGTTTCAAGACGATCTGTAATTTCCCTCAGCACGAGGCTTCCCCGAGGTTCTCAAGCATATCCAGTCATTCCAATTCATTCTGCGGATTCAAGAACATAGAGCAGCTTTCCGACCACAGCGTGGAGGAGAACATGGAAGTATTCCGCCGCTTGAAGAAAGATTTCCCGACCAAGGTCATCATCGCCTCGATTATGGGGCAGGACGAGGAAGAATGGACGACTATAGCCGCCAAGTGCCAGGATGCCGGCGCGGACCTTATCGAATGCAATTTTTCTTGTCCGAATATGGAGAACCGCGACCTCGGCAGCACGATCGGGCAGGATCCCGTCCTGGTGGAGCGGTTCACAGCAGCAGTCCGCCGCGGGACTTCTCTTCCTATCCTTGCGAAGTTGACTCCTAATGTCGCTGACATGGTCCCTGTGGCCTTGGCAGCCAGGAGAGGCGGTGCGAACGGCATCTCCGCCATCAATACACTATACAGCATTACGGGTGTCGATATATTGTCATTCGTGACTGAACCGGAGGTTCACGGCCATACCATCGTCGGAGGTTATTCCGGCCAGGCGGTGAAGCCTATAGCCCTGCGCTTCATATCCGACCTTTCCCGCAGCCATGGCCTGAAAGGAATGTCGCTTTCCGGAATGGGCGGAATCGAAAACTGGTGGGATGCCCTTGAGTTCCTCGTCCTTGGTGCTTCCAGCCTCCAGGTTACCACTGCAGTGATGCAATATGGCTACCGTATCATCGAGGACCTGGTCTCCGGTCTGGATTATTACATGAGGGCGATTGGGTTCAGAAGTATTCCATCCCTGGTAGGCATAGCCAAGGACACCATCGTGGAACATGATGAACTGGAGAGGGATACGGTGCTTCTTCCACGTTTCAACCAGGAGCAGTGCATAGGATGCGGCAGATGTTCCATCGCCTGCTATGACGGTGGCCACCAGGCAATAGAATTCGACCTGGAGTTACGCAAGCCGAAACTTATCGGATCCAAATGCGTAGGATGCCACCTATGCCGTCTGGTGTGCCCTAGCAAGGCGATCGGTGTGGCACCGAAGAGGATCAGCCGAAGGAACCCTTAGAAATCCAGGCTGGAGAAATACTCTTTCTTTTCTTCCCGGCAATAATCTATCGCCCTGTTGACATAATCCAGGAAAGGTTTCCCTGTCTTGAATATGGAAGCCAGCCGCCCGGCGAGGTCCGGAGCGAGCATGAACTTTTCGTCAGGGTATCCCACCAGGCAGAAGTTCTTGAGCTTGAGGAAACCGGCATCCGGACTGTCGGCCGGGAATCCTTTCGGGACGTTCTTCAGAGCCCCTTCGGTCTCGAGTCTCAGGCAAGGGTCGAGCCTTTCGATGATGCGCCGGAAGTCCCCGCCTCCCAGTTCGATGTCCTCCCTCAGGGTCTTGAGTACCCGTGGCTCCGTATAGTAGTTCCCGATTGCAATCAGATGGTTCCCAGAGCCGTCTATGTGGAAATAGTAGCCGCTGTACCCGGATTTCTTCCCGCCCCTTGTGATGAATATGCCCATATGTGTCTTGTACGGACTCTTGTCCTTGGAGAACCTCAGGTCCCGGTAAATCCTGTAGGTACAGTCGGAAACCGTGAGGGGACCGATGGTGTCGTCGAACTCATGGATTCCCTCTATGAGCTTCAACGTCAATGAACTGACGGTTGCCTTCGCAAGGAGGTATTCCTGCTTGTGGGCTTCGAACCATGGCTTTTCGTTGTTGAGGGACAGTTCCCTCAGGAAATCCATAACCTGCTTCATCGTGAATGACCTTATGGTGTACTGCAAATATACGAAAAACCCTTTTCTTGTTATTTTCACTTTGATTACGTAAATTTGAAACGTTACAAACCGATGGGTAGGTTGAAGGACATAACCGTATCGGTATGGCATTTCTACCGTGACGGCTTCAGGAATATGACCTGGGGCAGGCCCTTGGTGTGGCTTATCCTGCTGAAGGTATTCATTCTCTTCGCGGTCCTGCGTGTTTTCTTCTTCAAGCCGGCAATGAGCGGCATGACTGAAGAACAAAAGATCGAGACCGTGGCGGAGAGGATGACAGGCCGGCCATGATGCCTTTGAACATGATTAATAACCAACCAATATGGATGTAGTAACCTGGTCGAGAATCCAGTTCGCGATGACGGCGGCTTATCACTGGCTGTTCGTCCCCCTGACCCTGGGACTCGCTTTGGTGATGGCAGTGATGGAAACCATCTATGTCGTCAGGAAAGACGAATTCTGGAAGAAGGCTGCACGCTTCTGGATGAAATTGTTCGCTGTCAATTTCGCTGTCGGTATAGCCACCGGCATCATCCTTGAGTTCGAGTTCGGAACCAACTGGAGCAATTATTCCTGGTTTGTCGGAGATATGTTCGGAGCGCCTCTGGCCATAGAGGGAATCCTGGCCTTTTTCATGGAGGCGACATTCTTCGCAGTTATGTTTTTTGGATGGGACAAGGTTTCCAAGCGCTTCCATCTCGCTTCTACCTGGCTCACCGGCATCGGTGCGACGATTTCCGCTTACTGGATACTGGTGGCCAACGGATGGATGCAGAATCCCGTGGGCACCACGTTCAATCCTGATACAGTACGCAGCGAGATGGCTTCCGTCTCGGCTTTCTGGGAGGTCATTTCGAACCCGGTGGCTGTAAGCAAGTTCTGCCATTCCGTAACCAGTGGATGGGTTACTGGCGGCATATTCGTAGTCGGTGTCAGCAGCTGGTATCTGCTCAAGGGCAGGCATCGCAAGTTCGCCCTTTCGAGCATCATCGTAGGTGGCCTGGTCGGTCTTGTCGGAAGCGGTGCCGTGATGCTTTCCGGCGATTCCTCCGGCGTCCATGCCGCAGAGTTCCAGCCTATGAAACTGGCTGCCGCCGAAGGACTCCGGGACGGAGGCAGGGGGGCGGCATTCACGATCGTCCCGGGAATCAAGGTCCCGAAGATGCTCTCAATACTTGCTACCCACCAGCTTGACGGATACGTTCCCGGAATCAATGACATCATCAATGGATATACTGATAACGACGGGAACGTGATTCCTTCGGTGAGCGAGAAGATCCGGATGGGACGCGAATCCCTGGACGCCCTTGCCCGGTACAGGAGCCTCAAGGATACGGATCCTGTGGCTGCCGCGGCTGCAAGGGCCGAGATGGAAGAGAACGTGCAGTATATGGGATATGGACATCTTGAGAAACCTGAGGATGTGATTCCTCCTGTGGGTGTGGTTTTCTGGGCTTTCCGTTTCATGGTCGGCCTGGGGATGCTCATGGCCCTTGTACTGCTCCTGACTCTGTTCTTCGCATGGAAAGACAAGTTGGCCGGGAAACGCTGGCTGCTATGGATAGCCATTATATGCATTCCTCTTGTCTATATTTGCGGTCAATGCGGATGGATAGTGGCTGAGGTAGGTCGTCAGCCTTGGACAATCCAGGGCTTGCTTCCGGTCAACGTCGCGATCTCCAGCCTGAGCGCAGGCGCTGTAAAGACCACGTTCTTCGTATTCCTTGCAGTATTCGCCCTGTTCCTCGCGATAGAGATCCGGATCATGCTCGGAGCCATACGCAAAGGACCGGAAGTCGAACCTGAAAACAACTAAGCCATGTCATACGAATTCCTTCGACAATACTGGTGGTGCCTCATAGCCCTTCTGGGCGGCCTGCTCGTCGCATTGATGTTCGTACAAGGAGGTAACGCCCACTTGGGCAACCGTTCCTTGAACGACACTCAGAGGCGCATGATCTTAAACGCCACGGGGCGCAAGTGGGAACTTACCTTCACTACGCTGGTTACTTTCGGTGGTGCGTTCTTCGCTTCCTTCCCGCTTTTCTACAGCACCAGTTTCGGCGGTGCATACTGGGTGTGGGTGCTCCTGTTGATTTCATTCGTATTCCAGGCTGTTGCGTACGAATTCCAGCACAAAAAGGGTAACCTGCTGGGAGAGAAAGGTTTCCGCATTGCGTTGATGGTCAATGGTATCTTGGCCCCGTTCCTGGTCGGAACGGCAGTCGGCACCTTCTTCACCGGATCTGACTTTACGGTGGACAAGCTGGCAATCACCGACCCTTCCGGCCCCGTGATCAGTACATGGGGCAACGGCTGGCACGGCCTGGAGGCCCTGGGGGATTACCATGCCGTTTTGCTGGGATGCACGCTTATGGTGCTTGCTGCCATACTGGGCTCCCTGTACATCCTGCACTGTGTGGATGACAAGGAAATCCAGGGCAGCATGCGCCGGAGTGTGAAAGGCTTGGCCGGTCCTTTCCTGCTCTTTTTCCTGTTCTGGACCGCGATCCTGTTGGTGAGACCTGGCTATGCCGTTTCCGATGCGGGTGCAGTAAGTATGGAAAGGTTCAAATATCTGCACAATCTGCTTCAGATGCCGGCCGTGCTTGCGATGCTGCTTGCAGGAGTGGCGCTTGTACTGGTGGGAATATGGAAGGGAGCCTTCACGAAGTCCCGCAATGGGTTTTGGTTCACAGCCCCGGGCACGGTCCTGGTTGTGATGTCGGTATTCTTCCTTGCTGGATTCAACGGAACGGCTTATTATCCGTCCAAGACTGACCTGCAGAGTTCCCTGACCCTGGCAAACAGCTCTTCCAGCTATTTCACCCTGAAGGTGATGAGTTATGTCTCCTTGCTCATCCCGTTCGTCGTGGCCTACATCGCGTTCGCATGGAGAGCCATGGACAGGAAGGACATTACGCCTGAAGAAATCGACGGGACCATGGACAAATACTAGAAAGATATGGACGAAGTCAAAGTAATCGAGATAAAGAAAAGCATATTCGCGGAGAACGACAAGGATGCCGACGATTTGAGGAAGGAACTGAAGACCAGGGGAGTATATCTCCTGAACCTGATGTCTTCTCCCGGCAGCGGAAAGACCACGACCCTCGTGAGGACCATAAACCTTCTCAAGGACAAGATCCGCATAGCCGTCATGGAAGCTGACATCGACAGTGATGTCGATGCCGTGAAGATAAAGGAAGCCACCGGTATCAAGTCGATCCAGCTGCATACCGGAGGCATGTGCCATCTGGATGCCGGGATGACCAGGCAGGGCCTGGACAACCTTCCGCTAGGAGACGTTGACCTGGTGGTACTTGAAAACGTAGGCAATCTCGTCTGTCCGGCTGAATTCGACACCGGAAGCTGCAGGAACGCGATGATCCTTTCGGTACCTGAAGGAGATGACAAGCCGCTCAAGTATCCGTTGATGTTCTCCGTATGCGATGTGGTCCTGATCAACAAGACGGACGTCCTTCCGTATTTCGACTTCGATATGGACAAGTGCAGGGAATATATCCATATGCGGAACCCTGAAGCGAAGGTATTCCCTGTCTGCGCCAAGACCGGAGAGGGAGTGGACGCTTTCGCCGAGTGGCTGCTCGGAGAAGTCAGAACCTGGAAAAACTGATTAATAAGATTTAATATGCCTGAAATGTCGAGTAAGTTTGTCCCTAAGCACAAGGGGGACAAGAATCCTAACCCGAAACTCCTGAAGTTCGTCCGTCATGTCACGGACCGTATCCCCGGAAAAGTCAAGATGACGACAGATGCCCCTGAATACTGGGGCCTTGCGTGCATATTCGAAGACGAGATGGATCCGGTGACTCGCGAAGCGTCCCTCGACCTGCTTCTGGATATGCTGCCGGGGAATTTCTTCAAAGTGCGGAAACATCACACCTACAGCCAGTTGCATGAGATGAACGCCGCCAAGCATTACACGCCGGACGATGCCTCTCTGGACGATCTCCTGGACAAGCTGTCGTATTTCGGAATGCTTGAATACGACTATGGTGACAAATACACCAAGGACGGCCCGGTCCCGGGAACCACATATGAAAGGAAAGACCGCATATACTGGGTGCCGATGTTCGTCCCAGGTTCCGCCGAATATACGAACATGAACACCGAGCTGATGGACAGGCATCCGGAGCTTGCTATGTTCTTCGAGAGGATGACTTTCCTTCCTCTGGAGAAGGTCACCCCGATGGTGCCTATGGGCGGATCTGGTATCGGCATGCACGTCATCCCCGTTGAGAAAGCCATTTCGATGGAGAACCAGTCCGTGGACATCGAGCATATTTCATACTGGCTCAAGAAATACGAAGGCCACATCGGGGTTGGGATATGTTCCTGCCGCTACGGCCGGAAGAAACTCGACGAGGGTTGTGCTGACGATTACCGCGACTGGTGCATCGGGGTGGGTGACATGGCCGACTATCTGCGCGAGACCGGCCGCGGCCACGATATCACCTATGATGAGGCAATGGCAATCCTTAAGAAAGCTGAGGACCACGGTTTCGTGCATCAGATCACCAACATCGACGGAGAAGGCAAGATATTCGCCATCTGCAATTGCAATGTCAAGATCTGCAACGCCTTGCGTACTTCACAGCTGTTCAATACGCCGAACCTTTCCCGCAGCGCATATGTAGCGGAAGTCGATCCAAAGAACTGCGTTGCTTGTGGAAGGTGCGTAGAGTACTGTCCGGCCGGAGCCGTCAAGCTCGGCCAGAAGCTTTGCACCAAGGACGGCCCGGTGAAGTATCCGAAGCAGGAGCTTCCTGACGCTGCCAAGTGGGGACCTTCCAAATGGACTGAGGATTATCGCGACCGCAACCGCATAAACTGCTATGAGACAGGTACTTCTCCTTGCAAGACGGCCTGCCCTGCGCATATTGCCGTACAGGGTTATCTCAAGAAAGCGGCTGAGGGCAAGTACAAGGAGGCCTTGGAACTGATCAAGCGTGAGAACCCGTTCCCTGCAGTCTGCGGACGCATCTGCAACCGCCGTTGTGAGGATGCCTGCACCAGGGGTACGATCGACCAGCCAATAGCCATCGACGCGGTCAAGAAGTTCATCGCGGAAAGGGATCTGGATTCCGAGACCCGCTTCGTGCCCGAGGTGAATATCGTCTCCAACGTCCAGGACCGCTGGGAAGAGAAGATCGCGATCATCGGCGGCGGTCCGGCCGGACTGAGCTGTGCCAACTACCTGGCTACGATGGGTTATCTGCCTACAGTATTCGAGAAGAACCCGGAGCCGGGCGGAATGCTGCGGTACGGTATTCCTTCATATAAGCTGGAGAAAGACGTGATTGCGGCCGAGATCGACATAATGAAGGAGATCGGTGTCGAGATAAGGACTGGAATCGAGGTCGGCAAGGATGTCACCATCCAGCAGCTTCGCGACCAGGGGTACAAGGCTTTCTACGTGGCGATAGGCTGCCAGGGTGGACGCCTGCCGGGGATCCCTGGGGAGACCCTGGAAGGAACGGCGACTGCAATCGATTTCCTGCATGAAGCCAACACCGGAAAGGTGAAGGTCCAGGGGAAGGTAGTTGTGGTCGGAGGCGGAAATGTAGCCATAGACGCCGCCCGGGTAGCTAAACGCAGCGGTGCGTCGGAGGTCACGATGCTGTCACTGGAGACCGAAGACATCATGCCGGCTTCTCCTGAGGAACGTGCCGAAGCTCGCGAGGACGGTGTCGTCCTGAATCCGGGATGGGGGCCGAAGGAAGTACTCGGTTCCGGCAAGGTCGAAGGTATCATATTCAAGAAATGCGTGTCCGTATACGACGAGAACCACAGGTTCGCTCCTCAGTATGATGATAATGAACTGATTACGCTGGATGCCGACATGGTCATATTCGCCATCGGACAGACGGTGGTCCTCAAAGACTTGCTCAAGGACACCAAGGTGGAATTCTTCCGCGGGGTCTATCCTGTGGCGGACAAGCTCACTTACCAGACGGCGGAGGAAGACATATTCGTGGGCGGTGACGTATTCACGGGTCCTAAGTTCGCGATAGATGCGATTGCCGCCGGTAAGGAGGCAGCCGAATCCTTGCACCGTTACGTCCAGCACGGTCATATGACGATCGGCCGCAACAGGCGCGATTTCATCGAGCTTGACAAGGGTAACATCCTCGTAGAGTCATACGACAATTCCTCCAGGCAGGTGGAAGGCCGCGCCGAGCGCGAGGACCTGTTCAAGGAAT